>OJHK01001403.1_pt1 | contig 11301 bp, 12 predicted proteins | sample 1595161 | NCBI WGS metagenome assembly OJHK01 (sample SAMN05416842, study PRJEB24817) | seawater metagenome | isolation source: Sea water | place: Canada:Atlantic | collected 2013-07 | reverse complement strand
GATGTGTATAAGAGACAGGTACAAAAAGGTTGAGCGCTAAATGAGTAAATCATTAACGGCTAGTAAAAAGGTAATGAAAAATTATTTATCTGAACTACTAACGGAACCAGAGATTGCTGTAGAATCACCGCAACCAAACATTGCTAAAAAAGCAATCAGTAGACCATTGGCGCATAAAGAAAATCAGTCTTTAGAAAATTTATTAAAAACAGTAAACGAACCAAAAGAAACTGCGGTTGAAAAAGAAGTTATAGTTGCTAAAGAAATAGCTAAAAAAGTAGCTAAAGAAGTTACCAATAGTGACTCACCTGATACTCATTTATTACCTGTTTCTTCTGATGAAAGCTTAACGACTGCATCATCTTTACCAAAGAAAGGTTATCGTCAAGGTGATTTTCAAGCTATGTTTTTTGAAGTCGCAGGTTTAACTATTGCAGTGCCTTTAATTGAGCTAGGTGGAATTCATAAAGTTGATAAGACCAGCAGTTTAATGGGTAAACCTGATTGGTTTAAAGGGGTGATGCTTTATCGAGATGAAAAAATTAACGTTGTCGATACTGCATTATGGGTCATGCCAGAAAAATGCGACCAAGCATTGAAAGATTCATTAAATTATCAATATATTATTATGTTAAATGATAGTTCTTGGGGACTGATGGCTGAACATTTAGTCGATACCGTTGTTTTATCACAAGATGAAGTAAAATGGTTAGACTCTAGTGAAAAACGTCCGTGGTTGGCAGGCTTAGTTAAAGAAAAGATGTGTGCCTTACTCGATGTAAGTGCTTTGATTGAGTTGCTAAATAAAGGCAGTGATATCAATCAAAAAAAGTAAATTATCCCTATTTATACCCGTTCCACTTGGATATGTATGATTCAGCTGGAATTAGAAACGCCTTTAGGCAAGGCATTGATTGAAGAGAATAGTTATTCTATTGTCGAAATCAATAACGCAGCATAAAGCGTTTCTAAATCAGCCCCTTGGGGAAGGCTGAGCAAATCATACTCTGCGTTACATTTCTTGTTAAGGGAATGACCCTTAATAAAAAATGTTCCTTGATTATGAATCGCTCAGACTTCCTGAAACGAGCATCTTCAAGTGGAGCGGGTATATTTGCTAAATAGTCGTTTTTAATGACATATCTTATTTTTTGACATAATCTTTTTATAAGGTTATTGAATTGATTATTTAGTTACCTATTAACTTGTTGGTTTATTGAACGTAAATAGAAATATGGGGCTCTCATGGAAGTTAAAATATTTACTAAAATTTTACGACCCAAAGTAGGCTTTCTGCCAAAATCAGATACCGCAACAGATCACGGTTTAGAAGGTGAAATTAACCTTTGGTTAGCGACACAACCGAATATTAAGATTGCTAATATTACACAGTCCCAAAGTGGTGGGTCCTTCCAGCCATCTACCATTGTGGTAAGTGTTTGGTATAATTAAGATAATTTTTGTGCATATTTCCAGTTTACTCAGCTGACACATTATCAAAAAACCTGCGCATCAAAATCTTAATTCTATAATCAGCACAGTTACTTTTAAATTTAGGACATTTTCCCATGACAGAAGTCATTATCCTCGCTATTGCATTAAGTATGGATGCCTTTGCCGTTTCTATCGGTTTAGGGGCTAGCAAACAACACAGTAAAATTGCCCCTCTAGGCCTTATTGTCGCTCTGTATTTTGGGCTATTTCAAGGAGTCATGCCGATAATAGGCTACCTTGGCGGTAAAGGGATATTAAGTTGGGCAGAATCATATACGCCATGGATTGCATTTCTATTGCTTTTTCTCATTGGCGCTAAAATGATTTTTGATTCATTCTCTGAAGGTATTGAAGAAGATATCAGTAAGATCACTCATCGCATTTTGCTCGTCCTCGCTATCGCTACCAGTGTTGATGCGATGGCAGCAGGATTTAGTTTAACACTGATACCTGTTAACCTATTTATCGCTTGTTTGACTATTGGTTTGATTACTTTTACTTTCAGTTGGTTAGGTGTTTTGGTTGGCTCTAAAGGTGGTACATGGTTAGAGAATAAGGCTGAATTTTTCGGTGGTATCACCTTGATATTGATGGCAATAAAAATAATAATAATCTCATAACACGGAAGTTGACTATAAATTAGCCGCAAAAATTTTGTTTGTTATAACTCTTCTGAGCTAGCGCTGATGTGTGAATATATTTAATAAGGTCTGTATGGGCTATAGTGTGTACAAATAGGAGGGTTTGTCTATGACACGCCGCGAAATGATTAATTATGTAGAGTTACCCGCAAAAAATATTCCAGCTACCAAAGCATTTTTTGAATGTGTCTTTGCCTGGTCATTTATTGATTATGGCGAAGAGTACACTGCGTTTAGCAATTCGGGCATTGAAGGCGGCTTCTTTTTGTCAGAGCTTGTCTCAAGAACAGAGAATGGCGCATGCTTATTGGTATTACTCAGTGATGACTTAGAGGCTACTGAACAACGGGTTAAACAGGCAGGTGGAATTATTAGCCAAGCTATTTTTTCTTTTCCTGGTGGACGACGTTTTCATTTTACTGAGCCGAGTGGTAATGAGTTAGCAGTTTGGTCTCCGGTAAAAGCATATATTGCGTAGAGCTATAATTTTATACTTCGATGTAAACGAAAAAACCACCGTATTCTATCTGATAGTGAATACAGTGGTTTTATTAAGTTTGACCAGAATTACTTCACTTTAATTATAGGTAGATCGTTACTGCTCCATTCATTAAAATCTCCTGATAAATGGTCTAACTGATTGAAACCACTTTTTTCAAGAACTTGTCTAGCAACCTCTGCTCTTCTGCCTGAACGGCAATAAATAACTACTTGTGTATTCTTAGCACCAGATAACTCGGCTAATCGCGCCTCAAGTTCTTTATGTGGAATATTAACCGCGCTCGGTATGTGACCTTCTTCAAACTCTTCTACAGTTCTGACATCAAGTACCACAACTTTATGGTCATTTTTCATAACCTGCTGCAATTCGGTTTGACTAATATCTTTGGCGGAAACCTGCCATGTAGTGGCTATGGCCAAAGCAACAACTAGCGTAGTAGCCATTTTTTTAACTAAAATATGTGTCATGTATGAATCCTTCCTTATTTCTAATTTATCAATGTTAGACATTATACGGCAATTTGATTCAGCAAACGAATGACGCCATTATTTTTTACTAAAGATCATAATGACTGCGCCAAGTAAAGCACTAATGCCAGCCATAATAAAAGCGTTAGTAGCTCCTGCCCCGCCCAGCCAAAGTATTCCTGTAATATAAGCGCCAACAGCGCCGCCAACACCATATACACCACCTAAATAGACACCCTGCCCTCTGCTTTGTTGACTTTTAGTAAAGTGCGAAGAAATAAATTTCATACTCGCACTGTGGTAAACAGCAAAACTAGCCGCGTGACTTAATTGATTTATTGCAAGCCAGAGTCCTGAGTCAGCAACAACAGGCATCAAAAACCAACGTAAAGCGGTAATAGCTACACTAAAAACCAATAACGAGTTTAAAGAGAAGCGTTTAAACAATGATCCCATATAGATAAAGGCAACAATTTCAGCTACAGCGCCTAAAGCAATGAATAAACCAACGGCCACGCCAGAGTATGCAAAGTCACGTAAAAACAGTGCAAAGAAACCATAATAAGGTGCAAAACTAATTTGTAATAATAGGCCGGCAATAAAAAAGCTAACAAAACGCCTATCAATGAGTTTATTAACAATAGGCTCAGACGCTTTTGCTTTGCTTTGCTTTGACGTTCCCCCTTTTTTAGGTGTTAGTAACAAGGTGCTGATAAATAGGCCAATTAAAATAATAACACCTAAGCTGGTAAACACCTGATAACCTAAACGGCTTATAGCCTCGCCTGCTAATATTGCTAAGACGATGAAACCCAAGCTGCCCCATAAGCGAACACGCGCATAAATTTTACTGCTTTGCTTGGTTGAATTTAACGTGTGCACTTCCAGTTGCGGTAAAATTGCAGTCCAAAATAAGGTAAAAAGTGCGAGAGAAAAGGTAATCGGCCAGTACTGACTGAACCAATAGAGTAAGCTAAAACTTATCAGTGCTAACAAAGCACCGAGTCGTATAATGAATAGGGGTCGGGCTGATTTATCCGCAAAGGTTGCCCACAAACTTGGAGCAACAATTTTTGTTGCAGTCATAATGGCAAGAATTTCACCGACTTGGCGAGAGTTAAAACCTTGTCCATCGAGGAAAATGGCCAAATAAGGTGAGATTAAACCCAACAGAGCAAAATAAAAAAAATAACTCGAAGATAATCGAACAAACATTATGTTGAAAGGAATCAAGCGTATGTGCCTTACGATGAAAAGAAAAGGAACTAATTATTCAGAGGGTTAGTGAGTAAGTTAAAAGCCTACTCACTAAGATAAACGAAAGATTGCTATGACTTAGGCTTCAATGTCTGGTGTATTACATTGAACATCAGCATTTTGCCCACGATGTCGAAGGAAATGATCCATTAAGGTCAACGCTAACATTGCTTCAGCAATAGGTACAGCACGAATCCCGACACAGGGGTCATGACGACCTTTAGTGATGATATCCGTCGCTTCGCCCGTTAAATTAACTGTTTTACCACTTACGCCAATACTTGAAGTCGGTTTAAGCGCCAAATGAGCAATAATTTGCTGACCTGATGAAATACCACCTAGAACACCGCCTGAATGGTTTGTTGAAAAACCTTCAGGAGTAAGCTCATCTCTATGCTCTGAACCTTTTTGATTAACTACGGCAAAACCATCACCGACCTCAACACCTTTTACCGCATTGATACTCATTAAACCATGAGCGATATCAGCATCTAAACGGTCAAAGATAGGCTCGCCTAAGCCAACAGGTACGTTACTAGCGACAACTGTCACTTTAGCGCCAATAGAGTCTTTTTCCTTGATGATGTCACGAAGGTATTCACCAAGTTGTTCAATTTTAGTTTCATCAGGGAAGAAGAAAGGATTATCTTCAACGCTCGACCAATCAACCGTGTTAACGTCAAATGGAGTCCCCTTCGGACCACTGGCAACAATATCGCCAATTTGAGTAACACAAGCTTGAATGGTCATGCCAAATTTTTCAGCAAGATATTTTTTTGCTATGGCGCCTGCTGCAACACGCATTGCTGTTTCACGAGCAGAAGAACGGCCACCACCTCGATAGTCACGTAATCCGTATTTTTGCCAGTAAGTGTAATCTGCGTGACCCGGACGGAAACTATCAGCAATGTTGCCATAGTCTTTAGAGCGTTGGTCGGTATTTTCAATCATTAAACCAATAGGCGTGCCTGTAGTTTTACCTTCAAATACTCCTGAAAGTATTTTGACTTCATCTGCTTCTCTACGCGCAGTAGTATATCGAGAGGTGCCTGGACGACGTCTATCTAAATCAATTTGTAAGTCAGCTTCAGATAACTCAAGTCCAGGTGGGCAACCATCAATAATTGCGCCTAAACCTAATCCATGACTTTCACCAAATGAGGTGACTGTGAATAATTTTCCGAAGGTATTACCTGACATTGAACTTTACCGCCTATTAATTTAATTTTTAAAAGCTGCGAATACGTACTGAAATTGGTATCCGCTACTGTCTACTAGCTCTATTTTGTATGATAATTTTTATACTATCTATGCTGTACTTCCACTGGCGTGATTTTTATTGTGACGTCTATGCTGTTTTAAGCGCAGCTAAAAACGTTTCACTATGTTGTACTAATTGTGCTTTATTTAGCATAAAGACACCATGACCACCACGTTCAAAGCTTAACCAAGTAAAATCTACTTCTGGGTATAGGGCTTCAACATGATATTGTGAGTTACCCACTTCGCAAATAAGTATGCCATCATCATTTAGGTGTTGAGCACTCTGTGCCAAGATAACTCTAACGATATCTAAACCGTCTTCACCACAGCCTAAGCCCATTTCAGGTTCGTGGGTAAACTCCGTCGGTAAGCTATCAATATCTTCTTGATCAACATAAGGTGGATTAGACACAATTAAATCATACTTTTGTGCAACAACCCCAGAAAAAACATCAGATTGTATTGGAATAACTTGTTCACTTAGGCCATGATTTTCAATATTTAGCTCTGCAACATTTAATGCATCAATTGATAAATCAACCGCATCTACCTCAGCCTCAGGAAAATAACTGGCGCACGCAATCGCAATACAACCACTACCAGTACACAAATCTAAAATTCTTTGCGGTGGATTTTGCTCACTAAAGTATGGAGAAAAGTGTTTTTCAATCAATTCACCAATTGGCGAACGAGGCACGAGCACACGCTCATCCACATAAAATGGTAGTTGTGCAAAGTAAGCAAGGTTGGTGATATAAGCAACTGGTTGTTGTGTTTCAATACGTTGTGCAAAAAGCGCTAAAATATTTTGCTTTTCGACATCAATCAAACGACAAGTCATTACGTCTTGACTCATTTCTTCAGGTAAAGCTAAAGCAAACATTACCAAGGTAAGTGCCTCATTTAACGCATTGTCATTTCCATGACCATAAAAAAGTTCTGCTTGATTAAATATACTGGCGCCATAACGACAAAAATCAGCAATCGTGTGTAATTGCTCTGTTATGTTTTCAATGTTGGTATTGCTCACATTTTCTTCCTCAAAAGGTATTACTATATTTTTCATGTTTACTTAATGATTTAAGCATTAATTTAAGTTTGAGCTTAACTTTACTCTTTCATATTAATATTTAGCTTCGATGCTTAATTTTGATATCAAGTTAGCCGCATTAATATATTTGTATTAACACTAAAATGTTTTACACTGCGTCAATGAAAAACAAAGCCCTAAAATCCGAACTTTCTTCAATAAAAGCCAAAGTTCGCGCGAATATTGAAGCCCGCACGCAAAGTAAGAATCAGCAAAAAAAAATTGATGAATCATTACAAAAAACTAATGAGTCTATTAAAGAAGTATTGCCTGATGAAAAGCAACTCTTTGCCGACGCTGTCGGCCAAGTTAAACCTTTGGTTAACGACACAGTTCGCTTAATTAAAGGTGGCCATAAGTCTAACACTTCCCTAAAAAATGACCAAGCGTATAACAAGGCAAATAAGGCCATCGCGCAATTTCATTTTTCTGATGAGTTTGAACCTAACTTAAATAAACAAGGACCAATGAAATACGTTCGTGAGGGTGTTGACAGCTTTGAAGTCAAAAACCTTCGACGTGGTCATTATCGCCCCGATCTTATTCTTGATTTACACGGTCTAGACCAACATCAAGCAAAGAAAGAACTAGCAGCCTTACTCTTTGCATGCCAGAAGGAACACGCACAATGTATATGCGTCGTTCATGGTATAGGCTCACATATTTTAAAAAATAAAGTGCCACATTGGTTAGTGCAACATCCCGATGTAATGGCATTTCACCAAGCCCCATTAGAATGGGGCGGGAATGGCGCTATTTTGGCGTTAATCGAATTAAAAGATAAGTATACTCGCGATTAACGGCTAAGTACTAACAAAGCTCGATAGGTGAAACAAGACGTTGCAACGTCCCTTGCATCTTCTCAGTATCATAATCAATGTGCGCAATACCGGCAGTAGCAAAAATGGGTGCATTTTCCGATTGTGTTAATTCTGCCACTAAATAGCTAACTAAAGGCATGTGAGAAATTATTAACAAGCTTTGGTTGTTCTCAACTGGTGTTTGCTCTGTTGAGGCTGCTAATTGTTCACTGCACCAACCATCAATAAAGTCATGTACCTGTTTAGCGTCACCTGAAGGTGTAATAAATTCGACTGTGGTAATCATTGTTTGCATGCCAGTAGTTGCTAGTTCACACGTTTGTTGAGCTCTAACATAAGGGCTGACAAAGACTTGTTTCGGACTTACCTGCATTTTTTGCAACCAATTAGCCATCATTTTCGCTTCGATTTCACCTTGAGCAGTTAACGCTCTTTGGCTGTCATCACGACTGCCCTGCTCAACAAAATTCTGAGCTTCTCCGTGGCGCATTATATAAAGTTGCATTTATTCTCTCGACGACTACTGGTGAATTACAATAGCGATATAGGTCAATTTTTAGCATTTTTATGAAATTAATCGGCTAAAGTATTGAGTCTAAGTTATTTTTGCGGCTATAGTAATAGAATTAAACGCGCATTAGTAACAACAGTTAAGAATAAATAGGCTTTTTTTATTCCTTAAAGTAATTAAGGAATTACTTTATCTCCCTGTTGAATTCAGAAACTACTCATATTCTCGTCATACGCTTTGTTGTTTAAAGTGTTCTTAGGAGCCTTAGTGTTGAAACAAAGCCCCAATGATTCTAAACAATATCAAGCAATTACTCTAAACAATGGTTTACGCGTACTGCTTATTCACAATGATGAAAGTACTAAATCCGCCGCGGCTTTAGCGGTTAATGTCGGCCACTTTAATGATCCATGTGATAGACAAGGCTTAGCGCACTTTTTAGAACATATGTTATTTTTAGGGACAAAAAACTATCCTGATGGTAGTGAATATCAAAAATTCATTAATCAACATGGTGGTAATCACAATGCCTGGACCGGCACTGAGCATACTTGTTTTTTCTTCGATATTGCCGCAACACATTTCCTACTCGCACTAAAACGTTTTAGTGAGTTTTTTATTGCTCCTTTGCTTGCTGATGACTTTGTTGTTAAAGAGCGTGAGAATATTGATGCTGAGTTCACGTTAAAATTAAAAGATGATATTAGGCGCTTATACGATGTTCACAAGGACACCATTAACCCTAAGCATCCATTTTCTCAATTCTCTGTCGGTAATCTAGATACCCTTGCAGACAGAGATGGACAAAATATAAGCCAAGAGTTGCAAGCCTTTTTTCAAAAATACTATCGTGCAGAGTACATGACGCTAGCACTGGAGGGGCCTCAAGAACTCACAGAATTGACACATATCGCTGAGCAACTTTTCAGTCTAATACCATCAGCTATCGCACCTTTGCCAGATATTGATGAGCCTTTATACTTACCCGAACATCAAAACATAAAAATAGATGTTTGCCCTGTCAAAAATGATCACCAGCTTATTATCAGCTTCGCCATGGAAAGCATTGATCAATTTTACCTGGACAAACCGGAGTCAATCCTCGCCTATTTATTAGGTCATGAAGGTAAAGGCAGTGTTTTATCCTCGCTGAAAAAACATCAATGGGCTCTAGCGCTAACAGCAGGATCAGGTATCAATGGCTCTAATTTTAAAGATTTTAATATCAGTATCGCATTAACTGAATTAGGTGAGAAACACCTTAATGAAGTTGTCGATATTGTTCTAGCTTATATTTCGTTATTAAAAAACACCAAAATAGCTGAGTACTATTATGAAGAAAAACAAAAGATTAGTAATTTGGCATTTGTTTACCATGAAAAAATGCGAGCGCTAGATAGTGTCAGTCAACTTGTCATCAACATGCAATATTACCCCGAAGAAGATTATATTTTTGGTGATTACGTCATGTCAGGCATGTCGAAGGAAAACATAGATAGATTGCTGGTTTTTTTAGATGTTAGTAATATGCGGCTCACCCATATTAGTCAGCAGAATTCCTTTTCCAAAAATAGTTTTTGGTATCAAGTACCCTACCATGTAACCGCCATTTCCGAACAACAATTACTGGATTGGCATAATATTACATCAAGTGATAAGGCACACATCAAAGGTTTGTATTTACCCGCACCTAACCCTTATATTGTTGAAGAACCGGCCATTTATCATAATAAAGAACAGCCGAGCAATACGGGGGAAGCCCCCAGACTTCCTGAAAAAATTATAAATAAAAATGGGCTCGTTGCTTGGTATAAACAAGATAATACTTTTAAAGTCCCTAAGGGTTACTTATTTATAGGTATTGATTCACCCTTGGTAGTTGCCAATGTCGCTAATATTGCCATGACACGGCTATTTGTAGATTTATATACAGACACAGTGATTGAAGAAAATTACGAAGCAGAGTTAGCCGGCATACATTATCATTTGTATGCTCATCAAGGCGGCGTGACGATGCAACTATCAGGTTATAGTGAAAACCAACACTTATTATTAAGTAAACTGTTGAGACGATTACAAAGCCACCAAGTAACAGAAGCACATTTTCTTTTATTTAAGAAACAGTTAGTCCAACATTGGCAAAACAGTGGTCAAAGTAAATCAATTTCACAGTTATTCGCTAATCTAAGCTCAGTGATGCAACCCAATAATCCGACAAGTAAAGCAATGGCACAAACCCTTAGTCAGATAAGCTTTAACCAATATCAGCAATTTAGTAAGCAGCTATTTAAGCAAGTGACTTTAGAAGTGCTCATTCACGGCAATTGGCTGATCGAGCACGCACATCAGTTATGCGAAGTTATTGAGCAAAGCTTTGTTGATAATGTAAACGAAAAATATGCCATACAGTGTCCTGTTACAGATATTTCGACCAAAAAAACACTATTATTACCCATAACCTTGCCTGAACATGATCACGCTTGCGTCATTTATACCGCTTTTGAGCACAAAGATGATAATTCAGTGGCACTGTCCATGATTACTAGCCATATATTATCACCTTTATTTTTTCAGCAAATGCGTACAGAAAAACAGTATGGGTATTTAGTCGGCGTCGGTTATGTGCCTATTAATAGCTACCCTGGCATTGCTTTTTATATCCAGTCACCCCACTGTGATGCCTTTACACTCGCAAAAGCGATGGATGAGTTTATCAGTAACAGTATTAGCTTTATCGATGATATTACCGATGAACAATGGCAACATTTGCAGCAAGGTTTAGCGAGTCAATTGCAAGAAAAGGATCATAATTTACGTATTAAAAGCCAACGTTTTTGGGCTGCTATATGTAATAAAGATGTGACATTTAAACAAAAAGAAAATTTGCTGGAGGCGGTATTAACCTTAACACTAGCGCAAGTAAAAACGTTTGTGACTCAGTGTTTAGTTAATAGTTGTCAGCCTGATCGCTTTATTCTGTATTCACAAAGTGATTTACTTAAACAAGCACAAAAACCTAAAGGCGAAATAATTACAGATATTGATGCTTTTATTAAAGCGAGCCCGCTTAAGTACTAAAGCGATAAAGCGATAAAGCAAAAAGCTTGCTATATCAGTATGATTTAATACCAAACGGATTAATTTATCGGTCAGCTTATAGCTATATTAGCGAGCTTAAAACAAGCAAAATGAGTTAAACATAGTCACTCTATATTTCACTAATTTTGTGATGTTATCAGTTTGCTAATGAGCTTC
>OJHK01001402.1_pt1 | contig 11304 bp, 7 predicted proteins | sample 1595161 | NCBI WGS metagenome assembly OJHK01 (sample SAMN05416842, study PRJEB24817) | seawater metagenome | isolation source: Sea water | place: Canada:Atlantic | collected 2013-07 | reverse complement strand
TTCCCTATTTCTTTGGCGCAACAATAAAATGATATTGCTCAAGCGCTTCTTTGATTGGGCTAAAAACGATTTATACGTCGTTATTGATTTTGATGATTAGCCTGCATCAATGAAGGAGCATACTCTCCAGAATCTTCATAATTTCAATTAATGCCAGCTGCCAGGGCTTGCAATTGTTGCGGTGTGGGATATTACTAAATAGGTTTTGTATGTCCTTTGTGGCAATACATCATAATAGATATAGGACACGCTAAGTTTTAATGAACATTGTAAGTACTTCAAACCGTTGGCTAAACCGCCTATATAAAACAGTTGCTATTTTTTTAGTGCTGTTAGCGGTAGTCATTAGTGCTTTTCGTTTGTTCTTACCTTACGTCCATCATTATAAGCTTCCCCTGCAAAACTATTTAAATGAAACATCCCAAACAAACATAGCTATTGGTACGTTAAGTATGACCTGGCAAAGGTCTGGACCTATTTTGGTTATTGGTGATGTTCAGGTTCTTGAAACAGAAAAAGCTTCTGTGTTTATCGAGCAACTTGAAATGCAAGTTGATTTTTGGCGTACACTCACAGAACAAAATTTGATTTCAAAAGATCTGCTTATCTCGGGTGCTAGAGTTAGTTTATCTGAAAAATTGTGGCTGGGTAGTAAAGAGAATGAAGATACTTTAGGGAAAGTGAAAAAAGACAGCGAAGCCAATGATATTGAAGTTATTAGTGATCTGTTTTTAAATCGTATAAAACGTTTCTCTATTCGTGATAGTCAAATCACAGTGCGTAATGAAGCAATTACTCGGAGTATAAGGTTAAACCATTTACGTTGGTTAAACACTGGTGAGCGCCATCAGGCAGAAGGTAGTGTGGTGCTTAATGGTTTGAGCTCTAATAATTTGCAAGTGAAATTAGATTTACTTGGTGAAGAGACCAGCGAGCTAACCGGGCAAATCCATTTACAAGCTAACCAGATTGATATTACTCCTTGGTTAGATGATGTTTTGGTGCTTGAAGACGATAAAACCAAAACCGATATTAACTTTTCTGCTTGGCTGCATGTCAACAATAGTGATATTAGTCGCTTAAAAATTAATTTTTCCGATAGCAGTGTGCAGTGGCAGTTTGAGGATAAAAAACAAAAGTTAACCTTGGAGCAGGGACAGTTATTATTGGTTAAAGGTAAAACCGAACGAAGCTTGCGTCTTTATAGTACACCATTAGCATTACGACTTAATGATCAGCAACCACAACAATTTAGCGTTACGTTAGCGAAAAAAGCCAATGATTTTTCCCTAAACTTATCTGAAATAGATGTTGCTATGCTGACCCAACTTGCACCATTGATCATAGAAAAAAAAGAAACTCGTGAATTACTTTCTCAGATGACGTTAACGGGAAAAATTGAAGACTTATTCATTCGAAATCAAAATAATTCATTACATATAGTGACAAAGTTTTCGGCATTTAATAATAGTTTTAGTCATGGTATTCCTGGTTTAGAAAATGTTTCAGGAATTCTGAGTTTTGCAGATAATTATTTATCGGTAGATTTTACTGCAGAACAAGGTCAGCTAGACTTTGATAAGTTATTTGTACAAGCATTCCCTTATCAAACACTCTCAGGTCAGTTAAATGCTGTATTTGATGATAAAGGTTGGGAATTGACGGTTGAAGAGTTAGATTTCTTATCAAAAGAGATTAATCTATCCGCGCAAGTAAAGGTTGAAGCACCTATTGATGGCGAGGTTAATTTAGCGTTATTAGCGAATGTCTCTAATGGTAATGCTGGTTTAGTTGGCCGTTATTTACCTTTACCCATCATGAGTGAAAACTTAGTTAATTATTTAAATGCAGCTGTGGTTTCAGGTCGTGTTGAAGATGCACAAGTTTTAATTAATGGGCCTATTAGCCATTTTCCTTTTACCGATGGTAGTGGTATTTTTGTCGTAGATGCAGAGTTGAGTGAATCAGAATTTAAATTTGTTGATGATTGGCCTGCAATCACTGACTTTGTTGCTAATTTGAATTTCACTAATAACTCAATGCTAATAACAGGGCGGGGTGGTGAACTCACTGGCTTAGATGTTACAGGGATACGTGCCGGAATTGCTGATTTAGCCAATGGGCAAATTTTGAAAGTCGACGCAGAAATAATGCCAACTCAAGCACGCTATATCGGCGACTTGATGAATCAAAGCCCGTTCGAAGATAGTGTTGGTAGTGTGTTAGAACAGTTACAAATTGCGGGAAAAATTAGTGGTGAGTTTCATTTGAACTTACCTCTTAATGATAGTGATCAAGCACTGGCGAGCGGCATTATTAATTTTGACAATAACCAAGTGGCCTTGCAAACCCCAAGAATGGATTTTAGCGAAGTAAAAGGACAGTTTAGATTCAGTAACGATAAAATTAGCACGCAAGGTTTACAACTTAAATGGCATGGCCTACCCATTAAACTTGATATTTCTGGGATGGATAAAGCAGATTACTACGACACTGATATTAATTTAGCTGCGTTATGGCAAGAGGTAGAATGGTTACCTTTTATACCTGAAGAACTACGTCGATATACGCAGGGAGAATTACCTTGGAAAGGCTCACTTTCGCTACATGAGCATCACCAAGGCGGTTTTTCTTATTCAGCAAATTTCGACTCTGCATTAAAAAATACTCGACTATTATTACCTATACCTTATCAGCGAAATGCTAAACAAGAAAATGCGTTATCTGTACAGGTGAATGGTGACATTGCTCAGTCTAAGCTTGTCCTTAATTACGGTGATAAAATGCACTTTTCAGGAGTGCTTGAACATGAAAGTACAGCATTTACCCGCGCTAATTTAATGATAGGCGAAGGCTCTATGGCTTTACCTGGTGATGGCTTTCATATTACTACTAAATTAGAAAACGCTGATTTTTCAAAATGGCAGCCATTAATTAGCAATATTCTTGATAGTATTGAGCAGCCTTTAACAAGCAGCGTTCAAGAAAACTCAACTCCTTTGTTAGCCAAGCCGAAAAGAATTAGAGGATCAATTGGTCAGCTGAGCCTCTTAGGACAGGAACTCAATAATGTCTCTTTTAACTTATTAGATAAATCGCAGTGGTGGTTATTACAATTTAACGCTAAAGAAACTCGAAGCCAAATAAAAATTTACCCGGATTGGTTAGCACAAGGGTTGGATATTAACGCTGAATTCTTATCATTGCCACAAGAAAATAAAGGCAATGATTCAACGCCTGAGCAGATAAGCCTGCAGCCAAATAAGGCTGAAAATGATATTATTTTTGCTGAAATTCCACCGTTGAAGTTTCATTGTGATAGTTGTTCTCTCGGTTCAGTGAATTTAGGTGAAGTTGATGTAGAGATTAAACGTATCGATAAACAAAATATCGAGTTTGTTGACTTCACAGCACACCGAGATAAAACAACACTAAATCTTGAGGGTAATTGGCTTCATAATGAACATGAGTCAACAACTACGTTAGTAGGTAATCTATCGGTAGAAGATGTAGAAACAGAATTAAAAGCAGCCGGTTATGAATCAATCATTAAAGACAGTGGCGCAAAATTTGACGTAAACCTAAATTGGGCCGGAGGATTGCATGACTTCAGCCTTAGTCACTTAAATGGTACAGTAAACGGACAACTAGATGATGGTTATTTAGCTGATGTAAGTGATTCTGCGCGTATTTTCTCAGTGTTAAGTTTACAATCATTAGTACGTAAATTAACACTCGATTTTCGTGATATTTTTAGTGATGGTATGTTTTATAGTAGCATCAAAGGAAGTTATCGATTAAATCAAGGGCTGTTATTCACAGATAATACCAAGATGAATGGCACGGCAGGTAACTTGTTTATGACAGGTAATACTAACCTAGTCACGGGGCAGCTTGATTATGACATGTCTTATAAACCTAATTTAACCTCAAGCCTACCTGTATTAGCTTGGATAGCGACGTTGAATCCAGTAACATTCCTTGCTGGCGTAGCTATCGACCAAGTAATTAAATCTCAAGTAGTTTCTGAGTTTAAGTTTGAGCTCACCGGCACGGTTGAAAATCCTGACTTTCAAGAAGTTAATCGGAAAAGTAAGAATATCAGCGTTGATACCACAGTACCGACTGAAGATGCTAAACAAAAAGAGTCAATTATAGAGACGCCACCTACCTCCAAGAAGGATAAAGCAACCGATGGTTAAATTGAGTGCAATACAGTTAACCTCAGCGGCTAACGTTGAAACGAACCTTACGAAGATAGCTGAGCTACTCTCTAAAATTACTGCTGCTCAAGACGATACTCAGCATTTAGTCGTACTGCCTGAGTGTTGCTTGTATTTCGGCAGCAAAGACAGTGAACAATTGGATTTGGCCAAAGCATCAGCTAAAGGCAATGATCTTTGTTTAGCGCTTGGAAAACTAGCTAAAAAATTTAACGTTTACTTAGTTGCAGGCACTATCCCTGTGTTAGTGCCATCTTCAACAAAGTTTACTAATAGCAGTTGTGTTTTTAATCCCGATGGGGACTTGATAGCGCAATATGATAAAATTCATTTATTTGATGTTAATGTCAGTGATAACACCCAGAGTTACTGCGAGTCTCGTTATACTCAAGCGGGTACAGAAATAAATGTGGTTAATACTGAATTTGCTAATATTGGACTGTCAGTTTGCTTTGATTTGAGATTTCCCAGTTTGTTTCAGCAACTATCGATTGCAGGGGCAGATATCATTACGGTGCCAAGCGCTTTTACCAGAGTAACGGGCAAAGCACATTGGCAAACATTATTGCAAGCAAGAGCTATTGAAAATCAAGTTTATATTGTTGCTGCTGGGCAAGAAGGTGTTCATGAAAATGGTCGCGAAACTTGGGGTCACTCAATGATTATTAATCCTTGGGGTGAAATTGAAAAGAGTATTGAAGTTGGTGAAGGTTACATTAGTGTAGAATACCAAAAACAAGCAATAACACGTATACGTCAAAACATGCCTTTGAATTCGCCGCTTAATAGATAATTGCTGCAATTTGATTATAATTAAAGAACATAGAAGTAGAGCTAAGACCTAATGAATAGTGTTGAAAAATCCTTATTAAGTGATAGTCATATTGATGATGAAGTATTATCAAAAACCTTAAACAGTATGATGGGGCGAAAAGTTGACTATGCGGATTTATATTTTCAAGCGAGTCAGCATGAGACCTGGGTTCTGGAAGACGGTATTGTTAAAGAAGGTTCATATAATATTGAGCGTGGCGTAGGCGTAAGAGCCATTTCAGGTGAAAAAACTGGCTTCGCGTATTCTGATGACATTACTCCAGAAGCACTCCAGAAAGCGGCAGATGCGGCAAAAGGTATTGCAGATAGTGGTACTGGCGCAACCGTTAAAGCGTTTAGCCGACAATCACCTATCCAAATTTATCAATCAGTTGAACCACTTGGCAGTCTAACTCAAGAACAAAAAATTGATTTGTTACATCAAGTTGAAGCACATGCTCGTCAAGTTGATACTCGCGTTACCCAAGTGATAGCTAGCTTATCTGGGGTTTATGAAACTGTTTTAGTTAGCGCTAGTGATGGCACTTATGGTACTGATATTCGTCCTCTTGTTAGGTTAAATTGTTCAGTCTTAGTTGAAGAAAATGGCAAACGTGAGCGTGCGAGTGCTGGCGGCGGTGCGCGCACGGATTACAGTTACTTCTTTGAGGTAGCAGCAGGCGATAATAAAGCACGTTATTTAGCTTATGCTGAAGAATCGGTTAGACAGGCTTTAGTTAACTTGGTTGCGATTGAAGCACCAGCTGGTACTTTCCCCGTTGTATTAGGTGCTGGTTGGCCAGGTGTATTATTGCATGAAGCCGTTGGGCATGGTTTAGAAGGTGATTTTAACCGTAAAGGCTCTTCAGCATTTTCAGGAAAAGTTGGGCAACAGGTTACTTCTGAGCTTTGTACCATAGTTGATGATGGCACCTTGGTTGACCGTCGTGGTTCAATTTCTATTGATGACGAAGGCACGCCTGGACAATATAACGTGTTAATTGAAAAAGGGATCTTAAAAGGCTACATGCAAGATAAACATAATGCAGGGTTGATGGGGGTGAATCCAACAGGTAACGGTAGACGTGAATCTTATGCCCACTTACCTATGCCACGAATGACTAATACTTATATGTTAGCAGGAGAGTCTAGCCCTGAGGATATAATTAAGTCGGTTAAAAAAGGTATTTATGCACCAAATTTTGCTGGCGGACAAGTAGATATAACTTCTGGTAAATTTGTTTTTACTAGTTCAGAGGCATATTTAATTGAAGATGGTGAAATAACGTCTCCAGTCAAAGGTGCTACTTTGATAGGTAACGGACCTGAAGCGATGAAGCGAATTAGTATGGTCGGTAATGATCTGAAATTTGATGCAGGGGTTGGTGTCTGTGGTAAAGATGGCCAAAGTATACCTGTTGGTGTTGGTCAGCCAACACTTAAAGTTGATGAAATGACTATTGGCGGCACTCAATAATTAGTTAGCTTTAATAAGTCACCAAGCACTTATAATCAGAGTGCTTGGCGATATTGATTAACTTTGCTTCTTAAAGTCTTTTTTTTAAGCATTTTCTTTTAGGTAAGTAAAAAGATTTTTATAATGCTTACCCAGTTTCTCTGCCTTTTTCTCTTTCGCCGCTAGGCGAATCAATTGCTTGATTTTTTGTCGTTCGATTTGAGGAAATTCACTAATCAAGGCTTCTACCGCTTCATTTCCTTGCTCAATTAACTCATCTCTAACCGTTTCTAAACGAACAAACTTAGCCGTTTCTTGCTGATGTTTATTTGCCATCACTTCTATAGCGTGATGAATAGGCTCAAGATCCGTTTCTAAGAGTATTTTTGCGGTATGGCGAATGTGACGGCGTAATGCTTCATGTTTATTAGTGATTTTATCAGCTAAAATCATTGCATCTTTCAAGTCTTCAGTTAACGGTAAACGGCTTCGTTGATGCTTAGACATTTCAATTAAACTCTGTGCAAAATCTTGCAATTGATGCATTTCACGCTTAATTTCTGTTTTACTTTTTAACTCTTCTTCTATTTCTTGTGAAGATTCGTCGATATCTTTGGCTGACTGGGGCATAATAATGTCTAATACCATGTTAAAATAAATAATAATTACTCTTATTATATCACTAAATGAATACCAGTCGGACTAATTTATTGGCCACTTAGCGAGAATTAAAAGGCTTAAAGGCAAGGCATTGATTGAAGAGAATGGTTATTCCCTTGTCAAAATCAATAACACAGCATGTAGGCCTTTTAAACTGGCCCTTGGGAGCTTGTCAGAAAAGCAATAACAGCACAAATTTGTGATATATAGAATAACTATACCAGCAAAAAATTTGTTTGTTATATCTCTTCTGACATAGCTCTGAGGTGGGAATGAATTTAATGGAATTGGTATAACGTAAGGAATTAATATGAAAACGGAAAAATTGGGTATCGTCTTTGTTATTGATGATGAAGAACATATTCGTAGTGCTATTGAGCAAATATTCGAATTAAAAAACTTTGAAGTGCAAACCTTTTCACAAGCACACCAATTACTTGATCAGTTGAGTGATACTTGGCCAGGCGTGGTTATCAGTGATATTAATATGCCCAAAATGGATGGTCATCAGTTAATGGCTGAGGTCAAAAACATTGATACAGATATTTCCACTATATTACTGACCGGTTTTGGTGATATTTCAATGGCAGTAAAAGCAATGCGCAATGGCGCCTACGACTTTATTGAAAAGCCATTTAATAATGATGACCTAGTTGATACGGTTAAAAGAGCGCTAGATAAACGCTCTTTAGTGCTTGAAAATAGGCTACTCAAACAAGAAATAGAAACACATTGTTTGCCTGGTCCTAGAATATTAGGGAATTCGCCTAATATTGTGCAAATGAGGAATATACTCAATCAAGTGATGGATGCACCTGCAGATATAATGATTGATGGTGAAACCGGTACCGGAAAAGAGTTAGTCGCTCGTTATTTACATGACCACAGTATTCGACGAGATAGTAATTTTGTTGCGCTTAACTGTGGAGCTATCCCAGAAAATATTATCGAAAGTGAGCTGTTCGGCGCGGAGAAGGGTGCTTACACAGGAGCTGATAAAAAACGCATTGGTAAATTTGAATACGCTAATGGTGGTACCTTATTTCTTGATGAAATAGAGAGCACGCCAATGGCCTTACAAGTTAAGTTGTTAAGAGTACTGGAAGAGCGGAAAGTGGTCCGTTTGGGCGCTAATGAAGGTGTAGAACTTGATGTCAGAGTGATTGCTGCTACTAAGGTTGATTTGTTAGAGTTATGTGAGCAAGGACTCTTTCGTGAAGATCTCTATTACCGGTTGAATTTGGTGAAAGTAGATATTCCTCCTTTGAGGGAGCGTATCGAAGATGTACCTTTACTCTTTTTACATTTTGCTCGAATAGCTTCAGCGCGTTATAAAAAAGAATTAATTCCGTTATCACAAGAACATAAAACACAATTGTTAAGCTATGGCTGGCCTGGCAATGTCAGAGAATTACGTAATTTGGCCGAGCGTTACATCTTATTGGGTGAGGCGGCAGCGTTTAATTTTAAAAAGAATACCAGTGCCAACTCAATGCTTAGCAGTATGGGACTCACTCAACGAGTTGAGTTTTTTGAAAAATTTCTTATTGAAGAAGCGTTGGCAAGTAATGAGGGCTGTATTAAAGATACTATGGAAGAGCTCAATTTAGCCAGAAAAACACTTTACGATAAAATGAAAAAATATGAATTAGAACGCACAACTTACCAATAAACTGGGTTTTAGCTAGGACATTTTTTTAGTTAGTTCATTGTTTAGTTAATAGCTTTGATTGATTGTTAAGGCTCTCTTTTGATTATTCTGCTCAAGCCGTAGAGCAGAATAATCAATAGTGACGTTTAGAGCGAGTTATCCTTGTAAGAACTCATACAAAGCTTTTAATACCGACATTTTTGCCTTATCTGTTTCATGCTCGTGGGCAAGGTTTTCAATCTTCATCATAAACTCATCAAGTGATAAAATACCTTTGCCGCCATATTGCAGTTTGTTCTGACAGTACTGCTGCCATTTTTGTTGCTCTTCTGTAGATAAGGTGTACGGGTAGTTTCTTGCTCGATAGCGAAACAGTAATACGCTTAAACGCTCATCTTGAAATTGAAATGGATGATTAGCTAGTTGCTCTGGCGATAAACCGCGTAAAATATCCATTTGCGCTTTATCGCTATGGCTAAAGAAATTACCACCATATAACGCTTGTTCAGCATCAACGTCATCATTATCAAAATCTGATGTGGCAAATACATCGCTTAACTTATCCCTTAACTCCGCATGTTTTTTCAATAAGGCCAAATTCTCTAAGCAAACATCACGTGGTATTGCTAAGCGTTCTGCATTTTCAGGTAAAAGCGTTTTAGCTGGCGCTATAACCGGGCATTTATTAACATGAATTAGTTTCACCGGAATGGGCAGCTCACCAGGCGCTAAATCATCATATCGTGTATATAAACGCGCTTTAATTTCTTCACTGCTAAGGGTTAGTAAAGGTGAGATATCTCGAGCTAAATCGACGCAGATTACCGCATTTTTGTTTACTGGGTGGTAACTTACTGGCGCAAACCAACTTGTACAGCCATTAACTGATGACACCTTACTAGAGGTATGCACAATAGGTGTCATATCTGCGGTATTGATCAAATCTTTAACTTGATTTTTATTCTTCAAATTAAAGATAAAATCATAAAGTTTCGGTTGTTTTTCTTTGATCAACTTAGCCATAGCAATAGTGGCATAAACATCACTCATTGCATCATGGGCTGCTTCATGACTAATACCATTTGCTGCAGTTAATAGTTCTAAACGAAAACTGACAACGTCTTCACCATCGCGCTCAACGGTTGGCCAATTAATGCCTTCTGGGCGAAGTGCATAACAAGCGCGAACCATATCTATAATATCCCAGCGACTATTTCCATTTTGCCATTCACGTGCATAAGGGTCGTAAAAGTTACGATAAAGCAGATAACGAGTCACTTCATCATCAAAGCGAATACTGTTATAGCCAGCAACACAGGTATTGGGCTGAGTAAATAAAGTATGAATACGAGCAGAAAATTCAGCCTCAGACAAGCCTTCGCGTTGCGCTTTTTGTGGCGTGATACCTGTTACTAAACAAGCTTCAGGATGCGGCAAGTAATCAACAGGCGGCGTGCAATAAAACATTTCTGGCTCGCCAATGATATTTAAATCGAGATCGGTACGAATGCCGGCAAATTGAGAAGGTTTATCTACTTTTGGAGATATTCCCCAAGTCTCATAATCGTGCCAAAGAATGGTGGGTTGTGTATTAATGTCCATAACGTTCTGAGTACTTATATATTGGTAAGGGGAGTCTGACTTTTTATTGAATTATAGTTCATATTGCTCTTAGAAATAAGAACATGTAAAACTAACCCTTTGAAAGTCATTAAGCAGCTGAGAGAATAACATTTAAATCTAGTAAAAGTCAGTCGGTATAGTAGCTTATAAATAATAATTGAAAAAATCGAATAGTTCCAGATTGACGAAATGGTTAATAAATAAGTTGAAAAAAGAATTTTAACTAGTTGAGAGCAAAGCAGGAGAATAATTATTAACATTGGTTTTGGTGACAAAGATTTCAGTTTTGCTGTCTATATAGCAAATAGGCCTAATATGCTTGAATATCAAGCCTTATGTGGAGTTACTCCATTGGTTGAAGGTGAGGTTAACATGATTAATCAAGCGTGTGGTAATGGCTGGCGAAAAGTATTTAATGTCTATGCTAAGTTACTTTATGCTTTAGATAAAAAACATTTTCATTATTCAGATAAAGCACTTACTTGGCAAAATTATCGAGATAGATATTTATTACAGGCACAAAGTAAAACAGCCTTGTTATTTTCAGTTCCACAATTAGTACCTAATAAAGAAGCGAATAAAGTAACCAACAATAAGCAATCCGCTGATAAAGAAATTGTGCATATTATTTGTGGTAAAGGCCATGCCAAAGCGTTAATCAATAGCGGTAAACTTGTTACTAAGTTAGTTTGGCTAAATGAAGAATTTGCTATAGATAGAGATAATAAACTTATTGTTTGTCCATATTTTGATTATCGTCAGTTGAGTAATATCAAAATTGAACGCTTGGCAGGATTATTACAAAGCTTAAAAAGGGTATAGAAAATAGACTGTCTCTTATACACATCTCCGAGCCCACGAGACCTCTCTACATCTCG
>OJHK01001392.1_pt1 | contig 11376 bp, 8 predicted proteins | sample 1595161 | NCBI WGS metagenome assembly OJHK01 (sample SAMN05416842, study PRJEB24817) | seawater metagenome | isolation source: Sea water | place: Canada:Atlantic | collected 2013-07 | reverse complement strand
ACGAGATGTAGAGAGGTCTCGTGGGCTCGGAGATGTGTATAAGAGACAGCAAGAAACATAACCACGAACCTTGATATTGGCTTTTTTAGCTGCCTCCATAATCGGCGCAAAGCGCTCAAGGCTTTCTTCAATTGAGCAATTGATGTTTTTTTGGCTAAAGCTTTCAGAAGCCGCACCAAAGATAGCAACTTCATCAGCATTGACAGCCAATGCAGCTTCAAAACCTCGCATGTTAGGTGTTAAAGCTGCATAGGTTACCTTCTTATTGCGACTAAGTTTTTCAAACACTTCTGTAGAGGTTGCCATTTGTGGCACCCACTTAGGTGAAACAAAGCTACCACTTTCAATATAACTAACGCCTGCATCGCTGAGTTTTTCTATCAGCAGAATTTTATCGCTAGCACTAATCGGAATTGCTTCATTTTGCAATCCATCTCTAGGACCAACTTCAACAACTTTAACGTGCTTAGGTAATTTGCTTGATAACATGATTACTCCGACTCTTCGTTGCTATTTTCTTGTTCTGAAAATGCTAATAACTCAGCACCACCATCTACCATGTCGCCTACTTGGAAAAATATCTCATCAATAGCGCCGTTAGCAGGGGCTTTGATAGTATGTTCCATTTTCATCGCTTCCATGATTAATAATGGTTGATCTTTACTCACTTGTTCGCCAGATTTAACCAAAACACTCACCATAGTGCCATTCATCGGCGCAATTAAACCACCATGGTTGTCATCTTCGTTATGCTGACCACAGTCTGGCAGAATATGAGTAAAGTTAAATACGCCATTAGTTCTATATAAGCTAATATTATTTTCAAAGTGATTAAAGGTAGTTTGGCTGCGATGTCCGTTAATCGTCGCAACTATAGTGTCATCATTATGTGGAGATGTTAATATTTCGCCTTGGCAGTCAAAACTTTCACCATTGATATTAATTGAATAATAGGCATTTTTACCTTGGCGTTTTTGTTCAACTGTGACTGTGTACTCTGTCTCATTATGCGATAATACTAAGGTATGCAAATTAGCTTCATTTAGACGCCATGCATTGGCATTATACCAAGGTGAATGTGGGTCATTACTTTGCTGTGCTTGCTGCTTCGCTTTATTTTCTTTAGATAGAACAAGGAATAAAGCGGCTATAGGTAATTCATTGACCAGTGGTTTTTCGTCATTATGAAAAATCAGGTCATGATTTTTTTCAATAAAACCGGTATCAATATCAGCGGCTTTAAAGGGCGCTGATGTTGCTAAATTGTAGAGAAAATCAATATTAGTCGTAACACCATTAATACGGTACTCACTTAATGCTTTTGCTAAGCGTTGCAACGCTTTTTCACGACTTTCATCCCAGACTATTAATTTAGCAATCATAGGATCGTAATACACACTAACGTCATCGCCTTGACGCACACCTGTATCAATACGAACATGTTCGCTCTCAATAGGTGTTTTTAATAAGCTCAATTTTCCTGTTGCTGGTAAGAAGTCGTTGTTAGCATCTTCTGCATAAATACGCGCTTCAAAAGCATGGCCATTAAGCACTAGTTGTTCTTGTGTTTTAGGCAGTAATTCACCTGCGGCTACACGTAATTGCCATTCGACTAAGTCTTGTCCACTGATCATTTCAGTAACGGGATGTTCAACCTGTAAGCGAGTATTCATTTCCATAAAATAGAAAGAGCCGTCAATATCAAGTAAAAACTCTACGGTACCAGCACCATGATAGCCAATCGCTTGGGCTGATTTGATGGCAGACTCACCCATTTGAGCGCGTAATTCTTCACTCATGCTAAAAGCAGGGGCTTCTTCAATGACTTTTTGATGGCGCCGTTGTACCGAACAATCACGCTCAAATAAGTACACTGCATTTTCGTGATTGTCACAAAACACTTGGATTTCAACATGACGAGGCTGCGTTAAGTATTTTTCAACTAACATGGTGTCGTCACCAAATGATGACATCGCTTCACGTTTTGCGGCGGCAAAACCTTCATCGAATTCATCTTCACTCCAAACTTGACGCATGCCTTTACCACCGCCACCAGCGGTGGCTTTTAACAATACGGGATAACCCATGTCGTCAGCTGCTTTTTTGATGATATCGCGTGATTGATCATCACCATGGTAACCGGGTACTAATGGCACATCGGCTTCTTCCATAATGTTTTTAGCCGCAGATTTTGAACCCATGGCTTCAATGGCAGCAACAGGCGGTCCAATAAATGTGATGTTTTCAGCTGCACAGTTACGACAAAAACCAGCATTTTCAGATAAAAAACCATAACCAGGGTGAATCGCTTGAGCGCCAGTTTTCTTGGCAGCAGCAATGACTTTATCGCCTAATAAGTAACTTTCGCGTGAAGGTGAAGGACCAATGTAAACGGCTTCATCGGCCATATGAACATGCAATGCATCTTTGTCGGCATCTGAATAAACGGCAACGGTTAATACACCCATTTTTTTGGCTGTTTTAATAATACGGCAGGCAATTTCACCACGGTTGGCAATTAAAATTTTACTGAACATTTGTATATCCTTTTATTCTTTTAGTATCACTTAATATCACGGAGCAACTGAGAATTTGACGCTGATTTTTACCAATTGGGCGTTCGTTTTTCAAAAAAGGCAGTTAAACCTTCTTGTCCTTCAGTTGACACGCGAATAGCTGCTATACGCTCACTAGTGTCTTTGAGTAAGTTATCGTCGATTGCTTGAAAGGCGACATCTTGGCTTAATTTTTTAGCTTGTTGTCTCGCTTGACTACCATTAACTAATAACTTTTCGACCATACTATTGACTTCACCAGTTAACAGCTCAGGAGAGACCACTTCATCCACTAAACCAAGTAACTGTGCTTTATCGCTAAAGAAGCGCTCGGCTGTTTGAAAGTAGCGGCGACTGGCCTTTAAACCAATAGCATCAACAACGTAAGGGCTGATAGTTGCGGGTATTAAGCCCAATTTGACTTCACTAAGACAAAAACTTGCTTTAGTGCTCGCGATAACAATATCGCAACAGCTAGCTAAACCAACAGCACCACCAAAAGCGGCACCTTGAATCTTAGCAATAGTCGTTTGTGGTAAAAAGTTTAATGCTTTTAACATTTGCGCTAAGGCATTGGCGTCTTTCAAGTTATCTTCATAAGAGTAACTCGCCATACGTTTCATCCATCCGAGGTCAGCACCGGCACTAAAACTTTTGCCGTTTGAAGCTAAAATCATAATGCTGATATCATCTCTATTACTGATGTCATTAAAAATATCAGTTAATTGTTTAATGATGCCATCATCAAAAGCATTGTGTTTTTCAGGATTGTTCAAAGTAACGGTGGCAACACCTTGCTCATCAACTTCTAACAAAACCGTGTCGTTTTTGGTATTCATAATAAGTACGCTTTACCCTTGTTCTATACGGTTACATGCGGAAGATGCCAAACTTGGTCTCTTCAATTTTTTTGTTTAAAGAAGCTGAAATAGCTAAACCTAATACTTGTCTAGTATCAGCAGGGTCGATGATGCCATCATCCCATAAGCGCGCAGAGGCGTAATAAGGGTGACCTTGGTGTTCATAGTTTTCGATGATAGGTTGTTTAAAGCTTTTTTCGTCAGCTTCGCTCCAACTTTCACCGAGTTTTTCTTTTTTATCACGTGTTACTTGCGCCATAACGCCAGCCGCTTGTTCGCCACCCATCACTGATATACGTGAATTCGGCCACATAAATAAGAAACGAGGGTCATAAGCACGACCACACATGCCATAATTTCCTGCGCCAAAGCTGCCACCAATTAAAATGGTAAATTTAGGCACTTGAGCTGTTGCAACGGCCGTAACCATTTTGGCACCATGTTTTGCTATACCACCTGACTCGTATTGTTTACCAACCATAAAGCCGGTAATGTTTTGTAGAAATACTAAAGGAATTTTTCGTTGTGCACAGAGTTGGATAAAGTGAGCACCTTTTTCGGCAGATTCACCAAATAACACGCCATTATTGGCAACGATACCAACAGGGTAACCAAATATACTGGCAAACCCACAAACTAGTGTATTGCCATAAAGTGCTTTGAACTCATTAAAGTCACTACCATCAACAATACGAGCAATTATTTCACGCACATCATATGGCTGACGAGTGTCTTTCGGGATAATGCCGTAGATATCTTCACTTGGATATTCAGGTTCAACAACCTCTTGGAAATCTATAGTTATCGGCTTTACTCGGTTTAAGTTTTTAACAGCAGAACGTGCTATTTCAAGTGCATGATTATCATTTTGAGCGTAGTGATCGGTCACACCTGAAGTACGACAATGTACGTCTGCACCACCAAGATCTTCAGCGCTGACAACTTCACCTGTAGCCGCTTTTACTAAAGGAGGACCAGCTAAGAATATAGTCCCTTGCTCTTTAACAATAATTGATTCATCAGCCATGGCAGGTACATAAGCACCACCAGCTGTACAAGAGCCCATAACAACAGCAACTTGAGGAATATTATTGGCTGACATATTAGCTTGGTTAAAAAATATTCGACCAAAGTGTTCTTTGTCGGGAAAAACATCATCTTGATTAGGTAAGTTTGCGCCACCAGAGTCAACTAAATAGATGCAAGGTAAGTTGTTTTCCTGTGCAATAGATTGTGCTCTAAGGTGCTTTTTAACCGTGAGTGGATAATAAGTCCCTCCTTTAACTGTGGCATCATTAGCAACGATAACGCACTCTTGTCCAGATACTCGACCTATACCTGTGATAATTCCGGCACTAGGCACGTTATCATCGTAAACTTTATAAGCAGCAAGTTGAGAAAATTCTAAAAATGCTGAACCATCATCAAGTAATGCATTTACTCTATCTCGTGGCAATAATTTTCCACGACCTTTGTGTCGCTCACGAGATCGTTCGCCACCACCAAGTTTGATTTCACTGAGCTTTTCTCGTAAATCATCAACTTGAGTTTGCATATGTGCAGCGTTGTCTAAGAAATCTTGGCTGCGAGTGTTTATCTTACTTATTATTTTTGCCACGGGAGAGAGCCTTTAATTAGTTAGTAATAGCTTTCTTTTTTGCTATTGAGCTCTAATACTGCGTTGAAAAATGCTCATTGACTCACGTCAACTCTGCTTTTTTGCCTTGTATTAGAACTCACTTACTGCAAAGCTAGATATTACTGGTGTTCAAATGAATGGTTCATTTATCATTCAATGAAGTTAATTATTTGAGTAGTGATTCAGCGTTAAGATGAACGACTAGTTAGATTCGTTGAATAATTCACGGCCTATTAGCATGCGACGAATCTCTGACGTTCCAGCACCAATTTCATACAGTTTGGCGTCACGGAGTAAACGACCTGCTGGGAATTCATTGATATAACCATTACCACCCAGTAATTGGATAGTATCAAGCGCCATTTTAGTGGCTAGTTCAGCGGCATAAAGAATTACGGCAGCAGAATCTTTTCGAGTGGTTTCGCCACGGTCGCACGCTTGGGCAACCATGTAAGCATAAGATTTAGCGGCATTCATTTGAGTGTACATATCGGCGACTTTGCCTTGTACTAATTGAAATTCACCAATAGATTGACCGAATTGTTTTCTGTCATGTATATAAGGTACAACTAAATCCATACAAGCATCCATGATGCCTAAAGAGCCACCAGATAAAACGACACGCTCGTAATCTAAGCCTGACATTAATACACGGACGCCTTTTCCTTCAGCACCCAAAATATTTTCCGCAGGCACTTCACAATCTTGAAAAACTAATTCACAAGTATTTGAACCACGCATACCTAACTTGTCTAGTTTTTGATGGCGAGAAAATCCTGGGTAATCACGTTCAACAATAAAAGCCGTAATACCTTTTGAACCAGCGCTGGTATCTGTTTTAGCATAAATGACATAAACATCAGCATCTGGGCCATTTGTTATCCACATTTTATTACCGTTAAGAATGTACTTATCGCCTTTTTTATCAGCGCGAAGTTTCATGCTTACCACATCTGAGCCAGCATTTGGTTCACTCATCGCTAGTGCACCAACGTGTTCACCGGTACAAAGTTTTGGTAAGTATTTTAATTTCTGCTCATGTGAGCCATTTTTTCGTAATTGGTTTAGACATAAGTTTGACATAGCGCCATAACTTAAACCTACAGAGGCTGAAGCTCTGCTGATTTCTTGCATAGCAACGATATGTTCTAAATAACCTAAACCCGAACCGCCATATTCTTCTTCAACAGTCATGCCTAAAAGACCCATGCCGCCAAACTTTTTCCATAGATCAGCAGGGAACTCATTATCAATATCTATTTGTTCTGCGCGCGGTGCAATTTCATCACGGGCAAAAGCGTTAACAGTCTCGCGGATCATATCCACGGTTTCGCCTAAGTTATAGTTAAGTGAGCTGAATTTTGAAATCATGCTTTATCCTTTTAGTGAAACTCATACCTGCTTAGCAGTGCTGAGTTCGTAACGATTGAATGGGTTTAGTTCTCTTTATTTTATTTACGCATTTTTGTTGTGATTAACTACTTTCAAGTGTTTTGAGGGTCGTTTTACAATTATCCTCTAAATCATCTAATTCAATTAAAATTGCGTTTATATCTTCAAGCTGTTGCTTTAAGTCATTTTTCTTGTCATTAATCAAAGTCATTATGGTGTTTAATTGTGTAGCACTAGTTTTATCAACATCATATAATTCGAACAATCGACCAGTTTCTGCTAATGAAAAGCCAAGTCGTTTACCGCGAAGAATTAACTTCAGTCGAACTTTATCTCTTTGATTGTAAATTCTTGTTTGCCCTTTACGTGCAGGAAAGATTAGCCCTTGATCTTCATAAAAACGAATGCTGCGTGTCGTGATATCAAACTCTTTTGATAAGTCGCTAATAGAGTACTTGGCTTGGCTAATTTTTTGGGTCATTTGTTTACTCGTGTTTCTCATCTTGAAAACTATTTATTGATTTATCTTATAATAAGTTTACGTTAACGTAAAGGGTAAGTTTTGAGCGGGTTTAATTTTTATCATTTTAAGAATTAATTTATATTCTATAAAAACAATTTATAACTTTTCTACTATTAACCGACTTGCTTGAACCTGATCGGAATTAGCTAAAGCTACTACTAAAGTTACGTTGACGTAAACTTAATTGTTAGGTTAGGCTAAGCTATCAATTTTTTCGACTTTATTTAAACTTATTATCATTTAGAAACTGGAGAGTTCAATGTCATTATCAGATCCTATTGTTATTGTTTCCGCTGTTAGAACCCCTATGGGTGGTTTTGGTGGTTGTTTGGCGCCGGTAACTTCACCTGAATTAGGTGCTACCGCAATCAAAGCTGCTGTAAACGAAGCTAATCTGGCCAACGATCAAGTTGATGAACTTATTATGGGTTGTGTTTTGCCTGCAGGTTTAAAGCAGGCGCCTGCAAGACAAGCGGCTATTGCTGCTGATTTATCTTTATCAACCGTGTGTACCACAATCAATAAAGTATGTGGTTCAGGTATGAAAGCAGCGATGCAAGCGCATGATGCATTGCTTGCTGGTTCTATCGATGTTGCTGTTGCTGGCGGTATGGAAAGTATGAGTAATGCGCCTTATATTTTACCAAAAGTTAGAACAGGTCTGCGTATGGGACATGGTCAAGTTATCGATCATATGATGCAAGACGGTTTAGAAAATGCGTATGACGGAATCTCTATGGGGTGTTTTGCTCAAGATACTGCAGATGAAGCTAGCTTTTCTCGTGAAGCAATGGATGAATTTGCTATCCGTTCATTAAGTCGTGCAAATCAAGCGATTGAATCAGGTGCTTTTAAAAATGAAATAGCACCTGTTACTGTAGTGAATCGTCGTAAAGAAACGGTTATTGATACCGACGAACAACCAGGTAATGCTCGTCCAGACAAAATACCATCGTTACGCGCAGCCTTTAAGAAAGACGGAACTATCACCGCAGCTAACTCAAGTTCAATTTCAGACGGCGCAGCAGCGCTTGTGATGATGAAATTATCAGAGGCTGACAAACGTGGTCTAACACCTCTTTGTAAAGTTGTTGCTCATGCGACTCACGCACAAGCACCTGCAGAATTTACTGTAGCACCAGTAGGCGCTATGAATAAATTGTTAGACAAAGCTGGTTGGACAACAGCTGATGTTGATTTATTTGAGATCAATGAAGCGTTTGCCATGGTAACTATGCTAGCAGTTAAAAATCTGTCATTAGATATTACCAAAGTTAATGTGAATGGTGGTGCATGTGCTTTAGGTCATCCATTGGGTGCGAGTGGAGCGCGCATTATGGTGACTTTAATCCATGCTTTGAAAAATAAAGGCTTATCTAAAGGTGTTGCTTCTCTTTGTATTGGCGGCGGCGAAGCAACTGCAATCGCACTAGAAATGCTGTAGTTATTCATCTTACTCACTTAATTGCTTAATTTAAGTATCAAAAGTACTCATTGATTAACGTCAATGAGTACTTTTTTCGTTAATTCGAAGCAGATAATTTAATATTGCACAGCCATAAACAGTGATGGCTAGATGTTTTTTTGTGCTATAAGTTGCTGATGAAATTGTTTATTTAAGTAGCTGCGGGTGGTTGTTAAAACTGCAAAGTAATCGTAAATACCGCTAACCTTGATTGACTAAAAAGAAAGTTAACAAGTGATTCTAAATAGGGATAAGTCTGTTTGACTACGTAAAAGTGTGGATATTTTGAAATTAAATAGGATTCAATACGGGGAAATTATGACTGATGTAGTTATTTTTCAAGAAGTTGATTGTGATAATGGTAAAAAAATTGGGCTAATTACCCTTAATTCACCTAAATCACTAAATGCGTTAAGTAGCGATATGGTAGCGCTGCTTTACCCTAAATTAGTTACTTGGCAACAACAGCCCGATATTGCTGCAGTATTTTTACAAGGCCAAGGTGAGAAAGCATTTTGTGCTGGCGGAGATATAGTACATCTATACAGTGCAATGAAAAAAAGTGTGATGACAAGTAATGCTAGCACTGGAAACATTGCGGATGAATTAAATGACAGCAGTAGTTTTGCGCCAGAAATTGAAGATTACTTTACCCAAGAATACCAATTAGATTTTTTAATTCACACATTTAACAAACCATTTATTGTCTGGGGCAGTGGGATTGTCATGGGAGGTGGCTTAGGCATGCTTGTTGGCGCAAGTCATCGTGTTGTAACCGAAAGCTCACGTATAGCCATGCCAGAAATAAGTATTGGCTTGTTCCCTGATGTTGGCGCCAGTTATTTTCTAAATAAAATGCCGTCAGGTTGTGGCTTGTTTTTAGCGTTAACGGGCGCGTCTATCAATGCGGCTGATGCTAAGTATTGTCAACTTGCAGATTATTTTGTTGAGCAACAACATAAAGATAACTTACTTGGGCAACTTAAAATGATTAATTGGGGCGAAACAATTCCCTTAAATCACGATAAAACGTCACAATTATTACAAGAATTTGAACAAAGCTCTGCAAACAAATTGCCAGCGTCGCCGTTAAGAGAACATCAATCATTAATAAGTACGTTGCTAGATAAAGAAGAGTTATCTGAAATATTGGCTGAGATCTTAAGTGTTGAGACTGAAAATAAGTGGCTTATCCGAGCACAAAAGTCATTGGAGAAGGGAAGTGCTTTAAGCGCACAATTGGCCTTTTCGCAATTAGAGAGAGGCAAAGGCATGGCCTTGGCAGATTGTTTTCGTATGGAATTAGATTTAGCTGTTAAGTGTGGTTATTTTGGTGAATTTTTAGAAGGTGTCAGGGCATTACTAATCGATAAAGATAATAATCCTAAATGGCATTATTCATCGGTTGAAGCAATTGATACTAAAGTGCTGAATTGGTTTTTTGAATCATCTTGGTCAAAAGCGGCTCACCCTCTAGCGAAATTATCATAAACAACGTTAACTCTAATACTTAAAATGAAGAGCAACAGCTAGTCCAGTTTTGAAAGGCTTTGTCGTTCGAATAAAAATACCAATAGCCATTCAACATGTTACATCAATGGCAGCGTCTGGATAATGGGTCGTAAATCGGCTAGTTAGAGAGATCTATTTAGCATATTCAATACATTTAACAAACAATAAGTAGAGAACAATGAAATTACAAGATAAAACAATCGTCATCACAGGTGGTGGTCAAGGTCTAGGCTTAACAATGGCTATTAACTTTGCAGGATCCGGGGCAAATATCGCGTTGATTGATTTAAATGAAAAACAATTGCAAGAAAGCGTTGAGCAAGTTATATCGGCTGGCCTTAAAGGAATAAAAGTAGAGTACTACTTAGCGAATGTTGGTAAAGAAGAGGAAGTTGAAAAAACGTTTCATCAAATTAATGAAGACTTTAAAGGGATAGATGGTTTAGTTAATAATGCAGGAATATTACGGGATGGTATGTTTGTTAAAGCAAAAGATGGCGTTGTCATTAAAAAGATGTCATTACAAAACTTCCAATCAGTGATCGATGTCAATTTAACGGGGGTCTTTTTATGCGGCAGGGAAGCAGCTGTTCATATGATTGAGGGCGGTAACCAAGGCGTTATTATTAATATGTCTTCGATCGCCCGTGGCGGTAATATAGGACAAACCAATTATGCCGCTGCAAAAGCGGGTGTTGTGGCAATGACAACAACATGGGCAAGAGAACTTGGTCGACATGGTATTCGTGTGGGCGCAATTGCACCAGGGGTTATACGTACTGCTATGACAGATGCAATGAAGCCGGAGATGCGAGATAGGTTGGAGAAAATGAAACCTGTTGGACGCTTAGGTGAAGCAGAAGAGATTGCCCACACGGCTAAATACATTTTTGAAAATGAATTTTTCACTGGTCGCGTTATAGAAATAGACGGTGGTCTTTGTATGTAGGGTTTTGTTTAAACAGGCAAGGTGTTCTTGCGCACTTTTATTAATCAATTTCACTCATTTTAGAGTGTTTTTGTTTGATAATTAATCGATCAAACAAAAACTTTAAAATTGTGTGAAAAAATACTTGATCATAATTAAAAACTCTCTACAATGCGCTCCAGTTCCAAGGGTTCAGGCAAAAACCTTAACCAAATGGATGTTTTGATGAGTTAACTGCTACCTTATAATGGTTGGTTCGTTAGCTTAGTGTTTGATTTTTAATTAGAGGATATGTTCTCTGAATTAAATTAAATTAAACGTTGACATCAAAATTTGGAAGCGTATTATACGCATCCGGTTCGAGGCAACAGCAACGAACAGCGCTGCTTAATGTGGCTAAGGTGAAGGGCGAATGTGACTCTCATCTGCTTCTCAATTTTATCGAGAAGTTCTTCTTTAACAATTAGTTATCATGCAATTTGTGTGAGCACTCACATTATGT
>OJHK01001391.1_pt1 | contig 11378 bp, 7 predicted proteins | sample 1595161 | NCBI WGS metagenome assembly OJHK01 (sample SAMN05416842, study PRJEB24817) | seawater metagenome | isolation source: Sea water | place: Canada:Atlantic | collected 2013-07 | reverse complement strand
GAGATGTAGAGAGGTCTCGTGGGCTCGGAGATGTGTATAAGAGACAGATCTTAAAAGTAATACAGCATTTGCAATAATACCAATGTCATTAGACTATCGCCAATTTAGCAGTAATCAATTGATTTGTATCAAAAGGGGGGCAGTATTTAATGTAACGGAACAATTATGGCCATCCGCATTACTCCATCACGGTATTTTGAATTAAAATAGTCAAAGTACCTTGTCTTAAATATTTAGCTCTGAACCAAGGCTATTTCAGCAACTTGTTCTTAGTAAAAACTAAATTGAGAGAAAATATAATTAAATTAACTAAAAATTCTTGGTCTGGTTGATACCTTAAATGTGCGAATTATATTCAATAAAAATTAAGTAAGGTATTGTTTATATGTAATATATTATGAATACGAACAATCAGAACACTACGAACTTCTTTTGAAACCTTACTTTTATTGAATAATTCAATCAATTGCAAAAATGCACTTTTAGGCTAAACTTTTTGTAAATTAGTAATAAATATTTACTTTACCAATGTATGTCGCTGTTTGAGGGGTAGATATAGATTTATTTACATACATCGGGGGTATCACTATGAGTCAATATTTTCTCACCACCTGTTATCAATCAGCATTATCAGTGGCTCAAATAATGCCGCAAAGAATAACCAACCTGTTGATCTTCTTCTATTATTTCTTACTTCTTCAAGTCAGCATGTGGCTGTCAATTTGTTTCTATTTATATAAGTTAGACAGCTCCTCACCAGTAAATTGTAAAACGCGCTTTTCATTTTTTCATTGTTATCGATTTTTGTACTTCTGCTTTGTTATCAGCTTCTCATCGTTCAAACGTGTTCAAACCTTCACAAAACTATCACTACATCGAATTCTTCACCTAGTGACAGAAAAATATTTAGTTGATTATGGCTAATCCGTATTGAGTTACTACACACGGCCAAGAAAGCAGTTACATTTTGGTTAAAAATAAATATACATACATTTCAGGTACAAAAGGGAAAGTATTATGAATAGTTTTACCAATAGAGAGCAGACTACTATTCCACAAGAATTTGCACTTCGTTCATGGGTTTCTCTAGAGCCAGGATTAGAGGAAAATGAGTGGGTATTGATAGATAACCGCAGCGGAGCTATTTGTACCTGTAATGACAGTGCTGGCGTATTGTTGGTTGCCTTACAAAATGGCACCACCTGCGACCAACTTGCCGATGCATTGACCAGTAAATTTGATGTGTCGCTAATAGAAGCTAGACAAGATGCATTACTTTTCATTCAACAACTCAGTGGCACAGGATTTGTTTATGAAAACTTCTAATGTTCGAGTCGCCATTACCGGTTTTGGTGGTCTTGATATTCCGCATGCAGGAGCTAGTGTCGCCCGAGCATTACGTGCAGGTTGGCCGGGACCACTTATTATTGACGCTCTGGTTGATGATTCGGCTATGACTGGGGCGTGGCAATCTGGTGTGGTTGATACAGTGACACGAATTCAAAGTCCACTTAAAGGAGATGAGGCCTTCTATATAAGTTTAATTAATTCACAAAAAAAATTAGGATTTAACGCTTTTATTCCCTGTTTAGAGCGGGATATTGCTGCCACTGCGCGCCTAGCAGATCGACTACATAAAAATGGGATAAATACACTGGTACCCAATGCCGATAAAATTGCTCAATTGGGTTCACTTACGCTAGCTTCATATTTACACCAACATCATATTGCTTATCCTCACAGTTTAATTGCTCACCATCTGCATGAAGTCGCACATTATGCAGATCATCTTGGCTACCCTGTACTGGTCAAAGGAGCGGAATTAGAATTAATTGCTCATAACGCCGAACAGGTTTTACGTTTTTCATCCGCGGTACTTGAGCGAGACCGACGCTCTGGCGTACTGTTACAGGCACGCATTGCGGGTGAAGCTTATTCATTGGTTTGTCTCATTAACCAAGACGGTGAACGTGTTGAAAACCTCTCGTGTCGAAAACTGGCTATCAACAGTAATGGTCATTCGGTTTGTAGCAGTATCATTGTTAGCCCGGAGTTAGAGACGCAAGGACTGGAAATTATTAAAAAATTAGGCACTAAGGGACCTATCACTTTAGATTTGATCCATCCAACAGGCGGTTCAATTTACTTTTTAGAAGGTGTTAAGTCCTGTCTCCCTGATTGGTGTATGCTGGGCCATTGGGCCAATAAAAACTTAGCAGTAGAACTACTAAAACTGTTAACTGAACCTGAGGTAGATAGAAGGATATTCCCTTCAAATCGCACCAATGACGCACCATTGTTAGTTCGCAGTATTACAGAAGACGTTGTGCGTCTCGATGACATGCAGCATTTGGATCGTCATGGCCATATCAATGTGACAGAAATGAATAACTTTCAATCACAAAGCAATAACAGTGACAACACAATAAATAATGAAGAGGGACTTCGTGTCGCGATTACCGGAACCAGTAGTTTCGATCTTGTCAATTCAGGTATAGGAGTTGCTAGAGCGTTACGCAGTGCTTCTGGCGACTTGCATTTAATTGGCCTATGTTACGGCACCTTTGACTCAGGTGCTTATAACAAAGAGTTATTTGATGTTTGTTTTCAATTACCTATTACAGAAAATGAAAATAATTTATTCGAACGTCTAAAAAAGATTATTAAAATACAACCCTTCGACGTATTAATTCCTTGCTTGGATGGTGAAATACCCTTTTTTATTAAGTTTGCCGACGAGCTAAAAAAATTAGGTGTTCATACTCTGTTACCTAACCTAGAAAGCTTTGAAAAACGGAGTAAAACACAGCTGTTTAGTGGCATTTATAAGGCGGATCAACAAGGTTTTATGATCCCCGAAACTATTAGTGCTCATAATGAAGATGAAGTGTTAGCAGCTGTTAAAAAAATCGGCTTACCTGCAGTAGTAAAAGGACCTATCTCATTTTGTGTCTCAGTCATTGATGAAAGTCAGGCAAAATCAGCATGGCACACTCTCTATTATGATGGAATGAAAGAAGTCTTGGTCCAACCAATGATCAGCGGGCCAAGCTTTGCTGTGGCAACTGTTTGCAACCATAGGCACGAACCGTTAACAATGCTAACGGTAAAGAAACTAAGTTTATGCCCTAAAGGTAGTACTTGGCGTGCTATGCGTTTACCGCAAGTCGAATTAGAAACAGCGTTTGCTCGCTTCTTAAAAGAAATCAAATGGGTTGGGCCAGTAGAGGGCGAATTCATTAGGGACGAGATACTAGATCGCTTCTATCTTATCGAGATAAATCCACGTTTCACCGGCTGGATCTATTACTCTGCAAGATTAGGATCAAATCATCCTCAGCAAGCAGTACATACAGCATTAGGTAAAGATGTCATCCCAGCACTAGATAAAACAGATCTAGTATTTGTAAGAAGTACTACTGAATTACGTTTACAGCCTTATCAGTTAGCTTCTTTTTCGACCAAGGGATATCTACATCATAATAGAATTGCTTCAGACCAAATTAAGGAAAATTGATATCATGACAATTGCACTTAAACCTTACCATCGGCCGGTTATAGAAGTTTTGCCATTTTTGGCCTTGGAGAAACATCAACTTCATAATATAACGGTAGCAGCAGATGAACCCTTAACGCTAGATACTGTTGATTTATTGCAAAAATTTGGTTCTCCGCTTTATGTAGTATCTGAGCAACGATTACGTCAAGACTTTAAAAATTTCAAACGAAGCTTTACTGATGAACACGTTAATACCAAGGTGGCATATTCCATAAAAACTAATTATCTACCAGCAGTTTGCGCCATTCTTCGTCAAGAAGGAGCTCAAGCTGAAGTAGTTTCTGGTATGGAATATGAGTTGGCACGCACCTTAGGTATACCTGGCAAAGATATTATATTTAACGGGCCTCATAAAACTCAAGCAGAACTAAAATTGGCACTTAGCGAGGGGGCGCTGGTCAATATTGATAACTTCAATGAACTAGAACTCATAGACAGAATTTCTGAGGAACTCATTACTCCTGCTAGAGTGGCCATTCGAGTAAATTTTCGTTTTGGCACTAATCCATGGACCAAGTTTGGCTTTAACAATGAAAATGGTGAAAGTTTAACTGCACTCAAGAAAATTTCCCGCAATAAAAAACTTCAATTTGTAGGATTTCACTGCCACGTTGGTACCTTTGTTCTGGTCCATGAACTTTACGCCAATGCTGTTGAAAAGCTCATAGAACTAGCAAAACAAGCACGAGAAATAGGACTTAACCCGACAAGTATAGATATTGGTGGAGGCTTTCCTTCAGCCAATACCCTTAGACCTGAGTATGATTTACCCGGTGGCAGTCAGCGTACAAATAATGATTATCTACTGCCTTATGCGGAACATATTTTTGCGCAACTTCGTAAACATAGCGAGTTATTTGGAAATAACCCAACATTGATACTGGAGCCAGGTCGAGCAATAGTCGACGCCTCGACACAACTGTTAAGTACCGTTATTGCTAAGAAAGAAATAGTTGGTGGTCGAAACGCAGTTATTATAGATGCAGGCGTTAATTTGGTTCCTACTGTTTGTTACTATAATCATCAAATAAAGACAGTTGCCGCAACAAAAAGCGAAGAAAGAGGATTATTAAAACCAGTCGATATTTTTGGCCCTTTGTGTATGCAAAGTGACAGGTTACGTGAGCAAATATTGATGCCAGCACTCAATGTCGGTGACCATCTCAGTATCGGTAATGTTGGTGCATACTGCCATACACAGTCGAATCAGTTTATTCAACCCAGACCGGCAACCATATTATTAGGTGATCAGGGGCCAGAACTTATAAGACGTGCCGAGACTTACCGAGATATATTTGCGCTTGATCTAATACCAGGCCGTCTGCGTGATGATAAATGCCAATTTTAACAATCATTTTACCGTTCAATGTAGGTCATTTGCCCAACTTGCTTTTTTAGACCGGCAATCGTCTGGTCTATTAATTGTTTTAGCCATTGCCTTGGTTTCTGTGTGGGCGGCTTTTGCTGCTCTACTTGGTGTATTAATTAATAATAGCTTAAGCCTACTTATTAAAGATTACACTGTGCAAGAATGGAGGCTTGGCATTGCCGGCTATAACGGCGCAATAGTTGGCATGTATTGGGGCGACTCTATACTCAGCATCAAGGGATTGTGTTTGTTTCTAGTTACCTTACTCGTTTGCCTATTGATCGAGTGTCGATTACGCGCCTTGCTCATTCCCAAACAACTGCCAATATTATCTCTTCCTGCAATAGCCAGTATTTGGGTCATAGTATTAACTATTTCATTATTTTCTTTAGATACCAATCATATTTTATTTACCGGAGCAGCTGTGCCTGCTCTGCAGGTATATAGTCGAGAAGTGGCGATAATTCTTGTGGTGTCTGCTATGGCCTATCAATTTCCGATGGCCACTTTACAAACGCTCGTTATCAGCCTTATAGGTGGCTTGGTAGCCCAATGGTTAACGGGAATGAGCTTATATGCTTTAGTCGACTTATGGGCAATTAACTTAGCTCTGGCTTACTTCTCGATAAAAACGCTATTTTTGAAGCATGCTAGGTTAGCTAGCTTAGCAGCAACAGGTAGTGCACTGTTGGCATGGATGATTTGGTATTTCTGGTTAATCACTGGATTAGAGCAATTAAGTGCGCCCCTATTAATCCCTTTCATCTTGAGTAGTTTGATAACACTAAGTTTGTACAGACGATATATAAATCATCACTTACTGCATAGTGAGCTTTGGAGAACATTTCAGCTCCTATTAATCAATCGTATAAGGGCTAAACTTTGCGTAGCCATTACGGGTTCAGGAATACGTAAAGGGACACTGCCAGATTATCCTTCCGGGCAGTGGTTAGATCCCAAGGTGCCAATCACTAGTTATACTCTGGCTGAATTTAAGGCATCGAAACGTTGCCGATATCTCTACTGGAAAGCATCTTATGACTATTACCAGCAAGTATTGGCTATTAATAAAAATCACATTGATAAACAACTTGATTATTTATTGAATCACTATTTATCAGGGTTGTTTACCGAAACTGTTGATAGTCTTTTTAATACTGAACAGCATCCTGTTTACGAATGTTATGGCTCAATCAAAAGGTTATATTGCCTTGATTGCGCGAAGCAGCATGCATGGCCTGCTATACCTTTGTGGACACAACGCGATCTTCATTGCCAACATTGCTCGGGTTTACTCAAACCACAAATTTTGGCTGCTGATGAAAATATTGATCCAGAATGTTATCAAGCTTTGCAAACAAATATGGTGAACTGTGGTTGTTTATTAGTAATAGGTGTACCCGCAGTAACCCCTGTAGTGTCGATGATGATCGAAAATGCCAACGCCAATAACATACCCATTGTCTTTATTGGCAAGTTACCTTCGAGTTATTTCGTCGGAAAAAAAGATATACAGCTCTCAGGTGATATTGCAAATTGGCTAACAAAGATTCATTGGTTCGTAAATATACTCCATCCGTTGAAGTGGGGCTGTAAATGGAAAAAATGACAAGCATACTTACCAAGGTAAAATTGATGGTATTTCTTGCTCTCCTTATGTCAGCAATAGCGCTGATATTATTGCAATTGCCTGAAAAGCCTCAGGGAAAAGTCATCATACTGTCCAGCACTGAGTCGGAAGACGAATACTCTGTGTCCGCTACCTTAATGCATGCGAAAGGAGTTGGCCCTCATCCCGCCGCTGTATTACTACATGGTTGTTATGGCGTTTCAAATAAGCATTATCAGTGGAGCAAAACGCTCAATAAATGGGGTTATACAACATTAATTGTAGATAGCTTCAGCCAACAAGGTATCAAAGAGATATGTACAGCCGAAGATAAAATATGGCAACACTTTAATCAACAAAGACCTAAAGATGCCTTGGTCGCATTAAACTACTTACAATCACTCAGTGAAGTAAATCCAAATGATATTGTCTTATTCGGTTGGTCGTATGGCGGTGCCATAACATTAAAAGTATTAGAGCAGCGTGCAGTCAAAGAAGAACAAGGTTATAGCGCTGGCATTGCATTTTATCCAAGCTGTTGGCAGTACCAACAGTATCTGATGTCAGGTAAACAATATAACGCTAATGTACCTATACGTATTTTGATGGGAGAAGAAGATGAGTGGACCAAGCCAATTTATTGCCAACAATTATTAAATAACAATAAAGATGAATTACACCAACAATTATGGACATATACAGGGGCATATCATAATTTTGATGATCAACAACAGCGTTATCAATTCTTAAAAAATGTTAGGCGAGAATCAAAAGAGCAGCCTTGGGGAAATGTTAGTGTCGGTTATAACAAACAAGCACATCTTGATGCACAAAGAGCTGTTAGAGCGTTTTTAACTGATAATTTAACTGAGCAAAAGTAAATATTTTATGAAGCGTATTTAATCTGAGGGCTCAAACTCTATCAGAGTGTGGCCTAGCAATATGGTTAGCTTTCCTCTGCCTAAGAAAATGCCCAACTAAAAGTTAAGTTGAGCGTAACTCATGATTTTTAGCTGATCTAAGCTGAACAATTATATGCGCTAGGCACTATTATTTCTTACCGTAAAGCTGCTCAGCTCTGTTATACATTAACCATGAAGTGACTACATATTTCTCACCAGATAGTGGAATGTGACCTTTATGTGTATGAGTAAAACCCGCAGGAAAAATAACTAAGGAACCTTTTTTAGGTTTAACTTTTACTCCTTGATAATGAAATTCAGTTTCTCCACCTTCTTCGACATCATTTAAGTAATATAAAAAGGCTAAGACTCTGTGTAACGGCTTATTATGCGGCAGTTGTGGAAAAATCTCTGAATGCCAGTAATGATAACCACCAACCCCTTGCTCATATCGCTGAACGGTGAAATTGTCGTAACAAAACACATACTGGATCAGTTGATCTAAATACGCAGTGCCTAAACGGTCAAAATTTTCTTTAGTGACCGACACAGGCAAACCTGTTTCGGGATCTGTTACCGTTGGATTCAGCGCTGAAATCAACGCCATATAGTGCTCAGTTAAATAAGCTTTTACATGGGGGTAGCTGGCATTAACAAGCTCAAGCTGAAGTGCTTGCCACTCTTTATCAGTCATAGTGACATCATGACTATCTTTTAGCTGCGTATTTACCCCGCTACCCACTCGACCTTTAGTAACTTTGTCACTTTTATGATGGCCTTGCATGAGTTTGTCGCATAGCTCATCGGATAGGGCATTGTTAAACACACCAATAAATTGGCTCATAAGCGATCCTTTAAAATATTATCGATTGGGATAATGGCATGTTGTTATCACTTTATCATTAATTATTTAACGTTTAAATAAAGATCTGTTAACACTATTGTAACAAATGCAACATTGATGTTATATTTTTATGGCTTTGATAAAAAATCATTGTGTACTGAATTTGTATAAAAAAATCAATAATTATAATTAACGTACTAGGAAACAAACATGTCAAACAATAGAAAGTGGCTTAAATTAGCAACAAATAAGACAGCAATACTTACTACAGTTAGTGTTTTGTCATTATCAATATCGTCGGCACTTCATGCGGCACAACCAGTCGGTGTACAAACCACAGATAATTTATTATCTGCGGTAGCTAGTTCACCCCTACCGAAGCGTTTTATTATCAAATATAAGCAATCGGGTAACTCTCAATCAGGCACCCAAAGTGTTATGAATAGCGCTGCAGGTTTTAGCGACATGGCCAGTCCAACGGCATTTGCTCAACTAGCGGCCGTTAAGACAAAATTAAATAAAATGGGTGCTAAAGTTAAAGGCGAATATCCAGACATGAATATGATCAGCGCTGAGCTAACTACATCAGATGTAATGAGCTTAGCGATAGATGATAATGTCGAATACGTAGAAGAAGATTTGCAACGTCGCTTTATGGCTCAAACCGTACCTTATGGTATTGGTATGGTTCAAGCTGACCAAGTAGACGACACTGTTGCATCAGCTAACTCTGGTGGTAAGAAAATTTGTGTTATTGATTCAGGCTTAAACCTACCTCATGAAGATATGGGCGCACAAGGCGGTACTATTACCGGCACTAGTGATAGCGGAACTGGCAATTGGTTTGATCACGGTGGGCCACACGGCACTCACGTAGCAGGAACTATTGCAGCACTTAATAATGGTATTGGTGTTCGTGGTGTTATCGGAACCGATCCTAATTTACATATCATTAAAGTCTTTAATGAAGCAGGTTGGGGTTATTCTTCTGACTTAGTTAGCGCGATTAATAAATGTGTAACGGCTGGCTCAGATGTTATTAACATGAGTTTAGGTGGAACGGGTTCAAGCGTTAGTGAAAAAAACGGTATTCAAGCTGCTTATGATGCAGGAATATTACTTATCGCAGCAGCGGGTAATGATGGTGTTGCTACTAGCCCTACCGATGTAGAAAGCTACCCAGCATCATACGACTCAGTAATGTCAGTAGCCGCTATCGATAGCGCTAAAGTATTAGCTGATTTTTCACAGAAAAACAGCCAAGTTGAAATATCAGGTCCAGGTGTTGATGTTTATTCAACTTACCCAGAAGGATTAGGATCAGTTGTTGAAGTGACTGTTTCAGGCACGGGTTATTCGGCCAATGCCATGGAAAACCAAGGTAATGCTACTGGCTCTTTGTATGACTTTGCTACTGGAGAAGCGATTGATTCAGGCGCTAGCGGCAATGTTTGTTTAATTCAACGAGGTAATATTTCTTTTCACGATAAAGTTAAAGCCTGTCAAGACAGCGGTGGTGTAGGTGCAATTTTATATAACAATGCAGCTGGCAGCTTCGGTGGTACTTTAGGCGATACAAACGCAACGAGTATTCCTAGTGTTACCGTATCTGATACTGATGGCGCGGCAATGTTAGCGAACATTGGTTTAAGCACTACAGTCAATATTGGCGCTGGTAATTACGGTAAAATGAGTGGTACTTCAATGGCGTCTCCACATGTTGCAGGTGTTGCTGCACTAGTCTGGAGTCATCATCCAAGCTGTACTAACGTTGAAATACGTAATGTACTTAACGCTACCGCACAAGATCTTGGCGCGACAGGACGTGATGTTAAATTTGGTTACGGTTTAGCACAAACTAAAGATGCCATTGACTATATTGCTGCTAATGGTTGTGATGGAAGTGGATCAGGCGGTGGCGGTACAACACCAGATGATACTGTCCTTGAAAATGGTGTTGTTAAAAACGGTTTAGCTGCTTCTACAGGTAACGAATTAGTCTTCACAATGCAAGTACCTGCTGGCGCAACGGATATCAACTTTGCTACTTCAGGTGGTACTGGTGATTCAGATTTATATGTGAAGTTTGGTGCAGAGCCAACAGACAGTGTTTACGACTGTCGTCCATACAAATCAGGTAATGTTGAATCATGTGCAAGCACGCAAGAAGGGGGCACTTATTATGTGAAACTTAAAGCATATAATGACTTCGCCGATGTTACTTTAACAGGTAGTTTTACTGAGCCTAGCACTGGTGGTGGCGGAACTGTTAATCCAATTGATAGCACAGTGAACGATGTTACTGTTGCTAGAAGATCATGGACGCGTTACACCCTAGACTTAGCTGAAGGTTATGCTGATTTAGCGGTAACATTGTCAGGTGGTACAGGTGATGCAGATTTATATGTAACGCAAGGTAAGCAATCAACAACATCTACTTACGATTGTCGTCCTTATAAAAATGGCAATGATGAAAGCTGTAACTTTACCGCACCTGCGAGTGGCACTTGGTACATTGATATCTACGGCTATTCAGCAGCATCGGGTTTAACGCTTAACTTACAAGCGACACCAGAATAATTTGATAAGATAAATTAAATATCAAAATCTATATAAAGGGTAACGCAAGTTACCCTTTTTTTGATTGTTATAAAGTGTAACGATAGCGATCAACTTTATTGACGGGCTTAACTTTATTGATTAGCATAAGCGTCGAATATTCTTACATTTTTAATAGTAGAGCATACGTTACAGATGAAAAACATTTGGTTTGGCTTAGTACTAGTATTATTGATTGCATTGCAATCATATGCTGCTGTGGCTGATTCAGATGAAAGTCATGTAGTCGACTCTCAACATATTCAAACAGAACACTTCCACGATAGTGATGACAGCGAACTTTTCGATGAATCATCAGACTCCGAACATAATATTAAAGACTGTCACCACTGTGGTCATTGTCAAGGCGCTCATACCCAGTGGGTTGCCAGTAGTAAATCTACACTAGTAACCCCTGAATTTATCAGCACAAATCGGTACTTCTACACCTGTCTCTTATACACATCTCCGAGCCCACGAGACCTCTCTACATCTCG
>OJHK01001389.1_pt1 | contig 11393 bp, 8 predicted proteins | sample 1595161 | NCBI WGS metagenome assembly OJHK01 (sample SAMN05416842, study PRJEB24817) | seawater metagenome | isolation source: Sea water | place: Canada:Atlantic | collected 2013-07 | reverse complement strand
ATCTACACCTCTCTATTCGTCGGCAGCGTCAGATGTGTATAAGAGACAGATATCCCGGAGCAGGATACCGCCGTCCTTTAACGTATCGCGCCAGTCCAGAATGGCCAGCGTGGTCAAAGGGCTGCGCATCAGCGCGGCGATCATTTTCTCGCGGCCAGCTTCGATCCGCTTGGCGATCGCGATTTCGCCCTCACGAGACAGAAGCTCGACAGAGCCCATTTCGCGCAAATACATACGCACCGGGTCATCGGTGCGGCCAATGTCATCATCATCGATATTACCGGCGACCCGCTTACCGGGCGCTTCGGCGTCATCATCGTCAGCAGCAGCCTTTTCGTCGGGCTCTTCGTCGGCTTCTTCAGCCTCAACAACGTTAACGCCCATTTCCGACAGGGCGGCCATGACGTCTTCGATCTGCTCAGAAGATACTTCTTCTGGCGGCAGAGCGGCGTTCAGTTCGTCATAGGTGACGGAACCGCGTTCTTTGGCGGCGGCGAGAAGCTTCTTGATTGCAGCGCTATCGTCGAGCTGCAGGCGATCTGCCGCCTCTTCACCAGGCTTAACGGCCTTAGCGGTTTTGTCTGTCTTGGCTTTCTTTGGCGCGGAATTGGTTGCCGCAGCCGTCGCTTTTTTTGCTTTAGTCGCCATTCTCTCTCCGCCTTCTCCAGCCAACGCCAGATGCCGAATCGCGTAAACGGCCCCAATCATGCTCTATAAGGGCGTATTGGTTAACGCATTATTTTCAAACTTTTCAAGAGGACGGCTGTTTGATTACCGTTCTCGGAAGACTGCCTGCATTTCTGAGTCAAGCGCCTGCAACGCCCTATCATCCTGCATATTCAATGATCGCGCGCGCCGCTGAATCTCCTGATTGACCTCATCTCGTTCCATTGCGGAGATGGCTTGATCAAGCCAAATAGCCATGTCCGCCTCGTTTTCTTGCAAAACTCCAGGCGGGCGTCGGCGCTTTATATCTGCATCCAGCAGAGACAAAGTCCGCGTCAGACCGGCATTCATTAGATGGTTGCGCAAAGCCCCAGCGTCAATACCAGGAACATGCACAATATTCTGTACGAGCGCCGCCCGGAGACTGTCAAGCGCCGGATCCGCGAATCGGATCAAGGCCAAGCGTTCCGCCAAAGGCTCCGCCAGATCAGGCCGCTGCAGCAATACAAAGACCAATCGGCCTTCGCCGATAGAGCGCGCAGCAACACGGGCACCCGCTGCCGGGCGTGGCAAACGGCGCGCTGGCGGGCCCTGGTCGCGCTTCTTCCAGCTATCACCACGACCATTGTAGCGATCATAGGAGCGCTGCTGCGGCTGCTCCTGACCAAAGGCTTGGCGAAGGCGATTGCGGACTTCATCAGTGAAGTAGCGACGGACCGTTTCATCCTGGATGCCGCGCGCCAGCTCATGCAGGCGTTTGTCGAACGCCGCCCGCTGTTCTGGCTGCGCCGCATCGATTTCAGACAGTGCATCTGTCCAGATTATGTCAGCTAGGCTTTCCGCATTTGCGAACGCTTCATTCAGAGCTTCAGCGCCGTTCTCCCGCACCATCTCGTCGGGGTCCTGGCCACCGGTCAGCAGCGTGAACTTAAGGCTACGACCGGGAACCAGGATCGGCAGGCATCGGAGCGCAGCACGACCAGCAGCGCGCCGGCCAGCCGCATCGCCATCCATGCAAAGCGTTGGCCTGGCCGCAATCTTCCAGAGCCGCTTGATCTGATTTTCCGTGATCGCAGTGCCGAGTGGTGCAACAGCATTCGGGATGCCCGCTTCGCTGAGCGCAATCACATCCATATAGCCCTCGACGACAACGATCTCGCCCGCCTTATGCCCGGGCTCCCGCGCCAGATCGAGGCCATAGAGCGTGTCGCCCTTCTGAAATAGTGGGCTGTCGGGTGAATTTAGGTATTTCGGCTGCGCATCGCCAAGGGCCCGGGCGCCAAAAGCGATGCAGCGGCCACGCGCATCCATAATCGGGAAGATCACGCGGTCCTTGAAATAACCATAGACGCGACCGTCATCGGATTTTCGCGCCAGACCAGCCTCGACAAGCACCTCATCCTCATAGCCTTCACGACGCAGATAGGCGATGACGGCCATGCGGTCCGCAGGCGCATATCCAAGCTGGAACCGGCGCATGGTCGGCTCCGCCAATCCGCGCCGCTGCAGATAGGTCAGCGCTTCCGCACCGTGGGGCATGCGCAATTGCTGCTCGAAGAAATGCGCTGCCGCCGTATTTGCTTCCCGCATGCCTTTGGCTTGTTCAGCCCTCGCATGCTCTTCCGGCGTTTCTTGCGGCACATCCATGCCGGCGAGACCTGCGCAAGTCTCCACTGCTTCCATGAACGCCATGCCTTCGACGTTCATCAAAAATGAAAGGATGTCGCCATGCTCGCCGGACGAAAAGCAGTGATAGAAGCCTTTCTCGTCATTCACGGTGAACGACGGTGACTTCTCCGCGTTAAACGGCGACAGCCCAACAAATTCCCGCCCGCGTTTGATGAGTTTCACGCGCCGCTGCACGATATCGCTCACCGAGACGCGCTGCTTTAACTCTTCAAGGAAATGCGGGGGGAGGCTCAAGCCAACACGCTCCTATTTGGCCGCTAAGCGTTGTTTCACCAGGGCTGACGCGGCCTGCATATCCATAGCGCCCGCATTGCCGGATTTAAGCGCGCCCATGACCTTGCCCATGTCCTTAATGGAAGCAGCGCCCGAATCCGCAATCGCTTTATCGACGGCGGCAGCCATGGCGGCCTCGTCCATCTGTTCCGGCAGGAAGCCTTGAATAACGACGATCTCAGCTTGCTCGGCCTCTGCCAATTCCAGGCGGCCGCCTTGCTCATACATTTTGATCGATTCGTTGCGCTGCTTGACCATTTTTTGCAGCAACTCCTGGATCGAAGCATCACTCACGCCCTCGCGGGAGCCATCGCTCCGATTGGCGATGTCACGGTCCTTAATTGCGGCTAAAATCAAGCGGATGGTCGAAAGTTCAACCGGACGCTTATTGCGCATAGCGTCCTTCATTGCGGATTTAAGGTCGTCTCTTAGCATGTCTGGCTCCTGAAGCGCGGCGACTCGTCGCCCTTGGCGCTTTAGCGTCAACGTGTTGTTATTGCAGGATATTATGATTTCCTGGCAGCTTGACGCTTGCCCCTCATTTGCCTATTAACAGGAAGTTTTGCAAGGGCTGCACGGTAACGACGCGAAGGCGCGCGCTGCCAGTACCTGCGCCAAGGTCCAAGAAGGTCTCCCAGAAGTATGGCGGAATCATCCGGCAATAAGGCGTCTCCCACAGGGGATACGCCCGTTATTGATGCGCGCGATCCGGGTGTAGACCCTGTGCGCACAGGCGCGCTTGTGCTCGCCGATGGAACGGTACTTAGAGGCTTTGGCCTTGGTGCCAAGGGGGCGGCAGTTGGTGAGGTGTGCTTCGTCACCTCCATGACCGGCTATCAGGAAACCCTGACAGACCCCTCCTTTGCCGGCCAGATCGTGACATTCACGTTCCCACATATCGGCATTGTCGGCACAAATCCTGAAGATATGGAAACGAGCGTGCCCGCTAGCCGCGGTGCCATCATGCGGATGGACCCGACGGACCCATCCAACTTCCGTAGTGCCGAGCACATTGACGCTTGGTTAGCGCGCATGAACTTGGTTGGCCTCGCCGGGCTTGATACCCGCCGCCTGACCCGCCGCATCCGCGATATGGGCGCGCCGACAGGCGTCGTGATTAATGGCGGCGATGCAGCACCAGACATTCAAGACGCTGTGGTTGAAGCCAAAGGCTGGCCCGGCCTTGAAGGCATGGACCTTGCCAAAGAAGTTACCTGCAGCAAAGCCTACAATTGGAACCAAACGGTTTGGAAACTAGGCGAAGGCTATGGGCAGCAGACAGCACCAAAGCGCAAAGTGATCGCCATTGATTATGGCGCCAAGCACAATATTCTCCGCCATCTGGCCGAACGCGGCTGTGACGTAGAAGTGGTCCCGGCGACGGCGACGGCTTCAGAAATCATGGGCCGCAAGCCAGACGGTGTGTTTCTCTCGAATGGCCCAGGTGATCCGGCAGCGACGGCGGAATACGCCGTACCTTGTCTGCAGGCGCTGATCCAAGCTGGCGTACCGATCTTCGGCATCTGCCTTGGCCACCAACTTCTGTCCCTGGCGCTTGGCGCTAAGACGGACAAGATGGCTATCGGCCACCGAGGTGCTAACCATCCGGTGAAGGAATTGGCGACGGGCAAGGTGGAGATCACCAGCCAGAATCATGGGTTTGCGGTGATGCGTGACAGCCTGCCAGACGGGGTGATCGAGACCCATTCCAGCCTGTTCGATAGCTCCGTTGAGGGCATTGCCGTTCAGGGCAAGCCAATCTTCTCCGTCCAATACCATCCTGAGGCCTCTCCAGGCCCTCATGACAGCCGCCATTTGTTCGACCGGTTTATCGAGGCGATTGACCAGCATGCCTAAACGTACAGACATCAAGTCGATCATGATCATCGGCGCCGGGCCAATTGTTATTGGCCAGGCCTGCGAGTTCGACTATTCCGGCGCCCAGGCGTGTAAAGCGCTCCGTGAGGAGGGCTACCGCGTCATCCTGGTGAACTCCAACCCCGCCACCATCATGACGGACCCGGAATTTGCCGACGCCACATATATCGAGCCGATCACGCCGGAGATGGTCGAAAAGATCATCGCCAAGGAAAAACCGGATGCGCTGCTGCCCACCATGGGCGGCCAAACGGCACTGAACACAGCGCTGGCGCTGGCTGATTCCGGCGCGCTGGAGAAGCACGGCGTTGAGCTGATCGGTGCCCGCCAAGACGCGATTGCGAAAGCCGAAGATCGCCAGCTTTTCCGTGACGCCATGGACAAGATTGGCCTCGCCACGCCAACAAGTGCTGTTGTCCGCGATATGGCGACTGGCTTCAAGGAAATGGAGCGGATCGGCCTACCGCTCATCATCCGCCCATCCTTCACATTAGGCGGCGCTGGCGGTGGCATCGCCTATAACCGTGACGAGTTCGAAGACATCGTGCGCGGCGGCATAGACGCATCCCCCATCGGCGAAGTGCTGGTTGAGCAATCTGTACTCGGCTGGAAAGAGTTCGAGATGGAGGTCGTGCGCGACCACGCCGACAACTGCATCATCGTGTGCGCCATCGAAAACGTGGACCCCATGGGCATCCACACCGGTGATTCGGTTACGGTCGCCCCAGCGCTGACGCTGACAGACAAAGAATTCCAGATTATGCGGGACGCCTCTATCGCGGTTCTGCGGGAAATCGGCGTCGATACTGGTGGGTCAAACGTTCAGTTCGCGGTCAACCCGAAAGACGGCACGCTCGTTGTTATCGAAATGAACCCGCGCGTGTCACGCTCATCAGCGCTTGCCTCCAAAGCAACCGGGTTCCCGATTGCAAAGATCGCGGCGAAGCTGGCCATTGGCTACACGTTGGACGAGCTCGACAACGACATCACACAAGTCACGCCGGCAAGCTTTGAGCCGACGCTGGACTATGTCGTCGTCAAAATCCCGCGCTTCACGTTTGAGAAGTTCGCGGGCGCTGACCCATATCTCACCACCTCCATGAAATCCGTTGGTGAAGCGATGGCCATTGGCCGCTCCTTCCCCGAAGCCTACCAAAAGGCGCTGCGGAGCCTGGAAACGGGCCTCGACGGGCTGAATGAGATCGAGATCGAAGGTGCGCCAGATCGCGACGCTATCATCGCTGCACTCGCAAAACCCGCGCCAGACCGGGGCATCACCATCGCCCAAGGCTTCCGGCATGGGCTATCGTCTGAAGAAATCGGGCGCGTCACCAGCTATGATCCCTGGTTCCTCGGCCAGATCAAAGCACTGGTCGATGAAGAAGAAATCGTGCGGGCACACGGCCTCCCCACCACCCGGATAGGTATGGCGCGCCTGAAGCGGCTCGGCTTCTCCGACGCTCGCTTGGGCCAATTGATCGGCCAGACGGCGCTTCAGGTCCGGGCGCATCGCCATGGCCTGAATGTGAAGCCCGTCTACAAACGCATTGATACCTGCGCGGCTGAATTCGCGTCCTCTACCTCATATCTCTACTCCTGCTACGAAGACCCAGGCGCAGCCGAGCCTGAATGCGAAGCGGATGTGTCCGACGCCAAAAAGATCATGATCCTTGGCGGCGGTCCAAACCGCATCGGCCAGGGCATCGAGTTCGATTACTGCTGCGTCCACGCCGCTTATGCGCTGTCAGAGGCCGGGTATGAGACCATCATGGTCAACTGCAACCCGGAAACAGTCTCCACGGACTATGACACCTCCGACAGGCTCTATTTTGAGCCGTTGACGGCGGAAGACGTGCTGGAAATCGCGCAATTGGAAGCCTCCAAGGGCGAGCTCCTAGGCGTGATCGTGCAGTTTGGCGGCCAAACCCCGCTGAAACTTGCAGCCGCGCTTGAAGAAGCAGGCGTACCGATCCTTGGCACCTCCCCAGACGCGATTGATCTGGCGGAAGACCGTCAACGCTTCCAGCAATTGCTGACAGACCTGAACCTGCGTCAGCCGCCCAACGGCACTGCAACGAATGCTGATGAAGCTGAGGCAATCGCTGAACGTATCGGCTATCCCGTGCTGCTGCGCCCATCCTACGTGCTTGGTGGCCGGGCCATGGAAATTGTCCATGACGCTGCAGACCTCCGCCGTTATATGCGGACGGCCGTGCAAGCATCTGGCGATAACCCTGTGCTGGTCGACCGTTACTTGGCGGACGCCATTGAGGTCGACGTCGATGCGCTGGGCGATGGCGAGGATGTCCAAGTTGCGGGCGTCATGGAGCATATTGAGGAAGCTGGCGTGCATTCCGGCGACAGCGCCTGCGCGATCCCGCCCCATAGCCTGGAGCCAGCCACAGTCGCTGAAATCAGCCGCCAGATCATCGCCATGGGCAAAGCGCTCAAGGTCAAAGGCCTGATGAACGCCCAGTTTGCGGTAAAGCCAGGTGGAGACGGCGAAGAAGACGCAATCTACGTGCTGGAAGTCAATCCACGCGCCAGCCGCACAGCGCCGTTTGTGGCGAAGGCGACAGGCGTGCAGGTGGCTAAACTAGCGGCGCGCGCCATGGCTGGCGAGAAGCTCAGAGACCTGCCGCCGCTTAATCCAACGCCAGACCAAGTTTCGGTCAAAGAAGCCGTATTCCCGTTTGCGCGTTTCCCAGGTGTGGATATCTTGCTCGGCCCAGAAATGCGCTCGACGGGCGAGGCCATGGGAATCGACCAAGATTTCGGGCGTGCATTCGCCAAATCTCAGCTTGGCGCTGGCGTGGTGCTGCCGCTTGAGGGTGCCATTTTCATCTCCGTTCGCGATCACGACAAACCCTTGATGGTCTCAGCCGCCCGCCGCATGAATGCGATGGGCTTCAAAGTGCTGGCGACCAGCGGCACGGCAGATTTCCTTACAGCAGAAGGCGTTACTGTTGAGCGCGTGCACAAAGTACTGGACGCGCAAAGGCCGCACATCGTTGATAAAATCAAATCTGGCGAAGTGCAGCTCGTGATCAACACGACGGAGGGCGCAGGTGCCATTCGTGACAGCTTCAGCATGCGGCGCGCGGCGCTTTTGGAGCGCGTTCCCTATTACACAACCGCTGCCGGAGCGATCGCTGCTGTGCAAGCAATTTCAGCAATGCGCGACGGCGCGCTTGAAGTTAAACCCTTGCAGTCCTATTTTGCCTAATGCGAGCATAAAGCTGGCGCTGCGTTTCTGGGAGAGCGCAGACTCGAATTAGGTGAGCCGCCGTGAACTTTCGTTCGCGGCGGATATTATTTTTGTACGGGCGGCGTAAAGATCGTCCGGCAAATTGGGACGGAGTATCTAATGGAACGTGTGCCAATGACCCCGGGGGGCCTTTCGACCCTCCAGGAAGAACTAAAGCGTTTGAAGGGCGATGATCGCCCGACTGTTATTCGGGCGATTGCGGAGGCGCGCGAACACGGCGATTTGTCAGAAAACGCCGAGTATCATGCTGCAAAAGAAAAGCAATCCTTCATCGAAGGCCGCATCGCGGAACTGGAAGATAAAACCAGCCGCGCCCATGTGATCGACCCTTCAACCATGTCTGGTGATACGGTCCGCTTCGGTGCCACCGTCAAGGTGGTTGATGAAGAGTCTGACGAGGAAACTGAGTATCAGATTGTTGGCGCAGAAGAATCTGATATCGCCACTGGTCGGATATCTATCACCTCCCCAATTGCGCGGGCGATGATCGGTAAATCCAAAGGCGATCAGATCGAAGTTCAGGCCCCGGCTGGCGCACGCTATTACGAAATCCTCGAAGTCGGGTATCGTTGATCATCTGAATCGGTTCCGTCAGTGTTTGATGGGGCCTGAAATAGAGGATCGATGCGATGTTTGCGCCCCTTAAAGGCCGTAAAGTCATTGACTTAACCCAAGTCCTGGCTGGCCCTTACTGTTCTTATCAGCTCGGCCTTCTAGGCGCGGACGTCATTAAGGTCGAGCCACAGGATGGCGGCGACTGGGCACGCATCGGCGGCCCGGACGCGGCTTTGTCTGACGCTGGCCTTGCGTCTGGCTTCCTAACCCAAAACGCTGGCAAGCGCTCTATCGCCATTGATTTGAAGCAGCCAGCGGGCGTGGCCCTGGTACTGGATATGATCGGCCAGGCTGATGTGTTCCTGGAAAACTTCCGCCCTGGCACCGCGGCCCGGCTCGGCCTTGATGTGGCGACCGTGCAAGCGCGCAATCCCAGCATCGTCTACGCATCGCTGTCTGCTTATGGCCAGGATGGGCCGATGGGCGGGAGACCAGCTTATGACCATGTGATCCAGGCTGTATCCGGCATCATGCAGCTCACTGGGGACCCGGAGACGCTGCCAAACAAAGTCGGCGCACCCTATGTGGACTATGCGACCGGCATGAATGGCGCATTCGCTGTGTTATCCGCGCTAATGGAGAAAGATCGCACTGGCAAAGGTCAGCGTGTCGATGTGGCAATGTTGGATTCAGCGTTGCTGTTGATGGCGTCACATATGACGGGTGCAGCCACATCCGGGAACATTCCGCAGGCCAGCGGCAACGAAGCCTTTAGTGGCAGCCCGACATCTGGCGTATTCAAAACCAAGCACGGCGACCTGGCCCTTGCCGCCAATAATGAGCGCCAATACCCTCGCCTCCTCCAAGCCATTGGCCGCGAAGACCTAGCGACAGACCCGCGCTTTGCCGACCGCGACGCCAAAAAAGCGAACGCCCCAGCACTCCGTCAAGTCCTGGCCGAAGCATTTCTGACTGACACTGCGGACGCCTGGGAAGAAAAGCTGTCTGCAGCAGATGTCCCCGCAGGCCGCGTGCGCGATATCGGCGAGGCGATGAATTCTCCACAGATTCAGCAACGCGGATTGATGCAGGAATACGCGATCTCCGGCACCAACCGAAAAACCCAGGCACCAACGCTAGGATTCAAGGCCAACGGATCCATGCCGGCCGCAAAATCCTCCGCTCCACGACTTGGGGCCGACGCAGACAGCGTACTGAAAGATTTTGGCATGCGCGACGCCGCAATCGCCGCCCTCCGTACCAGTGGCGTTGTTCTGTAGAATACATTCGGAATTTAGGCACTGACCCCTGAATTAAGCCGTCTTTAGGACCAACAAGCGGACACTCCAGATCAGGACGCGCACAACGCGCAGGCCTGCAGGAGTTTTTAGGTGTTTGATCGCTGGTTTATCGCCGGATCTGACAAGGCATGGATCATAGAATCCTGCCTCGAGTATAGTCACGACCTGAAGCTGGCCGGCCTATCCATTTTGATAGCAATTCTCGCCTCCTACACAGCATTTCACTCTGTCAGCAGCATCATAAGCGCGCCGACTCGCACTGTCCGGCTAATCCGCCTGCTTGTCGGTGCAACATCCATGGGCGCGGGCATTTGGGCCATGCATTTCACCGGAATGCTAGCACTGAAGATGCCGCAAACGATCCTGTTCGAACCGGTATTGACGGTCGCATCCGTATTGATAGCGATACTCGCAAGTGGCGGCGCATTCCTCATCGCGGCGTCTGCACGGCAGAACATTGGCGCGATGCTGAGCGGCGGACTGGTGCTTGGGGCCGGTATTGGCGGCATGCATTACATCGGCATGGCGGCAATGCGGCTCGAAGCTGTCGTCAAATATGATCCGTTGCTGTTCCTTGCCTCTGTTCTTGTCGCCGTCGGCCTATCAACAAGCGCACTCTGGCAGCTCTTGAAAGACCGCGATGGGCGGAAATCAGCCTCACGCACATCATCAGGTTTGAAACGCATTGGCAGCGCTGCAGTGATGGGCCTGTCAATTTCCGCCATGCATTACACTGGCATGAGTGCGACATACTTCGTCACAGCGCTCAATCCGTCTTCACCAGTCGAAGGCCTCGACGGGGGTGTAATAGTATTGGCGATCATCGGCGGCGCAATCGTGCTGGCTATGCTGGCCCTCGCCGCCATCGCCATAAATCAATCAGCGCTGATGCGCGAAGCTGAAACCGCGACCCAGGCCAAGTCTGAATTCCTGGCCTCCATGAGCCATGAATTGCGCACCCCCATGAACGGCGTGCTGGGATTAACGGCGCAGTTGGCGCGCACAGACCTCACGCGGGACCAGTTACAGATGGTGCATACCATCCGTGATTCTGGTCAGACATTGCTGAACCTGCTGAATGATATCCTGGACCTGTCCAAGGTTGAGGCGGGCCATATCGCGCTGGAGGAAACCGAGTTCTCACTTTCCGAGCTGGTCCGGTCGACAGAAGCGCTCTGGGGGCCAAACGCGGCAGAAAAGGGCCTGGAATTCAACGTTCGCGCTGATACTGGCAATATCGATGATCTCAGCAGTGACAGCATTCGTCTGCGCCAAGTGCTGAATAATCTGATCGGCAACGCTATCAAATTCACCAGCGAAGGCAGCGTCGCTGTCAAGATATCCGCTGCAATCCGGCCAATGGACGGGCGCATCACAGTGCGCGCCGAAATTCAGGATACTGGCATCGGTATTTCGGCTGAAAACCAGCGCGTGCCTCAGTTCACTCTGCTTGCGAGGCCGGATTTGCTGCCCTGAGGCTTCATCAGGGGCGCGAAGGACACTGCGTCGCTCCATTCGGTTACAACGAGGGTGATCACAGCCTAGGGCAATTGTTTAGCGTCCAACGGCGAAATAAAAACACCCTTACGGCAGAGGGTCTTCAGAGGCTAGATGAGATTGGTTTCGTTTGGGACCCACGAAAACTAGAATCAAACTGACTCGAACTATCGAGACGACGCCTGAGGAGCCACTGGGAGAAAACCGAGCTAAAATTAATTAAGCCAAAAGTGTACCAAAAAACGTACCAATCAGGCTTTGTGTTT
>OJHK01001387.1_pt1 | contig 11399 bp, 11 predicted proteins | sample 1595161 | NCBI WGS metagenome assembly OJHK01 (sample SAMN05416842, study PRJEB24817) | seawater metagenome | isolation source: Sea water | place: Canada:Atlantic | collected 2013-07 | reverse complement strand
ATCTACACCTCTCTATTCGTCGGCAGCGTCAGATGTGTATAAGAGACAGGACTAACAGAATAAATTATTAACCATCAGAATTAAATCAAATAACTATATCCTTATTAAAATAATAAACACTTTATCGTTTATAGGGATCTAGATTTCAATAGTCAACTTGATAATTTTTACAAGTAAAGGGAGTGCGCTCTAATTAAAAGCATAGAAGTTACTTAATAAGGCATTAACTGATACATTTATCTATGCTGGCACTATTATGAAACATTGTTAATTTAGTTAGCTTATAGGCCACAACTATTTTTATGGAAAAAATCAAAGTAGCTTAAAAATAATGTAACCTAACAAGAATATTTGAATCTCACTCACGAAGAGGTTCGAACTCCCATATGAATAATCCTAAACACTTATAAATCTCCGCAGCCTTTATAATTCTACTTGTTATCTTTTTGGCTGACTAAATTAACCTTACCGCTTTTGTTACCCCACTCTGATATTATCCTCACGACAAAAAATGGGGATTTTAAGGTAATTTAGCTATCACATGGTACTTTGAACAATGAATTAAAATCAAATATCCCACTGATTTTGGTTGATTTATTTTATATCAACATAGCTAAAAAATATTATTTCAAGGCTGAATGTAACTGAAGTCACCATTGATAACTTATTAAGCCTCCCTATAATAAACTTTATCAAATTGAATAAAGTTTAAACTATGACCCTATATAATTACTCTCAATATAAAGATCGATTCAATCATTTTGCAGACCAGTATTTAAAAGCACAAAATACAGATATTCGACTGCAACAAGCAATGCAATATGCCTTACTTAATGGTGGGAAACGAATCAGACCATTATTAGTCTATGCTGCAAATAAGGCTACAGGGGGAAACATTGCAAACGCCGACTTCCCTGCTCTTGCTATCGAAATGGTTCATAGTTTTTCCCTTGTACATGACGATTTACCTGCGCTGGATAATGACGAATTGAGACGTGGAGTAGCTACTTGTCATGTAATATATGGGGAAGCATCAGCCATACTCACTGGAGATGCCCTTTTAGCTTTAGCATTTGAAGCTCTAACTGAATGTACTAATACGTTAGAACCACAACTTGTTGTAGATATGATAAAAGAGCTTTCTCAAGCAAGTGGTCCCTCAGGGATTATTGCTGGACAAATGAAGGATATTGAGGGAGAAAGCAAAGAGCTTACTCGAAGCCAACTACAAAATATTCATGCTCTTAAAACTGGCACTTTAATTCGAGCTAGTATTCGTCTAGGTGCTCTTTCATCCGGAAGATACGATAAACAACATGAAGAAGCTCTAGGCGTTTATGCTAATTCAATCGGACTTGCTTATCAGATAAAGGATGATTTACTCGATATCCAAGGTGACCCTAACATTATGGGGAAAAACAAAGGTTCTGATTTGATTTTAAATAAAACCACTTACCCTGCGATGTTTGGAATCGAAAAAAGCGAGAAAACACTGTTATCTTTAATAGAGAAATCTAAAGATGCTATAACTTGTTTTGGTTCTGAATCTTTAATGTTAGAACAGATTGCTAGTATGATAATCGATCGTGAAGCTTAAAATCAGACTGTAATAAGTACTCCAAGAACATAGAGAACAACTCCCTTTCCGTTGTGATATCTAATTTAAAATACAGTCTATGACGATGATTTTTTATAGTACCTATACTCAAATTAAGTCTATCTGCGATTATAGAGTTAGGGTATCCATGTAGAACATAGTTAACAATATCTTTCTCTCTTGGAGTCATCTTATTTGCTTTTGAAAAGAAAGAAATAAACTCAGAAAATCTCTTTTTAGAAAGGCCTTCAATATCTTTATTGAAGGAGTACGTAATACTTATAGGAGCTTGTACGAAGTATTGACTCATAGTTTCTCGATGTGAGTTACTCTTATTCAAATAGCTTAATTTGCTCTTTCATCTACAATAGATAAATTCCCTTTCTCACCATAAAATACTTTCAGGCTTTTATTTGGTTTCAGCGTTAAACTGGAGGGTAAAATAAATTATTTACCTAAATGCATTTCAAATGCATTTAGGATCTGGCTTATTTGATAATCGTAATCTGCCTATTTTAATCGTATCGGTTTATCGTAGTACGGTAGATTGTCTAAACGTACAAGACTTTCATCAGACTCATGCTGTTGACGCACGTATTCAGCAATTTCATGAAGAGGTGCAAACCATACATCCCCACGATTTAGCACAGATTCGAGCCAACGCTCGACTTCTTTCCATCTAGCTAAACGCCCAGTTAAGAATGGGTGCCATATACCTACCCAGAAACCGCCTGCCTCATATTGAGCTTCGAACTCTTCCCAAAAAGGTTGAAAACCAGCCTTTGGACCTGCAACGGGATTTGTATAACCAATCTCAGAAAAATGTGCAAAAGGAGGCCAATCATCATTACCCCAATGAACAGGCAACTCAACTAACAGACCTTCTGTAGTTTTCATCATATAGGGAATATCATCTCCCATAAGTGAACTATCGTAAGAGAATTCATGTTCAATTAACAAATCTATAACCGTTTGATTCACATTATAAACAGGTGCACGATAACCTTTTGGTTTTCGACCTGTAATTTTCTGGTGTGATTCAAGAGCTCGTTCGAACCAATATTGTTGTTCGCTTTTTGAATGAGTTGTAGGGTCTTCATGAAGGTAACCATGATGTCCTATTTCATGTCCACCTTCTAGAATGGATTCCATAACATTTGGATACTGTTCCATACACCATCCTGGAGCAAAGAAAGATTGCTTTATTCCAAATTTTTTATAGGTTTCAAGAATTCTTGGGATGGCTACATTAGGTCCATACTGTCCCATACTAATAGGATAAAGTCGGTCAAAACCGTCATTAGGCTTCGATATATGAATTAAGCTATCAGCATCAATATCAAAGGTAATTGCACAAGCGCATCTAGCCCCATTGGGCCATTTAATAGGTTTTCTGATCATAATTAGTTTTCCTTATAAGCTATAGATTTTTTACACTGTACTTTAATGATAACTAAATTCTGAATAGCTACTTTGTTAAGTAGTGAAGCGATAGACGTTACTTAACTAAGGCTTTACAAGCTCCATAAAAATACTGAAACGGAGCCTGGCACTGCTATTAAAAATAACTATCTCACACTAAAATGAAGCTCACATGGCTCGCAATCATCGCCATTAACAGGGGTAATATCTTGTGGGCAGGCAGACAACACCGCGATAGAATCAACTTCAGCTCTAAAAGACATTTTATCTCCTGGCATAGATACTGGGGCGGACCACTTAACATCTCCCTCTGACGTAACAGGTACATTCATCCAAAGATTAAAAGGCGCGGGGACTACTGGCGCATGCTGTCCTATAGCAGTCACGGCCATACGCATATTATCTGCACAATTGTCATGATATTCCGTGCATCCAAGTTGTTGGTAACGTTGATGATCACAACAAGCTATAAGAGTATCGTGCACGCCGGGCGATGTATCTTCCACTATGGTCATTAGAGGTCTGCGAAAATTAGTAACCAAAGCATCACCAACTTTAGGAAAGATAGAACTCAGAGATGTATGCAAATGATCCATTGAAATATACTCATTCAAATTTCTATCTACAAAAGCCCAAAAATCACATACTTGTGTTCCTTGAGTATTAACAATTGTTAATATCTGTCCTTTTTTAACACGCACTGCCGACCCATTTCGCGGAGCTACCCGATATGTTCTTGCTAGCTCAGGGCTTCCATCAACAGAGATTGCAGTTCTAATAGTATCGTTACTACCATTGGGCTTACTGGGATCAAATAAATCAGTCATATTCTTTCTTCTCCTACTACCAAATTTTTTGGTATGACAACATAAAAATAGCTTTCAAAATAATTGCTGAAGCAGTTCTGATATGAATAATCACGTATTTAGATATTTCTGTCACACGACTATCTTTCATCAAACAGATGAATTGAGCTCACGCTTGTTGATTTAAGTATTTATCCGTCAACATTTATAAACTTATCCCTGGATAGAGCCTCGATCTGCATTGATTTTTTGCCCTGTAATATTTATTGCAAGCGGCGATGCTAGATACAAATATGTCTGTGCAACATCCTGAACAGTTTGCACTCCCGGCAAAGATTGATCATCGCTAATCATCTTTTTGCACTCCTCCTCAGAAATATTACGCTCATGAGCCATCACTTTTAGAGTATTTAACGCTGGTCCCGTCATCACCCACCCTGGACATACAGCATTGACACGAATACCACTTGGGCCAAGCTCTTGGGCCATTGATCGCATAAAGCCTATGTTGGCATGTTTAGACGCTACATAAGCACTTAGCTCTGGTACCGCAGTAGTCCCCCAAATTGATGAAGTTATGATTATTCTTCCTCCGTTTTTCAATAAAGGTACCGCCGCACGAGTTGTCAAATATGTACCTATAACATTGATATCTATAACTCTTCTGAATTTAGATTCTGCTTTACGTGAACGTTCTACAATAGGGGTGACGTCCTCTAAACCAGCGTTCGCGACAAACACATCTAGTGATTCTAATTGACTAAACACTTCATCAACTCGAGCGCTATCAGTGATATCACAGAGCCAACCTTTAACGTATTTCCCTGTTTCAGCAGTTAATTGTTCTGCAGCTTCAAATATACTGTTGTTCTGAGCTAATATATGTACCGTAGCCCCACGTAGTGCAAACTCTCGAGCTACGCCAAAACCAATGCCTTGGCTAGCTCCGGTTACCATTACTATTTGGCCACTAAAATCGAGCCCCATGTTATTACCCATATTAATATCTCCTTAAAAACATTGTAATTTTTGGCTAATGGCGGAAAATCTAAAACTATTACAGAATTACAATGGGATCTCTCCATCACCACGCATATCGATTGTTGAATGAGGATAGAGAATTAGACTCTTGCTAATTTCATTACCTAAAAATTAGTCAGCTTTACCATCAACACCAGCTATAGCAAGATGTGGGAGTGGCATCATACCCAACTGAAAGAACAAACCTAGAGTATCTTCGTGGTAGATGTAATCGACTACTTTTCCGTTCTCAAATTTGAATACTTCAGCCCCAAAAATATCAATTTTACGTCCTGTCCCAGGGATGCCATAAAAATCACCTTGATGTGTACCTTGTAAACGGAACCTGCTAGCGACTTTGTCACCATCAGCTATCAATTCAATGGCATCTTCATGAATATCTGGAAAGGCAGCTCGCCAGAAATTAACCAAAGTTTTAAAGCCTTCACGACCTGTGGGCCATCCTTCAAGAAACTGACCATGTTTTACATTTTCATCAAAAATCTTGTCAATTTCGTTCATATCTCCTTCATTCCAGCAAATACCATAAATACGGGCGACGGCTTGTTTATTACGTTCTTGTTCAGTCATTTTATTCTCCATATGTTTTTTTGAATAATGCCGAAAGAACATATATGTGTCACACGAAAAAGCGTCACGTCATGACTGATATGATTTCATCTATAAAATTTAGCTAATTAGAGTTTTTATAATAAAAGTGCTTTAACGCAATTTTTGCGCGATTGTGGATCTTTTATGCGCCATGACAAAGGTATTCATCAACTCATATATCTCTATAAGAGCTGAGTGTAATTCTACTTACATCTGCTTAAAATTCTTTTCATAAATACATTTTATTATCGACTAAAATTAGACTTGCCCCTATTTATTTTCAATATTACATCACGACTGTTTAAAACAGCCCTGAGTATTTATTAATCAATTCTTAACCTGAGTAATTTCTAATTGCTAACCCTTTCTCTCAACTTTTTTCTATATTAATTTCTTTGAAAAAGGCTCTAATTGTAGATTCAATTTATTGCTGTTTTTTCTTTCTTTTTTGAGCCATATGACCGTTCTATTTGGCGCAAAAAGTAATCTGAAATTTACTTTTGAAATCTGGTAAACCACTTTTTCCTGTTAGTTATACAACGCATTATTACCCTTTAATTTATTCTTAAGAAACGACTTACTTAGCCATGTTTATTGTGGGCATCTTGTTATGTAATTGATTTTTATTATTTAATTTTTGCGCTGTTAGCTTTTTTGAAATGAGTTTTTCCATATCTAAAGTTGTGGTGGTATTTGTTCAAGTTCGAGAAGGGGAGTGTGAATTCATCTGTCGGATGAATTCTTATCGCTTGTTTAAAAAGTCTCAGAGTACTTTAATGATTTTGTCGAAATAAAGAGAGTAAACATAAATAAAGTAACTATAGGGGAGTCCAATAATGAGCTTAGATAAAAATGATTCAGAGCATGTATACGAAATTGATAAGGAGGAAGTTAACTATTTACAAAGTGAACTAGAAGACGGGCTGGAAAGTAACGATGTAACTGTACGTGATCACTATTTGTTATGTGCTATAGGGTTTGTACCTTTCCTAATTTCCACATTGTGGTTTCTATCAAATTAAAGGTTAATGGTGTTGTAATGAATAAAATTCTTGGTGAAAACATACTACCTGTTGCAATGAAGGATAGATATGCAAACTTTATGTCACTATTTTGGTTATGGGCTGGAGGTAATATCTTACTCGCCACGTTTATGGTTGGTAGTTACTACTCTGAAGGCATAGGTTTCTGGCCGACTATTATAGTTTCAATCACAGGAAACTTAGCTGCTTACACATTATGTGCTGTTTCTTCTCAAAGAGCCTCGAAATATGGAGTCGATGAGATGATATCTCTCCGACCGACCTTTGGAATTAGAGGTTCATATTTCGGTGCTTTTGTGTTGGTTTTTATTAATTTTGGCTGGATTGGTCTTCTCTCTGCTATGACTGGTACCGCATCTCAAAGTGCTGCAGAAGTAATCTTTTATAAGGGATTCACATTCGCGGGAGATTACTCCATTTATGCTCTTGGTGGTGGGATATTCATACCTTTACTGCTGATTATGATAAACCCAAAAAACGGTTTATACCTCTCTAGAATAACGGTTCCAGTGCTTTCTGCTTTCTCCCTTTATGTTCTTTATACGATTTTAAGTAACGACGTATATTTTGATAGAGCAGTGAATTTCGAAGCGACGGGTGATGTTGGTTGGGCTTTCGCGCTAGAAACTTGTGTGGTTTTTGCTGTTGCTTGGCAACCTTACCTTGGCGCTTGGAATAAATTTGCAGATTCACAACGTTCAGCCTATTGGAGTACTTTCTGGGGACTAGTCATCATTGCCATTTTGTTTTCTACTATTGGTGGTATTGCTACCTTAGTAACCGGCGAGATTGACCCCGCGGTATGGACTGTTGAACTTGGTTTGGGTGTTCCAGCGCTGCTAATTGTCATTCTAGGTACTATTACTACCTGCTCTTTATTGTTATATGCCGGAATCATGGGGTTTTTATCTGTATTCCCAAGTGTAAGTTATCGTATGGCAGCTATTCTGTTAGCTCTTCCATCCATCATGTTTGTCTACGCCACTTCTCTCCATGAGATGTTCGGTATCATTTTGCTATTTGTTGGTCTACTCGCTGGTCCCTATTGGGCTGTAACAATGGCTGACTTCTTCTTCTTACGTAACGAAAAATACGATGTGGAAGCCTGTTATGACCAGAAAGGAAAGTACAGCTACTTCCATGGTGTAAATCTGATCGCTGTAGCATCAGTAATCATCGGCATGGTTGTGTGGTTATATCTTGGCGGCTGGTTAAGTGGCTTAGAAGCACTGACCTTTGACACAGGTATTGTGTGGTTTGAATACTTGTCTGCGACATTACCGGCAATGGCTGTTTCTGCCGGAGTTTACGTGATTGCAATCAAATTCGTTTTTGCTAATTCAGCGACTGTAGCTAAAGCCTACCCTGGTTTATCTGCTGAACCAAAACTGAAATCAACCCGCGTTTTAAGCTGATTTTGAAAATAGAGTAGGGATCTTAATCGGTCATTTCGGATGATTAAGATAATTAGAATAACAATAACAATAACAATAACAATAACAATAACAATAAAAATAACAACAACAACGACAACGACAATAAGGTAATAATTATGAAAAAAACAATTCAAAAAAGTATCGCTCTTGCAGGACTTCTTGCTTCTTTTTCAAGCCCGCTTATGGCGGTTGAGTTTGCAGGACAAGTTACTTTAACTAACGATTTTCGTTTTCACGGTATTTCACTTACCAGAGGTAAAGAAGCGCTTCAAGGTCAGGTAACCGCTTTATTTGATAACGGAACTTATGCTGGAGTTTGGGCTAGTAATCTTGATGTTGGAGATAATTCAAAAGTTGAAGTGGATTACTACGCGGGTTATGCGGGCAGTTTTAAAGATGTCAAATATGACGCTACGCTGATACATTTTGCTTTTCCTGGATACGACATCGATCGCGATTATACTAAATTATATCTTGGATTTCATTACAATAAATTTACCGTTTTATATCAAGCTGCACCCGATTATTTAAACTCAGGTGAATTTGGCCAATATATAGGACTGGAATATAAACAACCGTTAAATGAACATGTTTTACTGACGTTACATGGCGGCTATAGCTCTGGTAAGTTTTGGAATGATCTTTTTCCTACTGGCGCATACGCTGATTATTCGATAGCACTTTCTGGCAAAGTTGGAAAGACAAATGTTTCAGTAACTTATGTCACTAATTCTAATATGGCTGATACGAGTGAAGTATTTAGTGATAACTTATTTTTAAGCGATGATGCATTACTTTTTAGCATGTCGTATCCATTTTAATGTCAACTAGAAAATAATGTAATCGATAATTCACACCTCACTTAAATCTAATGAGAGTGGGGTGTTTAACTAATAGGAAGACACAAATTATGAGTGATATTGATAAGCTTAGTGCTACTGAAACAGCCCTCGCTATCCGCGAACGTCAAGTTTCTGCAACTGAAGTAATGGAGGCTGCGATTAAACGGATAGAGGCTGCAGATCCAAAATTAAATGCATTTGTTTATACATCTTTTGATGAAGCATTAGATAGTGCTGAATCTGCAGATCTTGCTGTAGCGCGTGGAGATAAGTTAGGTCCATTCCATGGGGTGCCAACGGCAATGAAAGACTTGTTTGATTTCAAACCAGGTTGGCCTAGCACTCTGGGTGGTATTCCACAATTAAAGGAGAATATTGCAGATAATAAATGTGGTTTTGTCGATAGAATGGAGTCTGCAGGAGCCATTTTTGTTGGTAAAACCAACAGTCCTGCAATGGGATTTCGTGGTACTACCGACAATGTTGCATTTGGACCAACATCTAATCCTTTTGATGTGACTCGAAACGCAGGTGGTTCTTCAGGTGGATCAGCTGCTGCAGTTGCTTCTGGTATGCTCCCATTAGCAGAAGGTACTGATGGCGGTGGCTCAATTCGAATTCCAGCTGCTTGGACTAACACTGTGGGATTTCGTGCCTCAGCTGGACGAACACCCTCTTTAGTACGACCAAATGCTTTCGCGAATACCCTTCCTTACCTCTTTGAGGGGACAATAACTCGTACAGTAAATGATGCAATAGTGGCTCTTGGCGTTTTACAAGGAGCACACCCTGGAGACCCAAATTGTCATGATATGGTAAATGACTTCTCTGATGCTGGATTGCGAGGAATCAAGGGGATGAGGATAGCTTACAGTCCAAACCTCGACGTATTCCCGGTGGAAGCTGAAGTTAGTAATGTGGTTTCTGAAGCTGTGAAAGCCTTCGAATTGGCTGGAGCTCATGTTGAAGAAATTAAAATAGGCCTTAATAGAGATCAACGTGAATATAGTGACGTTTGGTGTCGACTATTTGTTCCTATTATGCGCCATAGCTTCGATGCAATTAAAGAAAGTGGCCTTGATTTACTTTCAGCAGAGCATCGCCATGGGTTATCACCTGATTTACTAGATTGGGTGGAACGTGTAGGACCTGGATACAGCGCTGACGACCTTTTTCGTGATCTGTCTGTCCGTACCGAAGTATTCGATGCCTATCAATCTGTTTTTGGTAAGTACGATTTGATCATATCACCTACCGTAACTGCTATGCCTGTAAAAAATGCAACTGACGGAAATACAAAAGGCCCAAGTCAAATTAATGGTATCGACATTGACCCATTGATTGGTTGGTGCCCAACTTTTTTGACTAATTTCACTGGGCATCCTTCTGTTTCAGTTCCAGCAGGTTTGGGGACTTCAGGTCTGCCTGTTGGTCTTCATATAGTGGGTCGACGTCAAGCTGATGGTGATGTTCTAGCGGCAGCTGCAGCTTTTGAACGTCTGCGTCCTTGGGTTCAGCACTATGATCGGATCTCTCTTTGATCCTCTGATTACCTCTTGAATACCTTGGCCGCTAAGTAATACTTATTACTAAGGCAATATTCTTTTTCTAAATAGGAAATAAAAATGAAAAACTTAACACTAAAATCTATCGTATTAACTGTAGCAATAGCTGCAGCATCTTTAAGTGCAACTACATCGACTACTTTTGCAGCAGAAACTGTACCTCTTACTCAAGCCGCCACAGTGGAATACATGCACTTTAATCTGATTGAAGGGGCAAATCCAGACGACTTCTTGCGAGAAACTCTCGCCGTAGATTCTATATTAGAAAATTATAAGGGCTTTGTTGCTCGTCATCTAGCTCGTAATAGTGATGGCTCTTGGGTAGAAGTAGTTTATTGGGAAACACTTAAGGATGCTGAAGAAGCGTTACCTCGTTTTGTTAAAGATGAACGTACCAAAGGATTTCTATCTCTTGTAGATAGTGAGTCGCTATCTGTGAAGTATTCAACTTTATTCGAGTTCTAGTCTAACTCTGGAGGAGTAATCGTTACTCCTCCAATCATCCTTTAGAATCAAAAAAATTGTCAAATCCACACATGTGTGGAAATACGGCAGAGATTCACCTTAAATACAGAGAGATATTTTATGAACACAACTATAAAAATAATTACAATGTCGTTTTTAATGGCTATCGGATCTACTAATGCCTTAGCAACAGATATCAAAGATGTATCCACTCAAGATATTCGTAACGCTGCTGGGACTTCTTGCGAAGGCGGAACAACCTATCAAATCGCTTATAGTCATTCGGTGTCAGAAGTCGCTATTGTTAAACAAGTTCGACATTTTGCTGATCAACGAGCAGCTGAACTCGGTTGTGTGACCGTTTTACATGACAACACTCAAGCCAACAACCTTGAGCAACAGATCAATGCGATCCAAGGTTGGATTACTTTGGGTGTCGATGCAATTGTCGTATTACCAATTGAACCGACAGCGTTACAACCATTACAACGTCAAGCGCAGGCTAAAGGTATCAAATGGCTAACTTACTTAGGTAGTATGAATCTGTCTCTTATACACATCTCCGAGCCCACGAGACCTCTCTACATCTCG
>OJHK01001381.1_pt1 | contig 11455 bp, 10 predicted proteins | sample 1595161 | NCBI WGS metagenome assembly OJHK01 (sample SAMN05416842, study PRJEB24817) | seawater metagenome | isolation source: Sea water | place: Canada:Atlantic | collected 2013-07 | reverse complement strand
TCGTCGGCAGCTTCAGATGTGTATAAGAGACAGCTTCATTCGTCTGGATTGTTTTGCTTTCCTCAACCTAAATTTATTGCGACATGCAATGTGCATGAACTGCGAAATTTTGGCATTTCATCAGCTAAAGCGGATACGATCCATTCCTTAGCCGTAGCAATTGCGTCTGGTGATCTGTCATTGGAGGAGGCCCTCAGTGTGGATTCTGATTTTGAGCCAATTTCACGCGCACTGCTGTCGTTTAAAGGTGTTGGCCCATGGACAGTAAACAATACTTTACTCAGAGGGTATTCATTTTTGGATGGTTCTCTACATGGCGATATGGTTGTGCGTAAAAAAATACAACAATTAATGGGGAAAAAAACGCTGTCGGTATCCGAGGCAGAGCAGTGGTTGACCCAATATAAACCTTGGAGAGGACTCCTGGCGGCACACCTTTGGGCAATGAGATGATGGGCTTTCCAGTTTGCATGGAAATCAATAAGAGGCGATCATTAGCCTTTGTGAATTTGAAGGTAGCATAGAATTAATGAATAAAAAAAATTATCAATTTAGTGTTAATGGTCAAAATAGGAATATGCAACGATGGCCTATTTTGACGCGGATACTCGTGACAGTTTTTGGTCTCGTTGGATTGGTCTTGGCTTTTATGTTCTCGATCGTTTTGCTTGCTATTGCGGCAGTCTTAATTCTCGTTTTAATCATTTATTTTTGGTGGAAAACGCGTCACTTACGTAAGAGATTTAGAGATGTGGAACATGAGAGTAGGGTAATTGATGGTGAAAGCAGGCGCGATGATTAATAGGGTTTTTGATGGCGCTATCTGATGTTGATTTACTAGAAGGTTGTCTTTCGTTTGCTGTTCAAAACGAAATTGAATGGACACGTGATAACACGAAACCATGGGGTATTCATCAAGAGGATTCATCACCATGGAATAGACTTTTCGGCCCTGTTTTCCCACGAGGAGGCGTGTCAGGTGTAGCCTTGCTCGATGGTCAAGTCGTTGCATCTTGGGGTGAGCATCAACGGGCAGACTTAACCTTCAGTGTAGCTAAAACTTACTTAGCTCTGCTGTGTGGGATCGCTTTTGATTCTGGTCTCATTCGAGATTTGGACGAATCTGTTAGTACATCTTTGCTCAATTTTGGGTTTGATTCACCTCAGAATAAATCTATCAGCTGGAGGCATTTTTTACAGCAAACGAGTGAGTGGGAGGGTGTTTGTTGTGGGATTCCAGATCAAGTTGATCATTACCGTTATTTAGCGTTTCAGGATCGTCGTTATAAGACCAATTTCAGGAAAGGAACGAAGCGACCTTTGAGTCAGCCGGGGACTTATTGGGAATACAATGATGTAAGAATCAATCAGTTATCGCTTGCTTTATTGCATCTGTTTCGACAGCCACTTAACGAGGTGTTCGAGCAGAAAATTCTTAAACCAATTGGGTCCTCGTGTGATTGGTCTTGGTCGCCGTATGCTGATGCGTGGGTTGAGATCGATGGCGTACTAATGCCAATTCTTCCTGGTGGAAGTCATTGGGGAGGTGGTGTAAGAATTTCTAGCCAAGATCAGGCGCTCATAGGTCAATTAATGTTACAAAAAGGTCGTTGGGGTAGGGATACGTTGATCAGTGAAGAGTGGATTGATTCAATGGTCACCCCGTCACATCTTGCGCCTTACTATGGTCTTTTGACCTGGTTAAATACCAGCAAAACTTTATTTCCTGAACTTCCTGAATCGAGTGTTTTTGCGATTGGTGCAGGAGGTTCATATACTTGGATCGATAGGGAATTGAATGCTGTCGCGGTAGTAAGGTGGATTAATCCGAATTGTGCTCAGACATTTATGGTCCGTTTGAGGCAAGCCCTCGTTGCCCTTAAAAATGGAACGTAGCGTTTTGGCCAGACTTGGGTTGAAAACGTTTAAGTACGATGTATTTGAAAGGGGCTAAACGATTGATTGACTGGCATGAGTTCTACGCGATTGATGTTCACGTGAGGTGGCAGTGTGGCGACCCAGAAAAGTGTCTGGGCAATATCGTCTCCTGTCATAGGATTTGCCCCCTCATATAGTTTATCCGATGCTGATTGATCCCCTTTAGTGCGCACGAGGGTGAATTCTGTTTCTGACATTCCTGGTTCCACACACGTTACTCGCACGCCTGTTCCATGCAAGTCTGACCTTAATCCAAGAGAGAATTGCACAACGAATGCTTTCGTTCCGCCGTAGACGTTGCCGCCGGGGTATGGGTAACTTGCAGCCACTGAGCTGATATTGATCACAGCTCCTCGTTGTTCAATCAGTGTTGGCAGCACTTTGTGCGTGAGTGACATTAGCCCGCGAATATTTGTGTCCACCATGGTGTTCCATTGCTCTAAATCTGATGTTTGTGCCGGGGATGTGCCTAGGGCAAGGCCGGCATTGTTGATCAATAGATCTATATTTTTAAATTTTGTCGGTAACGAATCGATTGCCACATTGATTTGCTGACTGTCTTGAATGTCAAAGGCGAGGTAATGGAGTGCGTCACCGTATTGCTCCTTTAATGCTGCGAGACGCTCCTCTCGTCGACCTGCAGCAATCACTTTCCAGCCATTTTCAATAAATTTTTTGACTGAAGACTTTCCAAATCCGGCGGTTGCGCCTGTGATGAGTGCGATTTTTTCCATTTATGTTCCCCTTACCACTGCTGTTGTTTATAAGAGCGCCTCTTCTAGTAATTCTGCCCAATGCAAAACCCTAGTTTTGGTACCACTTTGGAGTTGTGTAAGACATCCAATATTAGCGGTTACGATTAAATCAGGCTCCTCTTTTTCGATAGCTTCAATTTTGTTGTTTAAAAGACGTTCCGATAAGTCAGCTTGGAGTAAGGAGTAGGTTCCAGCCGAGCCGCAGCATAAATGCGAATCTTCGATAATCGTCAACGTATAGCCAGCGGTTTTGAGTAAGGATTCCACAATCCCCTTGATTTGTTGCCCATGTTGCAAGCTACATGGGGAGTGAAAAGCAATTTTACGAGATCTTATCTGTTTTTCTTTGATTGGATCGAGAACTTGTTCTTTCAAACCCGTAAGTTCATCACCAAACACCTCGCACAGATCTTTGGTGCGCTCAGAAATAACTTTAGCTTTTTCAGCGTAATCAGGATCGTCTGCCAAAAGGTGTCCATACTCCTTGATCATCGTGCCGCATCCGCTAGCGGTAATGACAATTGCTTCAGCACCTTGCTCTAAAAGAGGCCACCAAGCATCAATATTTTTTTTAACAAAGACAAGTGACTCTTTTTGTTTATTTAGATGAAAGGTGACAGCGCCACAACAGTTGACGCGAGAGGTTGGTATCAGTGTTATGCCGATACGATCTAGGAGATGTGCAGTTGCGATATTGATATTAGGAGCCAAGATTGGTTGTACACATCCGTCAAGGAATAACATTTTTCGCGTGTGATTAGATTGCGGCCACGTCATGACGGTTTTTTGGAGTTCTGGTATTTTTTTCTGTAATGCTTTTGGTAGTACCGGTTTAACTATTTTCCCTGCAGTAATGAGCGAGCGAAATAAAGTTTTGTTGGTGATTATTTTATTTAAGGCTTGACGTTTAACTTGTTCTCCAATGGTGCGTGGCACCGCTTTATCCACGATGTGTCGTCCGATATCCACGAGTCTGCCGTACTGCACACCAGAAGGGCATGTGGATTCGCAAGATCGACAGGTTAAGCAACGATCTAGGTGCAATTGGGTTGCTTGTGTGGGCGTTTTTCCCTCGAGCAATTCTTTAATTAAATAAATGCGCCCTCTTGGACTATCCAGTTCATCGCCCAGTAACTGGTACGTAGGACAAGTGGCGGTACAAAAGCCACAATGAACACAGGATCTCAATATATCGTTAGCCTCTTGGCCTTCGCGCGTTTCTAGGATCTCGGTCTTTAAATTAGTCTTCATCGATATTTTTTTAGTTGTGGTAGCAATCTAGAATTCCGTGAACAATCTTCGTCTACCGAATACACCTTGTGGATCCATAGCTTGCTTGATTTTTAGCTGTAACAATTGTAGTTCTCGAGACATAGCATGAATCGACTCGCCCAATGGATTACCACGAAAAACAGTCGCGTGCCCCCCGTTTTGACCCGCAAATTCTTGATGTTCCTCAAGACTTCCTTCGTTCCAGATCCACCGTGTGCTGCCATTCCACTCGATTAATCCATTTGTAGATTTGATCTCTGGAGCCGTTGGGTTAACCGATAGGCGATACAAGCATCCTTCAGATTGGAAGAAAGGGTGCGATTGCTCACGAATTGAGTGCCAAAATTCTTTTGCATCGGAGGCCTCTCCCCCGATTTTTTGATGGCCAGCTTTTACTGCAATTTCGGATCCCGATAGTCTTGCTGCTAGACGGTTTCCGTCAAAGCAGGTACCTGATAGCGGAATCGGCATGCCGGCTAATTCGTTCATCTTGTTTATTGCCGATTGATTGTCTAAGTCGAAAAAAATCGTACGTTCACACTCTGGTTTCGGGAGCACTTTAATCGATGACTCGAGGATTAAGCCGAGTGTTCCAAAAGAGCCAGCAATGAGTCTGGACACATCAAAACCCGCAACATTTTTCATGACCTTGCCGCCGAACTGAAGGTCGAGCCCATCTGCGTTCAGTAACCTCACGCCAAGAACGAAGTCACGTACAGCACCTTGTGATGCTCTTCTTGGCCCTGATAGCCCAGAAGCAATGCAGCCTCCAAAGGTGGCTTCTGGCCCCATGTGAGGCGGTTCAAACGCCAACATTTGATTATTCTCACTCAGAGTGTCTTCGATGACGCGCAGGGGTGTTCCACTACGAGCCGTCAGCACCAATTCGGTTGGCTCGTATTCGGTGATCCCTGAAAAATCACGGGTATCAACTATTGTTCCCTCGAGGGAGACGCCATAGAAATCTTTCGATCCGCTGCCGCGAATTCTGACGCCTTCAGATCGCTTTTTTGCATCGGCGAAAAAGCTTTTAAATTGATCAATACTGGTTTCAGTTGAACTCATGAGGCTGCCTTACAGGTGTAACTAGAATCTTGGAATATCCGGAAATCGTTCTTCGCCACGATGCACGTGCATATGCCCAAACTCAGCACACCGATTAAGAGTTGGAATAGCCTTGCCTGGGTTCAAACGTCCATCTGGATCGAACGCAAGTTTCAAATTGAGAAAGGTCTGTATCTCGTGGTTATCAAATTGAACACACATTTGATTTATTTTTTCGATGCCCACACCGTGTTCACCGGTTATGGTTCCTCCAACTTCAACGCACAATTCTAAGATGGCTGCGCCATACAGTTCCGCACGATGCAGTTGATCGCCCTCGTTGGCATCAAACATGATCAGTGGGTGCAAGTTGCCGTCTCCAGCGTGAAAAACGTTCGCGCACTGCAATTGAAACGTCTCCTCCATTTCAGCAATACGCTTTAACACTTTAGGTAATGTTTTTCGAGGAATCGTGCCATCCATGCAGAAGTAATCTGGAAGCACTCTGCCGACAGCAGGAAAGGCTGACTTTCTACCTGCCCATAACTTGAGTCGATGGGCTTCATCTGTTGACACGGTCACAGCAGTCGCACCAGATTTATAAAGGACTTCTGTGGTTTTTTTAATTTCGTTGTTGACCTCTTCAATGGAGCCATCAGATTCACACAACAACATGGCTGCTGCGTCCATTGGGTAGCCCGCACCAATGAATTGTTCGACTGCATCAATTGCTTTTTTATCCATCATCTCGAGGCCTGCTGGAATAATTCCTGCAGCAATGATATCGGCTACGGCAAGGCCGGCTTTTTCGACGTCATCAAAAGACGCCATAATTACTTGCGCTTTTTCAGGTGTCGGTAAGAGTTTCACGGTTACTTCCGTGAGTACGCCCAGTAATCCTTCCGATCCGGTAATGAGTGCAAGCAAGTCATACCCGGGGCTATCTAATCCTTCTGAGCCAATTTTAACAATGTCCCCCTCGATGGTGACAAACCGAACGCCTAGAATATTGTTGACGGTAAGTCCGTATTTCAAGCAATGAACGCCTCCTGAGTTTTCGGCGACATTACCGCCAATTGAGCAGGCAATTTGACTTGATGGATCAGGAGCATAATAAAGGTTGTATTTCCTCGTTGCTTCCGATATCGCCGCGTTTCTCACTCCGGGTTGGACGACAGCATATCGACCAACAGGATTGATATGAACGATACGTTTGAGTTTGGTTAAAACGAGTAGGACTCCTTGGTCATAAGGAATCGCTCCACCAGAGAGCCCCGTCCCAGCTCCCCGAAACACAATAGGTACTTTAAATTGATTACATACTTTCATAACCTGACAAACTTGTTCTTCGTTTTCAGGTAAAACTGCGATCAATGGGATTTGTGGATATGCCGAGAGTCCATCGCATTCAAAGGGAGTTAAATCCTCTGTTTCATATTTTACTGATTCAGTCGGCAAGAACGATGAGAACTCTTTGACAAGTGTTTCTTTGTCGACTGACGCGACAGGATATTCTTTTAAGTCTCGCTCAATTTTTCCCATGGGTCTCTTTTAAAATCATTGATCGATGAGTATAGCTCTAAAGTCATTGACGTTTGTTAGCGTAGGTCCTGTTATCACAAGGTCATCTAGCTTAGCGAAAAAATTATAACCATCATTATCCGCGAGCATTCGTTTTGCGTCTAGACCAATTTCACGTGCTCGTTTTAAGGATTCTGGCGTGATGAAAGCTCCTGCATTGTCCTCAGTGCCATCGATCCCATCAGTATCACCAGCAAATGCCCAAACACCATGTAAGCCATTCAGTTCGATGGCAAGGGAGAGGAGAAACTCAGCATTTCTGCCACCTCGACCATTCCCATTCACCGTTACCGTGGTCTCCCCACCAGAGAGAAGGACGCAGGGTCTTGGGATGGGTTGGCCGTGCCTGACAACTTGTTTGGTGATGCCGGCTAGGACGCGTGCCACCTCCTGTGCTTCGCCTTCTATGGCGTCGCCAAGTATTAACGGGGTAAATCCGTGCTGTCGTGCGGTTGTGGCCGCTGCCTCTAGAGATCTTTGTGGCGTTGAAATCAAGTGGGAATGAATTCTTTTAAAAATCCGGTTGCCTGGTTTGGGTGTTTCTGGGTTGTTCGAAGTTAAAAATTCAATGATCGATCTGGGTTCATCTATATGGTATTTACTGAGGATAGCTAGTGCTTCCTCAAATGTTGTTTCGTCAGGTTCCGTAGGCCCTGACGCGATCACAGATAAATCATCTCCTGGAATATCTGAGATCGCAAGCGTAACGCATTGCGCCGGCCAGATGGTTTCCGCCAGTCGCCCACCTTTTATGCTAGAGACATGTTTTCGCACACAATTCATCTCTCTGATGTTTGCGCCACATTGCAGCAGTTTTGTATTGAGAATCTTCTTGTCGTCGAGACTGATCCCTTTAGCAGGAAGGGTAAGGAGAGAAGACCCTCCGCCTGAAACCAAGAATACGACCAAGTCGTCTGGAGTTAGATTGGTCACAAGTGCCTGTATGTTCAGAGCAGCTTGCATTCCGGCTGAGTCTGGGACGGGGTGGGATGCTTCAATAACTTTAACTCGTTTAGTGGGTACGCTGTGTCCGTATGGAGTCACAACAATACCTTCTAACGGATGTTCCCAACACTCTTCGAATGCCTTCGCCATGGTTGCGGCAGCCTTGCCGCAACCAACGACAATAGTTCGTCCTTTGGGTGGGTCTGGAAGGTACTCTTTAATCGTGTGCTTGGGCAGTGCGGCTTGTACGGCCGCATCAAATAAATCTCGAAGCAAGTCCCGTTGGCTCATCATTAGGCAACCTTATGTTGGGCTAAACGCTCGAGCGCACAAACCATTGCCGAGTGATCTCGCGCACCATCTCCAGCGGCTGAGCACGCATTAAATAACTCCTGAGCAGTGCTTGTGTTGGGCAGGCTCACTCCTAGGCTTCGAGCTGTGCTGAGTGCGAGGTTCAAATCTTTCTGGTGTAACTCGATTCTAAATCCTGGATCAAAAGTTCTCTTGATCATCCTGTCTCCGTGAATTTCCAATATCTTCGATGAGGCGAATCCACCCATCAAAGCTTGACGAACTTTGGATGGGTCAACGCCAGCTTTAGATGCAAGTAATAGGGCTTCACCAACGGCTTCAATGTTTAATGCAACAATGACTTGATTCGCTACTTTACAGACTTGACCGGCACCAATGTCACCAACGTGCGTGATGTTCTGACCCATTAGTTTGAAAATAGTTTCCACCTTGGCGAATTCCGACTCGTTTGCGCCAACCATTATTGTCAATGTGGCATTTTTAGCGCCAACTTCACCACCTGAGACTGGCGCGTCTACATAACCAATTTCCTTAAGAGCTAATTTAATGGCAAATTCTCGGGTGGCTATCGGAGAAATTGAGCTCATATCAATGACGGTTGCACCCTTTGATAGCGTGTCATAGATTCCGTTCGGGCCGAACAGAACTTTCTCTACGTCGGGTGTGTCGGGTAACATCAGAATGATGACATCAGATTGTGATGCAACCTCTGATTGATTTTTGCACGCAGTGCCGCCCGCTGATACGAGTTCTTTGGGTACTCGCGTTCGAGAATGCAGGTAGACGTCATGTCCACCCTTGATCAGTTGTCCTGCCATGGGTGAGCCCATAATTCCTAAGCCGATAAAACCGATTTTCATGATGTGCTTCTCCATTGATGATTGTTATTTATGTAACTGCGTCATAAATGTTTTTTAAAGGTAGGGTTTAATCCAGTCTAAACCTGAAATCGTATCTTTTAGCGGTCGATATTCACACCCAATCCATCCGTCGTAGCCAAGTGCATCAATTGTGCTAAAAATAAACGAGTAATTGATCTCTCCTGTGCCGGGCTCGTGTCGGCCTGGTGTGTCCGCAAGTTGCATGTGCTTGATGTGGGGGATGAGTCGTTCAATTGTTGGGGCGAGATCGCCTTCCATAATTTGCATGTGATAAATATCATACTGAAATCCAACATTCGGCCGATCGATCATCTCCAGAAGTCTCTCAGCTTGGTATGAATAATTTAGATAATAGCCAGGAATGTCACGGGTGTTGATGGATTCGATCATGACCTCGATGTTATGGTCCCGACATAAGTCGGCCGCAAATCGAACATTATGAATGAAGGTCTCTTCAATGATCTCGTTGGAATGTTGTGCGGGAGTTAAGCCAGCCATGCAATGAAGTCTTTTACAATTGAGTGGTGCCGCGTAATTGATTGCAATATGCACATTATCTTGAAATTCGGATATTCGGTTGGGCAAGCATGCTAGACCTCGATCCCCAGCCTCGAAATCGCCTGGTGGCATGTTGAATAGAACCAGCTCTAAATTATTTTTCAATAGTGTGTCTCCGACCTCATCTTGTGGATAAGCATACGGAAACAAGATTTCTACGCCCATGAAGCCGTGAAGGTGAGCTTGTTTAAATCGCCCCATGAAATCAAACTCGTTGAACATCATGGTGAGATTTGCGTTAAATTTTGGCATGGTTAACTCCGGTCGGAACAAATCATGCGTCATTATAAGCACATGGCGGGCACAATGATGCAGATCACTAAGGCCGTATAATTACGGAAAATACGACATATCAGGAGGTGTAGGGCGATGGCGGATAGGTTCTCTGGAACTAAAGATTATGTGGCAGGTGAGGATTTGATGATGGCTGTTAATGCAGCGATCGCATTGCAGCGTCCGCTGCTCATTAAAGGAGAGCCTGGAACGGGTAAAACTATGCTGGCTCTTGAGGTTGCGGGTGCGCTGGGAAGGCCACTGCATCAATGGCACATCAAATCTACCTCAAAAGCGCAGCAAGGCTTGTATGAGTACGACGCTGTGTCTCGGCTCCGCGATTCACAGCTCGGGGAGGAATCAGTAAAAGATATTAAGAACTACATTATGAAGGGGCCCTTGTGGGAAGCCTTTCAGTCGGAAGAGCCATCGGTTGTTCTCATCGATGAAATTGATAAGGCCGACATTGAATTTCCTAACGATTTGCTTAGAGAGCTCGATCGAATGGAATTTTTTGTGTATGAGACAAAGGAGTTAATCAGTGCGCGTCATCGACCTCTCATTATTATTACAAGTAATAATGAGAAGGATCTGCCCGATGCTTTTTTGAGAAGATGTTTTTTTCATTACATCCAATTCCCTGATAAGGAAACTATGGGTCAAATCATCGATGTGCATTTCCCTGGTATTAAAAAACAATTGCTGCAGCAGGCGTTGGAGGTATTCTTTGATCTGAGGGAGACGCCGGGTCTTAAGAAAAAACCTTCGACGTCAGAATTATTGGATTGGTTAAAGCTTCTATTGGCTGAGGATATACCGATTGAGGCGCTGCAAACGAGTGATCAGAGAAAGTCGATACCGCCATTAGCCGGCGCACTATTGAAAAACGAGCAAGATGTTCATTTATTTGAGCGCTTGGTTTTTCTCAATCGACGCTCTGAGCGTACCTAGTGAACTGTCTATAGAGTTGCATCGTGTTACTTGACTTTTTCTTCAGGATTAGAGACGCGGGTATACCTGTATCCGTAAAAGAGTACTTGACGTTATTGGAGGCTCTTCGACTACGTGTCGCTAAAGAAAGTGTTGATGATTTTTATTTTTTATCTCGAGCTACTTTTGTAAAAGATGAAGCATTATATGATCGATTTGATCGGGCATTTGGTGATTATTTCAATGGCTTGGAATCGCTCCCCGAGGATTTTTTCAACAATATCCCAGAGGAATGGTTAAGGAAACAGCTTGAACTCTCACTTTCTGAAAAAGAGAAAAATTTGATTGAGTCTTTGGGCGGATGGGAGAAGCTCATGGAGACATTCAAACAGCGTTTGGAGGAGCAACAAAAAAGACATCAAGGCGGTTCGAAGTGGATTGGTACTGGGGGAAAGAGTCCTTTTGGCGCTTATGGATATAACCCAGAAGGAATTCGAGTTGGGCAGGCAGGGTCTAGAAATCGTCGGGCCGTAAAGGTTTGGGATAAACGAGAGTATAGAAATCTGGACGATACAGTTGAGCTAGGCACACGAAATATTAAGGTGGCGCTCAAGCGGCTTCGAAAATTCGCTAGAGAAGGGGCGGCAGATGAATTGGATCTTGATGGAACGATTCTCTCAACTGCGAAAAATGGCGGATATTTGGACTTAAAGATGGTTCCTGAGCGACGCAATGCGATTAAAGTGCTCATGTTTTTTGATATTGGCGGCTCTATGGACGATTATGTTCGTTCATGCGAGGAGTTGTTCTCAGCCGCACGCACGGAATTCAAGCATTTAGAGTATTTTTATTTTCATAATTTCATTTATGAATCAGTGTGGAAGGATAATCGAAGACGTAATAATGAGCGTATCCCCTGTCTCTTATACACATCTCCGAGCCCACGAGACCTCTCTACATCTCGTA
>OJHK01001378.1_pt1 | contig 11466 bp, 10 predicted proteins | sample 1595161 | NCBI WGS metagenome assembly OJHK01 (sample SAMN05416842, study PRJEB24817) | seawater metagenome | isolation source: Sea water | place: Canada:Atlantic | collected 2013-07 | reverse complement strand
TAAGAGACAGGCTATATTAGGGCGAGTCCGTAAGCAAAAAGGCGTGCATTTATTCGTTGAGTCATGCATCGACATCTTAAAAGATAAACCTGATTATACCGCCGTGATTGTTGGCTCAATATCATCGAGTAATGAAGCTTTTGTTAATGAGTTACAAGCTAAAGTGGCTCAAGCAGGTTTGAGTGAACGTATCGTTTTTGCCGGAGAGCAAAACTTTGCTGATATTCCTAAAATATTTAGCAGTTTGTCCTTGGTTGTTGCCTTGAGTGAAAATGAAGGCTTTGGCTTAACTATTTTAGAAGCTATGAGTAGTGGCGCAGCAGTATTGGCAAGTGAAGCAGGTGCCTGGCCTGAAGTTGTACGTCAAGGTATTGATGGTTATGTAGTACCTATCAATGACTTAGCGGCTGTTACAGAAAAAATGTCACTCTTATTAGCTGATGAAGATAAGCTTATGAAAATGGGCCGCGATGGCCGAGAGCGTGTTTTAGAGCATTATTCAGTTGAAAGAGAAGCAAAAGAGCTAGTAACGTTTTTTAGAGCGTTGATGTAATACCATTCCGTATAAAGAAGTGACCAAATAGAACGGCATGGGCGATATTAGAACAATCAAAATATGCGTAGTTATAGTTATTTTATATCAAGCATGTTTTGTGAAGTTATGCTGATGCTCTATACGTTCCCAAAGGGCAAGTTTTAATGGCTTATATACTGCGTTATTGATTTTGGTAAGGACCCTGCATGGATGCAGCTTATTAGAGAATGCAGGAGCATATTCTCCTGAATAACCTTGACCTACAATCAATGCCTTGCCTATAAGCCTTTAAACTCCAGCTAAGTGAACACTTTCTTATACGAATTGTATAACTAAAATAAAGTTTTAGTAAGCATAAAAAATGACAAGTAGCGTTAGAAACTACTTGTCATTTTTATTGTCAGCAATGAATTATAGACGATTAACTAGCGGTCATTAAACCTGAGTTAATAGCATTTATATCTTCATCAGTGATTGTACCGGCAGCGCGTTTTAATAATAAAACGTTCTGGATATAAGCATAACGCGTCGATGATAAATTACGTTTAGCGTTATATAAATTACGCGTGCTATCTAATACATCAACAATAGTACGAGTACCCACTTCAAAACCAGCTTCAGTCGCTTCAAGTGCTTTTTGAGCACTTAATACTGATTGCTCAAAGGCTTTGATAGCTGAGATAGCAGCAATTACTGTGTTGTAAGCATTACGTGTTGTGCGAACAACACTACGATGTGTCAAAGATAAGTCTTGGCTTGCAAATACAAAGCTATTTTGTGCTTTACGCACGGAACTTTGTATAGCGCCACCTGAGTAAATTGGAACATTTAACTGTATGCCAACCGAATAACCGTCAACACCAGGTAAATCTACAGAGGCTGCACTTCCAATTGTTTGTTCTTCATCTTTGCCATTATAGTTGGCACCAAAATCTAGCGTAGGATAATGACCCGCACGGGCTATATCGATATTATCTTGTGCGATATCGATACCAACTTTAGCAGTAATTAAATCTAGATTCTTAGCCTCTGCTGTAACTTGCCATTCATCAGCGCTATTTGGCGTAGGGGCACTCGTGCTAAAACGTTCCGTATTTAATACGCTAACATTCTTAGGGTAGGTATTCGTGATAACGCGTAGCTCTTCTTCGGCCTGAAAAATTGCATTTTCAGCACGAATCTCTTCAGTTACTGCGCTATCAAACTCTGCTTGTGCTTCATATACATCAGTAATAGCGGTTAAACCTACTGAGAATCGCTGTTTCGTTTGCTCAAGTTGGCGAGCAATGGCATCTTTTTCAGCCGTGGCAAAAACAAGATCATCTTTAGTGCTGAGCAAATCAAAGTATGCTTTGGCAACGCGAGTAATTAAATCTTGTTTCGCCACTTGATAAGTTAAATCACTTTGATGGGCTGCTTTTTCTGCGTTATTTAAACGTAACCAGCTATCGTGATGATAAAGCTGCATATTTAAACTTGCGCCATATGTTAAGCTGTCAGATTCTTGATTGATAACAGTAGTATTGTCGTTACCAACAAACTCTTGTTCGCCTATTGAGTAACCACCAGTAGCAGAAATTTGCGGTAGTAAAGCGGAGCGTGCTTGTGCAATATCTTCTTTTACTATCATAAACTGAGCTTGTGATTTAAGTACCACAGGATCGTTTAATAAAGCCTGTTGATAAACAGTAAGTAAATCATCAGCTTGGGCTTGTGTGCTACTAATAGCTGTAGTTATCGCTATAATTAGTGTGCTTAGTGTTTTATTCATGAGTAAGGAATTCCTTGGGTGTATTACTCTTGTTCTAAATTTATTGATATTCGCCGATAGAGTATCCTACATGGATTTTTAAATTAACCAAATAAAATAACTGTTTACTAGTGTAACAAATTATTATTAAAAAGAGATGCTTGATGAAAAGTAATAAAAATAAGTCGGCTGCTATGCTGAAATTTGATAATGAGCAGGTGTCTGTGCACTCCGTGGTAACGAAATATCAGGGCTTTTTCAAAATGAATGAGTACTCACTGCAGCATAAACTTTTTTCGGGAGAGCAAAGTCAGGTATTTACGCGAGAAATTTTTGAACGTGGTGATGCTGTTGTCGTCATGCCCTATGATGTAAAACGAGATAAATTACTCTTGATAGAACAATTTAGACCTGGCGCTATCAGAGGAGAAGACAGCCCTTGGCTACTAGAGTTTATTGCCGGTATGTTCGATGAAAATGAAACGCCTATTGAAGTGGCGATAAGAGAAGCTAAAGAGGAAACAGATTTAACCCTTAGCAGTGAAAATTTAGTACCGATTATGGAGTATCTGTCTAGTCCTGGAGGTATGAGTGAACGGATTCATTTGTATTTAGCGCATTTTGATTGTGATCAAGTATCAGATGGCGCAATTTATGGTTTGCCTGAAGAGAATGAAGATATTTTGTTACATCTTGTCAGCCGCAATCGTGCGATGGAACTATTGTCGCAAGGTAAAATCACTAACGCAGCCACTATTATCGGGTTACAATGGCTAGCACTAAATTATCAAGCGTTTTCAGTTCAAGATGCCAGTACTAAATAGTGTATCTCTTAAAAGTAACAAATAGAGCTAGTTACATACTAAGAATTAGTTATAAAGATATTAGTTCTATCCATATTTAGTCTAAATGTATTATTGCTAAAAATTATAGTGTTTGAAATGGCAGTTAAGAGGCATGAATGAGTTTTTTTCCTAACAAAGCATTTAATAATGCAGATAGAAAAAGTTACCAACCTAATCTCGTTAGTTTGATGACCTTATGTGCCAATAATTATATGTTACTGCAAAAAGTATTAGCGAGTAAAAGTGCGCTTGGAGAAGTACGAAAGTTTTTTATCAGTGATTTTCTCTCTTATAGCGTCACGATAAAAGAAGTAACCCGGTACACTTCTGTGATCTGTTTTGAACAAGACAGCTTAAGTTCATCTTTTAAAAATATTCCAGGTATTGTTGCCACTGCGCTTCATCCGCGCATGACTATTCGTTTATATCATGATGCACGTATGGCGGAAGTTCTTTCAACACAAGACATCCGGCAAGTAAAACCACGTTATGATTACCCTAATAGCCAAATGCACCAGCAAGATGAAAAACAACAAATTAATCAGTTTTTAAATGAGTGGTTACACTTATGTTTGCGCTTGGGGCAAGTCAATGTTGAGCTGCATTCTTAATTGTGAAAGTGTAAATGTTTGAATAGTTAATTTATAAAGTATTAATTCATGACCATAAAAAAATCATATTCTCTAAGTAAGCAAACTATAGTGTTTGCACAAATAACGGATAGTCATTTATTTTCATCAGTAGACGGTCTGCATCATGGCCATAATGTCTTTAACAACCTTAAAAAAGTGTTACTTAGTATTTGCGATGACCCTGCCATTAAATTTATCATCTTTACTGGCGATTTGACTCAAGATCATACTGAACAGTCTTACCAAAACTTTGTTGACTGCGTGCAAGAGTGTCATATTAGCCAGCCTATTTATTATTTGGCAGGTAATCATGATGAACCAGAACTGTTAGCTAAATACTTTTCAGTATCACCGTTTAAAGCAGACAAAGAGATCGACTTAGCGCATTGGCAAATTCAACTTATTGATAGTAAGAGTGAAACTCCAGCTGGATATGTCAGTGACCAAGCATTAATGACATTGCAATCTGCTATCAAAAAAAATAAAAAACAGCTGCTTATGATGCATCACCATCCGATTGATGTTGGTTATTTTATTGATAATCATGGGTTGAAAAATAAAGAGGCTTTTTGGCAAGCTATTAATGAATACAGTAATATAAAAGCGATTGCGTGCGGGCATGTTCATGGTGATATGATGTTGATTAATCCCAAAAACAGCTCATTAAATGAGCCTGTCACTTTATATACTTGCCCCGCAACGTCAATTCAATTTGATCCCAATGTGGAAGGAGTTGCTGCTTTAGCGAAAGGGCCCGGATATAGAGTTTTTCAGTTAGGTGCGGATGGTGAATTAACTACCAATGTTATTATCTTGTAAATAGTTAAGTATAACCTTATGTTAGACACCGTCATGGTTATTCCCTTTGAGATAGAGTTGCTACTTTATAATGAAAAAAAACATCCTTCATATTCATGGTTTTAACTCGTCTCCATTATCGTTAAAAGCAGAACAAACTCGTATATATATGGCTAAAAACTTCCCTAGTGTCGAATTTTATTGCCCGCAACTAGCAACTACGCCAGCGAAAGCAATTAGCCAATTAGAGCAACTTATCGAAACACATGGAGCAAATACTCAATGGTGTTTAATCGGTTCTTCGTTAGGGGGTTACTTTGCTAGTTATCTTGCGAGAAAGTATCACTGTTTAGCAGTATTAGTGAATCCTGCAATCACTCCTTATGAACTATTACAGGATTATATTGGTGAGCAAGTTAATCCCTACACAGAAGAAGTGTACCAAGTAACCGAAGAACATATGCATCAATTGAAGACGCTTGAGCAAACTGCACCAGCAATTGATTGTAATGAAAAAAATAATTACCTAGTTATGGTACAAACAGGCGATGAAGTGTTAAATTACCAACAAGCTGTGGAAAAATATCAATATTGTCGATTAATAGTACAAGAAGGTGGTGACCATAGCTTTATCAACTTTGATAATTGCTTACCCACCATCAGTGACTTTTTTCAATTAGATAATACCAAATGAATTAAACATCACTAAGTGAGCAACACATTAATTAGCTTGGTATGCCACAAATGAAATTAGCCATGTGCAATATATAAGCACTAGTGCCTAAACCTTTTAACTGCAATTAAATTGAGTGTCAAATGACCGATCAATACAATTCCGACTCCATTGAAGTACTAAGTGGTTTAGAGCCCGTTCGGCGTCGACCAGGTATGTATACAGATACCACTAGACCTAATCATTTAGGCCAAGAAGTTATTGATAACTCCGTGGATGAAGCACTTGCGGGTCATGCACAAAATATTAGTGTTATTTTAGAAAAAGATCAGTCATTGGAAATTATAGATGATGGCCGTGGTATGCCTACCGATATTCATCCAGAAGAGGGTGTATCAGGGGTTGAGCTTATCTTTTGTAAACTGCATGCAGGCGGTAAGTTTTCTAATAAAAGCTATCAGTTTTCAGGTGGTTTACATGGTGTTGGTATTTCAGTGGTTAATGCCTTATCTACCCGTGTAGATGTCAGTGTAAGACGAGACAGTAAAGTCTTTGAAATGGCATTTGAAAATGGTGATAAAGTTGAAGAATTACGTGAAACAGGTACGGTAGGAAAACGAAACACAGGCACAAGTGTTAAATTTTGGCCTGATGCGAGCTATTTTGATACAGCGAAATTTTCGGTACGTCACTTAACTCATTTACTGAAAGCCAAAGCAGTATTATGCCCAGGCTTAACCATTAAGTTTCATGACAAAAATGAAGATAAAAAATATCAGTGGTGTTATGAAGATGGACTGACAGATTATTTAAAAGATACTGTAAAAGACTACGTTTCCTTGCCTGAAGAACCTTTTGTAGGCAGCTTTACTTCACAGCATGAAGCGGCCGATTGGGCTGTTACTTGGTTACCTGAAGGCGGTGATAGTATCGGGGAAAGTTATGTTAACTTAATTCCAACTATTGCAGGCGGTACTCATGTAAACGGTTTACGTCAAGGGTTGCTCGAATCAATGCGAGAATTCTGTGAATTTAGAAACCTGATCCCACGTGGTGTCAAACTAACGCCTGATGATATATGGGATAAATGCAGTTATATCCTATCTATCAAGATGCAAGACCCACAATTTGCAGGGCAAACTAAAGAACGATTATCATCACGTCAATGCGCAGCTTTTGTTACTGGCGTTGTAAAAGATGCGTTTAGTTTATGGTTGAATGAGCACACGGATAAAGCTGAGCTATTAGCAGATTTTTGTATTAATAACGCGCAAAAACGTATGCGAGCCAGCAAAAAAGTAGTGCGTAAAAAAATCACTCAAGGCCCCGCTTTACCCGGCAAGTTAACCGATTGTGGCAGTCAAGATTTAGCTCGCACCGAATTGTTTTTAGTGGAAGGTGACTCTGCTGGTGGTAGTGCTAAGCAAGCAAGAGATCGAGAGTTTCAGGCCATAATGCCACTTAGAGGTAAAATTCTAAACACTTGGGAAGTCGACTCAGGACAAATACTTGCTTCCCAAGAAGTACATGATATTTCCGTCGCTTTGGGTATTGATCCCGATAGCGATGATTTGTCTGAATTACGTTACGGTAAAATTTGTATCTTAGCTGATGCCGATTCTGATGGATTACATATTGCCACCTTACTGTGTGCCTTATTTACCCAGCACTTTTTACCTTTAGTACAAGCTGGTCATGTATACGTTGCCATGCCACCTCTATATCGTATTGATATTGGTAAAGAGGTTTACTACGCATTGGATGAAGCGGAGAAAGATGGAATTTTAGACCGAATTGAAGCTGAGAAAAAGCGTGGTAAGGTAAATGTACAGCGCTTTAAAGGTTTGGGTGAAATGAATCCACCGCAATTGCGTGAAACGACGATGGACCCTAATACCCGTCGATTAGTACAATTGACCGTTGATGAGCACAGTGAAACCATGGAACTAATGGATATGCTGCTTTCTAAAAAGCGCAGTGGTGATCGCAAAACTTGGTTACAAAGCAAAGGCGACATGGCTATTGTCTAAAAGCAATTTAGTCATAAATTTGCTATAGCTAATAAATACAAAATAGGGAGTAGAAATGAATACAGAGCATATACCAGGATATTTGGCTGGCGCTGATAGCGATCCTTTGATGATCGTAATGGCAGTTTTTCTTGTCGTTATCATTTTAATCGCGGGAGTTTTCTACTTTAAATTACACGCTGTGCCTGAGCATATTGCTCATGGGAAGAATCATACCCAAATACAGCTGATCACTATCTTAACTATTTTAGCTTTATTTACGCATAACAATATTTTTTGGGTTGCCGCTTTAGTGTTAGCGGTTGTTGAACTACCTGACTTTTTAACGCCTTTAAAATCTATTGCTAAGTCTTTAGCTATACTTGCTCAAAGCAAAGAACAAAAAACGACAGAAGAGACGGTCGCTGTTAAGGAGAATAACTAAATGTTAGAAGTTATTCTATGTTCGCTTATTACCATTTTACCGGATTATTTGTTTCGAAAATATCGACAAGGAAAGACTTGGGGAAAAGAAATTACCTTTTTCACCATGTGGTATGAGCTACGCTGGGGCATATCTGCCTGCGCTATATTATCTATATCATTAGTTACGCTGATTTTTTATTATCATCCGTCAACCACTAACGCTGCACCATTGTTTCGAACCGTCTCGATAATGCCTGAAAAGAGTGGCAGGGTTCAGCATGTGTTTGTTGAAAACCACCAAAAAATTAAAGCAGGTACGGCTATTTTTAGCATGTATGATGAATCTCAACTGGCGGCCATTGAACAAGCAGAAGCAAATGTTAAGCAAGTAGAAGCCGAATTCTCTACTGCTTATGCGCAACTTGCAGTGGCAATAAGTAACGTAGAAAAAGCTAACAGTGCTTATATGCGTTCGAAAAATGAGTATGATCGTAAGAAGAAACTATCACTAAAAGGCAACAATATTATTAGTGAAAGTGAAGTACAAAAAATGGCTGATACCTTGGCAATGAATGAAGCAGGGTTATCGATATCTTTAGCCAACCAAGCTTCTGCGCAAGGGATAATCGAAAATATTTTACCGGCTAAAAAAGCCAGCGCTATTGAAGTGTTAGAGAGCGCGATTGTTGATGAAGCTAAACGTACAGTGTATGCCCATATTGATGGGGAATTACAACAGTTTGCCTTACAGCCCGGTGACTTTGTTAATCCCATGATTCGCTCTGCCGGTATGATAGTACCTTCTTCTGGTGAGGCATCGGGTAGAGAAGCGGTTCAAGCAGGTTTTAACCAATTAGCAGCTAATGTCATTGAAGTAGGGACTTTTGCAGAAATAACGTGTTTATCCAAACCTTTTACCATCATCCCTATGAAAGTAGACAGTGTGCAAAGTGTTATTGCAACAGGGCAAGTGAGGACCAATGAAACCTTGTTAGATGTGCAAGAGCGTGCCCGACCAGGTACGTTAACGGTAAGGTTAGTACCTCTTTATGAAGGTGGCCTGGATGGCGTTATCCCAGGAACGAAATGTGTAGCCAATGCTTATAGCTATCATCATGAATTGCTTGCTAGTGGAACACTCAGTACTTCTAAGACGATCTATTTACATATGGTTGACGCTGTAGGTGTTGTTCATGCCATCATCCTTCGTATGCAAGCCTTGTTACTACCTGTTAAAGTCTTAGTCTTTTCGGGCCATTAAGCAATTAAGAGTTAGTGAGTCATTCATGGCATCACACTATTATGATTGTGAAATAAAGTTAAGTTGAAAACCCTCTTTTATGGAGGGTTTTTTATTGCTTGCATAATACGATTTAACTCTCAGGCTAAATCGTTCTATACTGCCATTCTCGGTGAATGCCGACCTGCTTATTTAGGAGTTAGTATTTGTTGTGTTTTACTAAAAAAATATCCTGTGCGAGTCAAATCGTTATCAGTATTTCCCTTTTCCTTATGTCAATGGGTGCTGTCGCTCAAAAGACGAGTGATATTAAGCAATTCAATCTCGTTGTAGAGCAAGTAGAAGAGTTGAAAAAGACTGATTTAGTCTTATCCCTTAAACAATTAACTGCTTTTGAAAATGTACTAAGTGCGCTCACTGTTGAGCAAAATTTGCTTTATTTCAAACTGCTTGCAGAAATACAAATTGAACAAAATAGATATAGCGCAGCCAAAAAAACCACAAATAAAGGACTCACTATAGGCAAGAGGCTAGCTAGTCCAAGCATATTAATGAGTGAATTATCTTATTTAAGAGGTTTTGCTTTTGAAAGTTTAGGGGATATTCCACAAGCAACTAAAGAGTATAAAAAGGGTTTAGAAGCCGCGGAGTCACTCCATGATAAAATACAAGTTGCCGTAGGTCTCATCAATTTGGGCGCTATTGCCTATTTAACGGATAACTATAAACGATCATTAATATTGCTAAATGATGCTTATAACATAGCAGGACAAACGGATGATGAAGAGCTCAAAGGTACCGCTAACACTGAGTTAGGTATCGTTTATGCTCATCTGGGACAAGATGAGCAAGCGATGGAATATTATCAACAATCTTATATGCACTTCAAAAAGGCAGGTTTGCTTTTAGCAGCACATAATAGTTTACATAATATTGCTATCTCTCATATTCGCAAAAAAAATTATGACCAAGCGATCTCGGTTTTTAAAACAATAATCAATGAATCAAACAAAGATACCCCAAGTGACAATATGTTTAATATCTATTCAGGTATGGCTTGGGCGCATCTAAAAAAAGAAGATAGTAATCCTGATGCTGCCTATGAATACCTGTTGATGGCTAAACCGTATTTACAATCCACTGAAAAGATTGACCATCAATTAGGGTTTTATTTTGATGAAGCTAATATCTTATATAAATTAGAACGACTTGATGAAGCGCTCATTAGCATTGCCCGTATTGAAGAGCTATTGGTTAATCATCAGGAAATGCCTCGTAGAAAAAGAAAAGGTTATGTCAATATTATTAACCTCAAAGCTAAGGTGTTTTACAAGCAAGAAAAATTTCAACAAGCTTATGAAACAAAGTCTAGGGTGATCACGTTAACTGATAAGTTATATGAAAATGAAGATAATCGCTCTATTACGCAAGTAAGGCTTAGACTAGAAAATGAGCAGGCAGATAAACAAAATAAAGTTTTACAAAATCAACAAACCCGTTATGAAGCTAGTTTCAATGAAGCAAAGTTAGAGAGTGAACAACAACGAATATATCTAATATTAGGTGCTTTGCTTGCGTTAGCTTTTGCTTGGGTGTTGATTAAATTAATCCAGAATCAGCGTAAACTGAAAGTAGCCTTGAGCGTAGATAAATTGACAGGTACAGCTAACAGGCGCAGCTTGATGGCAAAGTCAAAACAGGCATTTGAACTTGCAAAGAACAAACAAGATGACTTGAGTTTATTGATGATAGATATCGATCACTTCAAAGATATAAATGAAAGGTTAGGCCACAGTCAAGGCGATAAAATTTTAACTAAAGTGGCCATTCTTTGCGAAGATGGACTCACCGAAAGTGATATCTTTGGACGATTCAACGGTGAAGAATTTATGGTTTGTTTACCGAAAAGAAGCATGACGTCGGCAATGGAAATTGGCGAGAATATAAGAGCACGTATCAATAAATACACATGGCAGTTTAGCCATGTTGATAAAATAAGTGTCAGTATTGGTATCGCTACCATAATCGATGATAAGGATTTAATCACCTTAGTGAAAAGAGCAGAGGACCAGCTATACCAAGCAAAGGCATCAGGAAGAAACAAGGTATGTGGCTAATGAAAATTATTAATCAAATCATTTTGATATTATTGTTTTCTTCGATGACCTTCATCTCGACATGTCAGGCGAATGAGCTTGCTAATGTGTCTGATCTATCAGAAGGAGGAAATGAAAAAACGAGTCTGTTGCATATCCCCCCGACAAGTATGTTACCTATAAACCCTGAGTTACTCTTCTTAATGACTCAATTGAAACAAACAAATAGTAAAGACCATAAAGTTGAGATAGCCGTTGCAAGATTGACCTTATCTAAAACACCGTTAAATGCCGCAGAGCAATATTTACTGCTAATTGCGCAAGTGTTGTTAAAAGAAAAGGCAAAAGGTCCGTTAAGAGAAAAGTCTACCGATAGTATTAATAACCTTAGCAGTAATGTTATTGCCCTTTTACAACTGTCTCTTATACACATCTGACGCTGCCGACGAATAGAGAGGTGTA
>OJHK01001371.1_pt1 | contig 11510 bp, 6 predicted proteins | sample 1595161 | NCBI WGS metagenome assembly OJHK01 (sample SAMN05416842, study PRJEB24817) | seawater metagenome | isolation source: Sea water | place: Canada:Atlantic | collected 2013-07 | reverse complement strand
CTACACCTCTCTATTCGTCGGCAGCGTCAGATGTGTATAAGAGACAGGTATTTCTGTAATAGGCACATCTTCATCAAGTAAATCATCTACTTGAACTTGTCCTATATCAATTTCGTCTGGATAAGTTTTCATCTCAATGGCTTGCCATGTGAGGAATAAAATTAAAATTAGACCAATTTGAAAGTACAGCACGCTGTTCTTTCTAAGGTCTGCTTTTGGATTTTTCTTTGGTTCCATAATGCGTTCGTGTTTAAGGATTGCTAATGTAATTAATTTTTGTCTAACATGGAATTCTCAACACTTTTTAAGTTCACAATTTGTTGTTGAAAACCTCTAAAAATTAAGAAACCTAGACAAGCACCTAATGTATTTGCTAACATATCATAATAATCAAAAGACCTATAATCTGTTAGCGTATCTTGTAAAAACTCAATAAATATGCCATAACCTATTACAAGAAGTAGAATTGCTATTCCTATTTTAGAAAATGGGTATTGAGATACTTTTTGCCTCATCATACTGAAGAGCCAAAGTATTGTTAAAATAAAATATATGGCTGTGTGAGCTATCTTATCTGAAAAACTCACACCAGTTTTAGGAAAACTAGTAGGTTTTACTAAACTAGCTATTGCTACAAGTATTGTAAAAACAATACTTAATAGAACGGCGTTTTTAACCAACCAATTCTTTATAGGCTGCAGCATCTAACAAGTCTTCTACTTCTGAAGCTTCAGAAAATTTAATTTTAACCATCCAGCCTTTTCCGTATGGGTCTGAGTTTACTAATTCTGGCTCGTCTTCTAACGTTTCATTAAACTCTATAATCTCACCAGTAAGTGGCAAGAAAAGATCTGAAACAGTCTTCACAGCTTCAACCGTACCAAATACTTCTTCTCTATCTAGAGTTTCATCTACAGTTTCTACTTCAACATATACGATATCTCCTAATTCGCCTTGAGCAAAATCAGTAATACCTACAGTTGCTACATCACCTTCAATCTTAATCCATTCGTGATCTTTGGTATATTTTAATTCTTGTGGGATATTCATGTTATTAGTTATAGTGTTAGTTATATTTTTTAGTTTCCAAAATTGTAACGCAAAGTTATACCACCTCTAATTGTTGTCTGCGGAAATGCAGTAGAAATTTCATAGGTAGAAAAACTATGATCGTAATAGAACAATGCTGTTAAATTCTTAGTAAGCGCATAGTCTGTTGTAAAATTAATAGTCCAGATGTTTTGACCAGCTGTTGTTTGACTATTATCTAAATCTAAGTATCGTATAATAGTCTTATTACGTCTGTATGAAATATCTGCCTTAAAGTTAAGGTCACTACTTAGTATACGGCGTTTACCGGCAACTCTAGTCGCTATTTTTAGATCTTTAATTCTGTAACCTAGTCCTACAATATATTCGTTTCCGCTTATTTCTGTAAGAAGATTATTATCAAAACTTAATGAGAGTGCTCTATCTTTTCTAATTTCTGCTAATATCTTGATAGAGTTATTTGTTTCCATATCTATCTTGACAAGTGGACTAAATGCTTCTGTAATATTCACATTAGAAAATAATGTCCTATTCTTAAAGTTTCCGGCTTGGTCACGATTATTATCTCCAAACGGATTATTTGTATCAAAATCTATATTAGTCTGGAACTGACTCAAAGTATAAACAGAATTGTACGCGTGATTTAATGAAAAACGTTTAAAGTTATCCTTAAACCATTTTAATCGCATTAGGCCAGTATACTTAATTGTCCAGTTTGGAAGTGGCGTATCTCTAAATGCACCTAAACTTACACTATTTACATCTTTACCAGAATAAGCCGACAAGAATGCTGGTAGCAAAACAGCTTGATTACCTCTACCATAACCACTTGGAAAACCATTCTCATCTACATCTGTAGGGTCTTGACCATTTTGTGCTGCTAATCGTCTTGCTACAACTAATCGGTTTTCTCTAAAAGTATCAAATGCTTCAGATGAATCTTGGTCACTTTGTGAAAATGCTGTGGCAATTAACACTGTTGATATACTAAAGTTTCCGAAGGTATTTGGCGTAAGGGAATTGTATTGATAATCTCCAATGCCACTTCCAGTAACCCTATAGTTTTCTTGAAAAGTTTCAGAATAATTTCTGGCAGCGTTTAAGTCTATTTTTAGATCTGGCAATAAATCTACTGTAGCCTGAATATTTAGCTCTCTATTTTCAACTTCTTGATATTGCTGATTAAACTGGTCGTATAATGTAAGCCAACCACGTCTTGCTGCTTCTTCGCGCACATCTCTTTGGCTACCTAATGTAAACCCTACAGTTGGTCTTACAGAACCTATAAATCCTACTGTTGGAGTATATCCAGGTAAGAATGTACCTTGACGCTCGATGTAAGACACCTGCAATTTCTTAACAGCTGTAAGCAGACCTATTCCTGTATTAATAGCTTTATCTGCGCCACTTAGTTTATTAGAAGGCGTATTATCTTGGTTGCCTTGAGCAGCTAATCTAGGTGTGCTTGTTTGGCCTTGTCGTAAATCTCTCCTATTGGTAGATGTTCGTCTTGCAGTAGTTTTTTTCTGTTTCTTTTTAAGCCCTACATAATTATAAAGTCTTTGTAGATCTAAAGTCGAGTTTAACTCGTGCTTCATAGAATTTTGAACCGTATTTCCTAATCTTGGAATTCCTTGATCTTGTAGGTTGTTAAAAATTTCTGAACCACGTTGCCATTGGTAAGAACTTTCATAACTATACGTAGACTTCACAAACTCCAGCAATGGTATCTTATTTAGAGGTAACTCATAATTAAGCTGAAGATTTTGAGTATGTATGTTAGGAGTTCCTGTTTCAAAGAATCCGTCCCATAGCCCTATAGTTTGATCTTGTGTGAGATCATCATTCACATAATTTCTAACAACAAAATTGTTTCCTGTAGTATAATTAAAGTTTAAAGACTTAGAGAGTTTCCAATTAAGTGCAAATTGCCAATCGTACAAATAATTACGTTGGTATAATTGCGGAATAATATTTCCTTCTCCCAAAAACGACCTGAAACGCTGTCTGTTATATTGTCGTTGTATATTAGATCCTAAAGAAATACTTGTAGGTAAAGGATTAAAGTTAAAATCTTTAATTGGCTTAAAGTAAGCACTGCTATCTAAAACAGCAATTTTCTTAAATGGCTCTATTGTAACTTCTGGAACAGCATACTCATAAGTGGCGCCTACCCTTACATTTTGATCTATAGACTCTTCTATCTCAAAATCCCTATGATCTGTTTGATTATATGTGCCAGAAAGGGTGAAATTTTCAATATCGTAAGGCATAGGTGTTTTTGGCTCTGCACCTGGTTCTGTAGAGACTACTCTGTTTTTTCTTAATCCAATTATACTTACACTTTGTCTTCTGGTATAATCTTCTGCACGCTCTTTAATTGCATCTGCTGTTTGAGAATCTTGAGCAGCATCTATCCTATCATCTAACTCTAGGTCTAAAAATTCTGGATCGTATTGAGGTGTAATTAACTCTTCTCCTCTGGTGTAATTAAATGGTATTTGAACTCCCCAATTTTTAGGTAACAATTGCCCTACACTTACATTGGTTGTTACATCATAACTTTGTACGTCTTCACGGCTACGTTGGTTAGGGCCTTGCTCTATACTACCAAACCCTACAGTGCTTCGTCTACCTGTGGCAGAAACATTCATGAAGTCTGCTACGTTGGCATCCATATTTACTACAGCAGCCCAACCTCCTTCATTTTTAAGACCAGATAATCTTAATTCATTAAACCATACTTGGCCAGAAGTTTCGTCTAAATTATTGTCATTTGTATTTTTTACACCTAACATAATAACCCTAACGTTACCAAAACTCGGATTACCTTTAATACCCACTCTTAACTCACCAGGAACATTATCTAAAGATACTTCTCCATTTTCATTAAAGAAATTTAAATCTGTCTGGGCAAATTGATCACTACCTAAAACAGTAGCCTTTACAGTTTGTAATAAATCTAATGGTAATTGAAGTTCATTTTCTGACGGCCAAATTTCAGCAGCATTTGTAGCATTTGGTGCTGTTACTTTTAATGGAATCTCAACTTGATAGAAGTTGTCTGTAAAATCTAATCCCATTCTAATGAAAGCTACCATTTCATCATCCTCCAATGGTGTTTCGTTTGGTAAAGACTCTGCATGAAGAAACATTTGAAGTTTTTCATACTGCCTCATATCTACCTGGAAGTTTTTATAAACAGCTCTAGAATCATTAGGTTTTAATCCTGAAACAGTTAATGCTAAAGATTGCTCATCTTCTAAAACCGACTGGTTATTGTTTACAAACTCTTCTCTAATTACACCTGGTGGCGGCTCATAATTAGAAGTCATTTCTTCTGAAACTGAGGTAACTTCAAATAAGGCATCATCTGTTGTAGGGTTATTACCATCTGGTTGTATTGCTACATTATACCTTCTGTAATCTCCTCTAACTAAATCTAATGTTGCAAATCTTAAATGAATATTTTCTTGAAAGTCCTGTAAGAACATTCTCATGAAACGTACAGATCTTAAATCTCCAATACCGCCAACAACCTCTCTTAAAGGATCGTTTGAATCTTGCGGAAATTGCAATGGTACTCTAAACTGCACCCAACGTGTTGGTAACGTACCTCCATCAACTGTATTTACATCTAATTCCCTAACGTCTGTCACAAACTCATTTGTATCAGGAGACATCTGGTTTGGTGCAATTGGGACATTTAACTGCAAGTAGCTGTCTATAGTGTTCATCGTGTTGTCTCGATTCACATCTTCAACTGTTGGGAACGTTGTGTTTCCTCTATTATCCTGAGACACATCTGTTGGAGAGTTTCCCTGTGTACCATTATATTGTCTGTAACGCTCTGTAATACTACCTTGAGCATTCAAAAAATAATTGTAATTATCGTTTGAAGGATCTGCAAGACCTGCAAAATCTCCAAATCTTGAAGCTTCTTCCGCATCATCTAAACCATCAAAACCTACATCTTGATTAACACGTGCTTGTCCTTCTGTATCAAAAGCATATACTAAAGATTGGTTTTGTGGTACTTTTCCAAAAGCTGTAGATTGAGTTTGTGCTGTACCGCCATCTTCTGGCAAACCGTTCTCATATTGTTTTCTTCCATCCTTAAGTACATCTTCAGAAATACTACCTAAGTTAAATGATATTGTACCACCAGTACTTCCTGCGTTTTCATCGTAAATAAATGGATCTAGTAACCAAAATTCTATATACTCTACATTAGATTGTTCAAAGTTTGTGTTTGTAATTTGGCGTGTAATTCCTCCAAAATTTTGTTCTGGGTTTGGTAATGTATTTGTCCCATTGGCTCCAGTTGCATAGTTGTATTGACCACGCTCTTCTGGATAAAATGCAATATCCATAGGAAACAATACTTGGGGTTGTCCTTGAACAATAGTTGTTTCCGGAAAGATTTCATCAATAAAAACACGACGGGTTTTATAATCTGAAAGATCTGCATCTGACACACCATCTGGACGCTGATTACTATAAAAGATAGGATCTACTGTATACCAGTTTATTCTTGCGCGACGATCATTTACACGTAAATCTCCATTTCCGAAACCACCATCAAAACCATTTGGTCCTGTAGGTACACTTGACAATTCCCAAGATAATGGAGTTAATATTGAAATAGAGGTTTGTGACGCTTCAAAATCGTCTACATAGGTTACCGTTTCTCCTCTAAAATTGTCTCCACTTGGTGAGCCTGGTTGTAAATAAGCGAACTCTCCACGTATTGAAAAGTTAGACTCTACCTCTGTATCAATATTAGGTAAATGGTTTGCAAAGCGTGTTAACCAAGGTACTTCTGTAGAGTAATTAATATTGAAACCATAAATTGAATTATTTATAGGTTCATAACCATAGTTGGCTTTTTGCGTTATTGGTCTCTCATTTAAATTAAGGTATGTACCACCAATTAAGAAGTTTTCATTAAAACGGTGTTCAACATTTAATCCAGTAAAACGTTTAGTTTGTTGTCCGAATAATGCATTACTTTCTGTTGAAATCTGAATAGGCACATCTGATGCTAGTAAAGATTCATCTAGTATTTGAACGCGACCAAATTGGTAATTCACTACATAATCTACTCCTTCTTGAAGTACACGGCCACCAGCAGTTACTGTTACGGAACCTTGTGGTATATTAAAACCACCAATTGGAATACCGTCTACTCCACTAGATTTGTAGCGTCCTTTAAGTTGGAATTTATTTTTTTCTGCAGATTCTTGTTCTGCTTGTATTTTAGTTGTGGTATAAAGTTTCTTAAATACGTATTCTCTTTGATTAGAGTTATAGGTTAGCAACTCATTATCAGAGCCATCCATTTCATCATCATAATCTTCTGAAGGATTTAATCTTAGCTTGTTAAACAAGTATTCTCCAAACGGTTCTGTACTTGTAAATATGATTCTACCATTTTGTGGATCTATTGTTAACCCTGGCACATAATCAAAAAAGCCATCACCTTCCAAAACAGGATCATTGTAGGCATTAAGTTTATCAAGATTTAAAACGCGTAATAATGTTGTTTGCTCAACATCATCTGGAAGCGGATCTGCACCTACAGATTGTATATAGTTTAATGGTTGTGGATCTGTATATAATATATTGAATCTAAAATCTTCAGCAGAGACATCAAACGCATCTAAGCTGTAAATGTTTTTCATCATTAAGTCCCAAATAGGTTCGTTAACATTAGTTATAGGACTTTTAAGCATTTTTACAACAAGCGTCTGGTTAACTATGGCAGACATGTTTGGTGGTAAAGCAGCATCATCTATACCATCGTTATTAGCATCTTGACCATTGGTTTGGTCTACATCACTTGCGTCATTAATACCATCGCCATCTGTGTCTTGGCCATTATCATTAGTACCATCACCATCAACATCTGCATCTACACTATCTAAAATACCATCTAAATCTGTATCTGGATTAGATGCAGTTGCCTCTACACCATCATTTGCAAATTCACCAACTTGAAATACCTGGCCACCAACTGTATATTGAAAAGCAACACCTAAAATTTCATCATTACTCAATCTTTGGTTAAGAGATATATAACCTAATTGAGTATTTATAGTATACTCGTTATTCTGTAATTGTCTTGCATTTTCTAAAACGCCGTAATCTCTTCCTTCTGTAACTTGGGTGCCAAATCCTTGGCCTATAGTAGCTACATCTCTAATTTGATTGTTTAAGATAGATTGTTGTTGAGGATTGCCAATACCAAAAGGGTTAAAGTCGTTATTTTCATTATCGGGAAAAGAGCCTGGCGCTTCATTAACGAAACCTGCTGGCTGGTTATCTAACCCAATATTATTTTGATCTGACTCACCAATATCCTGTATTGCAACAATGTTCCTTGCATCTACTAAGGATTGCGTGTTGTTTGTCCTGTTAGTTACCCAAACTTGTATTCTTGTAATTTGAACGTTTGAGTTTATAAATGGATAGTTTGCTAAAGATCTATCATATGTATCCCTAAAGTAATGGGAAAGGAAAAAGTGTTTGTTCTCATCATAATCTAAGATAAACTTTTCAAAATCCTGTACGGCATCACCACCTTCAACATTTACTGTGTTACGTTCAGAATTCTGCTCAGAGTAAACACCAGTAATAGTCGTCTTACCAAATTGCATTTCAACCTTTGCTCCAAATAAACTTTGTGCACCTTGTATAAGAGAACTGTTTAACGGCAAACTCACATTACCAATCTCAATTTTTCTTACAATATCATCTTCTGTTGGAGTATACTCTAACTTAATTTGATTTTGAAAATCGAAACTAGCTTCTGTATCATAATTTGCTGTTACCTGAAGCCTCTTTCCTACTTTACCAAGCAAACTAAGACTTATACGTTGGTCAAAATCGAATGTTAGGTTACTCCTGTTTCTTGGTGAAAAAGACGGATTGTCTTGTTTTGTATAAAGCACACCCAAATCTACCTCGACCGTACCTGTTGGGATAACCTCTATTTCTCTGCCTCCAAAAACACTTTCAAAAAGGTTATTATTTACATAAAAGTTAGGCAGTAAGTTTTTTTGTTCTTCTTCCGTTCCTTCTTTCTTTCCACTTAAAGCATCAGATTTTTCATTGAAATACTTTCGCATTTCTTCTTGAAATATTAAACGTTGATACTCGTCTGGCGTTAAGATTAAGGGATAAGAGATATTAAACTCTCCAAGTTTTTGAGTGTACACATAACGATCTAAATCTACATCGTAAGTGTATTTGTTTAAGATACTATTGGGATCTGAAAGTTCTATTTTTCCTAAGGAGTATCCCGTACTAGTGGAGTCTTGTTCTGTTTCTTCTTGTGCAGTTACAGAGTAAGCACCTAATAAAGCAAATAAAAGGATTGCTGTTTTTAAAGCCGGAATTTTAAAATAGAAGTTCGCCAATTCGCCTAAAGTTTTTTAAGTGCTAGTTTGATGATAGTTTCAACGGAAGCTTCTGGATCTGTTTTGAGTATTCCTGCCACGACTTTGTCGCTTTGTTTCCTCGTATATCCTAAGGTTTCTAAAGCAGATAACGCTTCTTCTTTTTGAGTATTGCCTTGGGATGGCAAAACTTCATCTAAGCCTACAACATTAAGTATCTTATCCTTAAGATCTATAATAACACGTTGCGCAGTCTTTAACCCTATTCCTTTAACAGATTGTATAGTAGCAACATCTCCTTGAGATATAGCTTCTGTAACTTGTTGCGGAGTTAGTGATGACAACATTGTTCTTGCAGTACTTGCACCAATACCCGAAACACCTATTAATAATCTAAAAACTTCTCGCTCTGCTTTTTCTGCAAAGCCAAATAATGTATGCGCATCTTCCCTTACTTGTAGGTGAGTAAAAATCTTTACGCGTTCTTCATTTTTAATAAGGCCAAAAGTGTGCAATGAAATATTAACAAAATAGCCGACGCCACCACAATCTACAATAATGTTTGTAGGGTTTTTCTCTATTAATTGACCAGCTAGTTGGGTTATCATTTGAACTGAAGACTTAGACTGCCAAATGTAGCAAATTTATTAAGATCGCAAAACGTAATGTCTCAGCTAATTATTGGATTTCTAATTTCATTTGCTGGCGTTTTTGCTTATCCTGCGCATCAACAATTGCAACAGCAGCCATATTTACCATTTCCTCTACACTTGCTCCAAGTTGAATAACGTGTGCAGGTTTTTCTAACCCCATCATAATTGGGCCTATTGAATCTTCACCAGTAAGTTCCTTTATTAATTTATAGGTTCCGTTTGCTGAGTCCAGCGTTGGATAAATTAATGTGTTTACTTTCCTGTTGGATAATTTAGAGAATGGAAACTTTTCCTCTCTCATTTTTCTATTAAGAGCAAAATCTACTTGCAACTCTCCATCTACAATTACATCGGGAGCTACTTTATGAAGCAAATCAACAGCTTCTCTTACTTTGGTAGCGTGCGCATCTTTTGAAGAGCCAAAATTGGCATATGAAACCATTGCTATAATAGCTTCCATCCCAAACATTTTTACAGTATGGTTTGTCATTTGAGCTATTTTAGCTAAATCTTTAGCTGTAGGATCTATATTTATTGATGTGTCACTAATAAAAATTGGGCCTTTAGAGGTGTTCATTAAGTTACACGTGGCAACTTTGGTTACTCCTTTAAGCTTACCAATTATTTCTAAAATTGGCTTCACCACGGTAGGATACGCTCTAGAGTATCCAGAAAGCATAGCATCTGCATCTCCTAACTGAACCATCATGGCAGCAAAATAATTTCGTTCTCTCAATAGCTTTTGAGCGTCGTAGAGTGTAACCCCTTTTCTTTGTCTAGCCTTCCAGAATTGGTTGGCATAATTTTCTAGGTGACCTTTCTCTTCATCTGACTTTGGGTCTATAATGGTAACCTCTTCAGAATCAAAATCTAACTCGATCATTAATTCCTTAATAACTTCTCGGCGTCCCAGAAGAATAGGAATACCCATTCCTTCATCATGAACAATCTGTGCAGCCTTTAGTACATCTAGATGATCTGCTTCTGCAAAAACAATGCGTTTAGGATTCATTTTAGCACGGTTATGAAGTAACCTTGTAACCTTATTATCGTTACCCATACGATCATAAAGTTCGTCTTCATATTTCTGCCAATCTAAAATTTCTTTTCTGGCTACTCCACTTTTAATAGCTGCTTTTGCTACTGCTGGCGGCACTTGTGCAATAAGTCTTGGGTCAAATGGTTTTGGTATTATATAATCTCTCCCAAAGTTTAGACGCGTTTCTCCGTAGGCTATATTAACTTGCTCCGGAACTGGCTCCTTAGCTAATTTAGCCAAAGACTTTACCGCAGCCATTTTCATTTCCTCATTAATTTTAGTAGCCCTAACATCTAAAGCGCCACGAAATATAAATGGGAAGCCTAATACATTATTTACCTGATTAGGATGATCACTACGTCCTGTAGCCATAATGATATCTTTGCGTGCACTTATAGCCAGATCATAATCTATTTCTGGATTTGGATTAGCCATAGCAAATACAATAGGATCATTAGCCATAGATTTTATCATCTCTGGAGATACTATATTTCCTACTGAAAGCCCCAAAAAGACATCTGCATTAACAAACGCTTCGGCTAAAGAACCGTACATTTTTTTAGAACAGAATTTTTCTTGCTGTATTGTTATATCGCCTCTTTCAGAGTGAAGTAATCCATTAGAGTCAAATACAGACATGTTTTCTGGTTTTGCCCCTAATAACAGGTATAAATTAAGGCATGCAATTGCAGCTGATCCAGCACCTGATACCACAAACTTTACATCTTCAATCTTCTTGTCTGCTAACTCTAGTGCATTAATTAGAGCTGCTGCAGATATAATTGCTGTACCGTGTTGATCGTCATGCATCACGGGAATATCCAGCTCTTCCTTAAGTCTTCGTTCTATCTCAAAAGCCTCTGGTGCTTTTATGTCTTCTAGATTTATACCACCAAATGTTGGCGCTATATTCTTTACTGTTTCAACAAAAGTATCGACATCTTTAGTGTCTACCTCTATGTCAAAAACATCTATGTCTGCAAAAATTTTAAACAATAGCCCTTTACCTTCCATTACTGGTTTAGAAGCTTCTGGACCTATATCACCTAAACCAAGTACTGCTGTACCATTAGAAATTACAGCTACAAGATTACCTTTGGTGGTATATCTGTATACGTTTTCCTTATCTTTTTCTATCTCTAAACAAGGCTCTGCAACTCCAGGCGAATATGCCAAGGCAAGGTCTCGCTGAGATGAATATTTTTTTGTAGGGACAACCTTTATCTTACCAGGTGTTGGTTTGGCGTGATATACTAAGGCTTCTCTTCGTTTGCTTTCTTTAGACATGGACTATAGGTGTTGAATAAAATAAGTATTTATACCTGTCTCTTATACACATCTGACGCTGCCGACGAATAGAGAGGTGTA
>OJHK01001365.1_pt1 | contig 11541 bp, 15 predicted proteins | sample 1595161 | NCBI WGS metagenome assembly OJHK01 (sample SAMN05416842, study PRJEB24817) | seawater metagenome | isolation source: Sea water | place: Canada:Atlantic | collected 2013-07 | reverse complement strand
CAGCAACTGCTCCTGCTAACCCGTCTAATATCATGATAAGGCCTGCAAAATATATTGCAGCCTCACCAAAGTTCTTATTATCTTTGTAAAGAGTTTTATCTAATTTAATAGACCGAACAATTATATTTAAAAATTGACCAAACATTATTTATTTTTTCTATTCTTCTGTGCTTTGTAAGAAACAAATAGTGGAAAGAGTATTAAAGCAATTACTATTATTATGCAAACTACGATTAGGAATGATTTTGTCATTATTAGTGGGGGAGAATTAATCTCCCCCAAATAATTAATTTAACCTTTAACGACTTCTCTTGTGTTTGCGTTATAAGATTCTGTAAATGGAATATCCACTACCACAGCATCAACAGGTGTTCCTGGTGTGTCAGAATATTTAGCAGGTAAGTGAACTTTGTACTTAGTTCCAACTTTACCTTTTGGGAAACCATTAGCATTTAATGTTCCCTCAAATGGTACATATCCCATTGCTATATTTTGACCTTTTTCAGGGTGATACCAAGGTGATGTGATAAATCCTACAGGATCTCCACCACTCTCAGGTGACACTAACCAAAAATCAGGAGCATATTCTTCAATTGGTTTTCCACCCAACTCAAGACCTACTAACTGAAGTTTGTAAGGTTTTTGACCAGCCTTAAGATCTGCACCCATTTTCTCTAATGCAGCTTTTCCAACATAGTCAGCTTTTTTATTCCACTCACCTTTACCTGATAGTGATACTTGGTAACCAAGGTTACACTGGAAAGGGTTGTGTTGATGATCCATATCTTGTCCCCAAGAAAGAATTCCAGCTTGAATTCTTCTGTGGTGAGCAGGAGCAATAACCATTAGGCTATGTTTTTTACCTGCAGCAAGAACAGCATTCCACATATCATCAGCATATTTAGTTGCTTCTCTTAAGTAGATTTCATATCCAGCTTCACCTGAGAAACCAGATTGTGAAATCACACAACTTCTGCCGCCAACTTTAACTTCAGCTAAACCGTAGAAAGGCATATTGTCAAAATCAACTTGATCTCCACAAAGGTCTTTCATTAAAGCTTTTGATTTAGGACCTTGAATTTGCACTGGGCAAACATCAATTTCCTCAATTGTACAATCAAATCTTCCATCAGCGTTAACACCTTGAAGATACATTCCAATATCAGAGTCTGATAGTGAGAACCAAAATTCATCTTTTGAAATTCTAAGAAGAATAGGATCATTTAAAACTCCACCATAAGCATTACATAAAATTACATATCTTGCTCTCATAGGTGAGATTTTAGTTGCATCTCTAGTTATAACGTAGTCAGTAAACTTTTCTGCATCAGGACCTTTAACTCTAATTTGTCTTTCAACAGCAACGTTCCACATTGTAACGTGATTTTTAATTGCTTCATATTCAACCATAGCTCCACCATCTTCAGGTTTTACATAACCTCTTGGGTGATAAATACGATTGTAAACAGTTGCTCTCCAACAACCAGCTTCCATTGATAGATGCCAGTATGGAGATTTTCTTACTCTTGTTGAAATTAACATTTCAACTTTTGTAGGTCCACTTTGTCTTAAGTTGTATGGTACTTCACGATCTGATTGATCAACTGAAGTCACATGATTTAGTTTAGTATAGTCAAATTCATTAGACATAACCGTTCTCCTTCAACCACTTGTTAGTTTCCTTCAAGCCGCCGAATGTATAAATGTGGAAGTTGCCAGTAAACTCTTTCACTTTCCCAATTAATTCATTAGGGTCTTTAGGTTTCAATAAATCTAATGCCTTACTAAAATTAGACTTAAGAAAATTTATAGAATTTTTCGCCCCGACAATATTAGCAAATTTAATCAAGCTAGTTATTTTCATTGGCCCAGTAATTCCTACATGCACTGGTACTGACTGCTTAGAAATGAAATCTACGATAGGTTGACTCTCTAATAACCACTGGGTTACTATATAGTCGGCGTAAGGTTTTTTATCTATCATAGCCTTTTCTAATTCTTTATCAGAAATATCCTGACTTCCCTCTGGATGTCCTGCTATTCCTATTTTAATTCCATCAAAAAATCCTGTCTCTAAAATTTGAATTGAACTATCAAATTTTCCAACTGGCTCTCTACTTCCTCCAATAACTAATGCTTGTTTAGCACCCACATCTTTACATCTTGCAATGTAATCTTTAAGTTGAGCATCATCAGTGATTGATCGTGCTGGAAAATGTGGAACTGGATTAAATCCTTTTTTAACTAATTCAGCTGTTTGGTTAGCTGTCTCTTTATAGTCTCCTCCTGGAAGCATAGTTACATAAACATCCTTAACGGGAGGCAATGTATCAAGATCTGTTTGAGGTCCAACCTCAAGTGAAAAATTCATTTTCCCGATGATTATCTTTTTTGTAAATGCTGTCAAAGAAATTCATCTTGTGGATAAAAATAATTGTTGCCAAAAATTGTGCTGGTGATAATTTTTTTTAATGTCTGAAAATCTTAAAAATCTTGAACTTTCAAAGATCTTGGATTTGGAGAAGATTAGAGTGGTTGGGAACCCCATCGAGAAAGCTCATGGATTACCAAACGAGTGCTACACTAGCTCTGACTATCTAAGAATTGAAAGAGAGAGGATTTTCAAGGATAAATGGACAGTAATTGGCGTTGGAAGTTCTGTGCCAAATATAGGAGACGCTCAACCTTATAATTTACTGGGCATCCCTCTTATTATTCTAAGAGATAAAGAGAAAAAAATAAGAGTATTTCATAATGTCTGCAGCCATAGAGGCTTCAAGCTTTTAGATGAGCCTTGTGCTTTAAAAAATGTCTTAAGATGTCCATATCACTCCTGGTCCTACGATTTTGATGGAAAGTTGGTAGCGACACCTCATATAGGAGGTCTGAATGTTCATGAGACAGAAAAATTCGATAAATCATCAAGTAATTTGAAGGAAGTTAGAACCAAAGTTTGGATGGACATAATATTTATCAATATAAATGGTAATGAATTAGAGTTTGACGAATATATCAAGCCACTTGAAGAAAGATGGTCAAAATTTATATCTAAGGAAGATCAAAAATTACTTAAACACTCAAAAGATCATGGGTATTTCAGTCTTGATGTTAAATGTAATTGGAAGTTTGCAATAGAAAATTACTGTGAAAGTTATCATTTGCCTTGGATTCATCCTGAATTAAATAAAGTTTCAAATATTAGTGACCATTATCACATTCAAGGTTTACCAAATAGATTTGCTGGCCAAGGTACAAATAAATACGACCAACCAGTAAAAGGTAATCAAAGTTTTAATAATTTTCCAAATTGGCCTAAAGACTTATCCAAAAAAGCTGAATATATTGCTTTATTTCCAAACGTAATGATCGGTCTTCATGTAGACCATTTTTATGTTTTTTGGTTAGAACCAAAGTCTATTAGTGAGACTAAAGAGCATTTAATAATGTATTATGTGGGTGATGACAGTGCAAATGGATCTGAGTTTACTGAGATGAGAAAAAAAAATGCAGAATTTTGGAAAGAAGTTATGTCAGAAGATATAAAAGCCATAGAGGGCATGCAGGAAGGTAGAAATTCACCAGCATATAACGGTGGAAATTTTTCACCAATAATGGATAACCCTACACATGAATTTCATAAATGGGTTGCAACAAACTTAGTTTAAAATGAAAATAATATTAATTATGGGTCTTCCAGGATCTGGCAAAACAACATTAGCAAATGAACTTGCTCCATCACTAAATGCTAAAAGACTTAATGCTGATGAAGTTAGAAAAGAAGCTAATGATTGGGATTTTTCAGAAGAAGGTAGAATAAGACAAGCCAAAAGAATGGCAGATTTTGCAAAAAAATTAAAAGATGATGGAAATTATGTTGTAGCAGACTTTGTTTGCCCAACGCCGGAAGCGAGAAGCTTGTTTCCTGCAGATTATATTGTTTGGGTAAATACAATAAAAGAGGGACGTTTTGATGATACTAATAAGATGTTTGTAAAGCCTGAAAAATTTGATTGTCAGGTTACAACTCAAGATGCTAAACATTGGGCACCAATAATAGTAAAGGAGATAAAATAATGGCTTACGAATGGGATAATAAAAAACCAACAGCACAAATGCTTGGCAGATGGCAACCATTTCATGATGGTCACTATGCTTTATTTCAAGAAATTGTTAAAAAAACGGGTCAAGTTTGCATTCAAATAAGAGATGTTCAAGGTGTTGACGATAATCCATTTGATTTTGACACGGTTAAAAAAAATATTGAAGAAAAGTTAAACCCAGAATTTGAAGGAAGATTTAAAGTAATGATAGTTCCTAATATTACTAATATTTGTTACGGAAGAGGGGTTGGTTACAAAATAGAAGAAGTTGTTTTGTCAGAGGAAATTCAACAAATCTCTGCAACAAAAATTAGAGCTAAAATGAGAGAAGATGGCAAACTTAAGTAATATTAAAGTTAAACTTTTAAATAAAGATATTGCTTCAATCATCATTAATGAGCCAAAAACATATAACGCACTTTCATTTAAAAATTTAGAAGATTTAATTAAAGCCTTTAAAAAATTAGATGAAGATAAAAATATTAAGGTAATAATTATTGAAGGGTCTGGAAAAGGTTTTAGTGCGGGTCATAATTTAAAAGAAGTAAGTGGATTAAAGAAAAGAGAAAAATATCAAAAACTTTTTAATCTTTGCTCAAAATTAATGCTTCAAATAGTTGAAGGAAAAAAGCCAGTTATAGCAAAAGTTCATGGGGCAGCATTTGCTGCGGGATGTCAATTAGTTGCGAGTTGTGATCTAGCTTACAGTTCTAATGATGCAATTTTTGCAACACCAGGTGTAAATATAGGCTTATTTTGTAGCACACCGATGGTTGCTGTTAGTAGAAAGGTTAATAGAAAAAGAATGATGCATATGCTGTTAACGGGAGATCCTATTAAAGCAAATTACGCAAAAGAAATTGGACTAATTAATAACCATTTTTCTAAATCAAAATTAAACAATGAAGTACTAAAAGTTGCAAAAACTATTGCTTCAAAATCAAGTCTTACAATTAAAATTGGAAAGCAAACTTTTTATAATCAGTTAGAAATGCCATTAAGAAAAGCTTACGCGTACACAAGTAAAATGATGACTAAAAATATGATGGCAATGGATGCTAAAGAAGGGATTTCTGCATTTTTAGAAAAGAGAAAACCTAAGTGGAAACATAAGTAGTGAACGATAAAATAAAAGAAATTCTTTCAAAGTATAAAACAATAGCGATGGTGGGTGTTAGTAAGGATGATAAAAAGCCATCAACGATAGTCATGAAGTACATGCAAAAGTACGGCTTTAAAGTTATTCCAGTTAATCCAAGTGCAAAAGGTCAAAAGATTTTAGGAGAAGAGGTTTTTGAAAAACTTGAAGATATTAAAACTCCCATTGATATCGTGGATGTGTTTAGACCATCTGCAGAAGCTAATAAGTACGCAGAAGAGAGTGTAAAAATTGGAGCTAAAGTTCTTTGGTTACAACTTGGAATTAAAAGCGTTGATGCTAAAGAATTAGTAGAGAGTAATAATATTGAATATATTGAAAATAGATGCACGAAAATGGAATATCAAAAGCTTTTTTTAAATATAAACCCAGCTTTTCCAGTGTTACAAAGTTAAATGAATATAGTTAATTTTACTCCAATCTCAGCATTTCTAGGTGGCTCCTTAATTGGTTTAGCAGTAGTTATTTTTTTTGTATTTAATGGTCGATTAATTGGGATAAGTGGAATTGCCAGTAATTTTTTAACTTCAAAAAATAATAGATTTGATAATTTTTTATTTATAGCGGGGTTAATAATTGGCCCTATTTTATATAAATTTTTTACATCTCAAGAAATTAATATTTCAATTTCAAACTCATTTTATTTATTAGCAGTAGCAGGTTTGTTGGTTGGTGTTGGCACGAGAATTGGTGGGGGGTGTACTAGTGGTCATGGAATTAGTGGAATGGGCAGATTTTCTTTAAGGTCGATTATTGCAACAATAACCTTCATGATTGTTGGAATTTTAACTGTTTTGGTAAAAAACTTAGTATGAGTAAAATTATATCTTTAGTTTGTGGGATAATATTTGGAATTGGTCTTACTGTTTCAGAAATGATTGATCCTGCTAAAGTTTTAGGTTTCTTAAATATTTTTGGAGATTGGGACCCATCTTTAGCATTTGTGATGATTGGAGCCCTAATTATATCTTCTCCATTTTTTCACTTATTTAAAAATAACAAAAAACCTATTTTTGCTAAAAGCTTTAATTACACAACTAATAAAGAGATAAATAAAAAGTTAATTATTGGCTCTTCACTTTTTGGAGCAGGATGGGGTTTGGCAGGTTTATGTCCAGGACCTGCGATAGCATCTTTAGCTTTATTAAATATTAATTCAGCTGTCTTTGTAGTTGCAATGTTTGTTGGGTTTTATTTAGCTAAATTGTCAGAACCGACTACCCATGCTCGATGATAAAAATCATCTATATTTTTTTGAATTAACCCTTTGGCAATTTGAGTAGCTTCTTGCTCTTCAAAAGGGCCATGTTTTTTTTCAGTATTCTTTAATATTGTTTCAATCTCGTTAGGGTTGGTATGCTCACCTTCAATTACATAAAAATTTTTCATGGCTTTCTTATAGAACTAGTTTAAAAATACACAAATGAAAAAAATATTTCTTTTATATGGTCATTATAACGAAAAATCTTTTAACGCTGCTATTAGAGATACATTTATAAAAACAGCTGAAGCAAACGGTCATTCAGTCGATTGTGTAGACCTATATAAGGAAAAATTTAACCCTGTTTTTGCAGGTGAACAAGCTGGTGAAGATGTTCTAGATCATCGTAGACGAATTGAGAAGTGTGATACCATTGTTCTAATTGCACCTATTTGGAACTTTAGAATGCCAGCAATTGTGGAGGGATGGATAGATAAAGTTTTGTCACCACCATGGGCATTTACATTTAAAAAATTAGTTGGAAATTATGGTTATCCAATGGGAAATTTAAAAGATAAAAAAGCTATAATTTTTTGTACTTATGGATCACCAAGGCTCGCTATTACAACCTTCTTTTTAAACCTGCCTATAAGAAGATTAAAAAGAGGGGTATTTCACATGTGTGGCATTTATAATATTGTTTACAGAAGATATTTTGCTGTACCGTTTGTTAGTGATAAAAAAAGAGAACAATTTTTGGAAGACGTCAGAACAACTGCACAAAATATATAAAGTAATTTTAATTACTTTATTTTTAACATCTCCATCATTTGCTGAATTAGTTAAGCCTAATAATGGGATTGAACCTTATCAAGTTGTCAAAATCCAATTAAGAAGTTTAAAACAGAATGATAATCCAAAAAAAGATAATGGAATTGAGCAGACTTGGGAATTTGCACACCCAAATAATCAAAAAAATACAGGTCCTTTAGATCGATTTAAAACGATGATAAAAGGAAAATCTTATGTGATGCTTCTTAATCACTTGGACCATAAGGTTGTGGAGATAAAATCTGATGATTTAACTGCTCTTTTTGAAGTAACAGTTCTTGATAGAGATAAGGTCTACTATAAATTTAAGTGGGCAGTTGAAAAATATATAAAAGAGGGTCCTCTTAAGGACTGCTGGCTGACCACAATGGTCTCCGCACCAATGCCTCTTGGATCTTCAGTTTAAGCTAATAACTAAACGATTTTTGTTTCGTTAATAATAAAAAAATAGTAGGAATCGGACTAATGAAATCTAAAGCTAAAGTTGTTGTAGTTGGTGGTGGTGTAGTAGGAGTTAGTGCACTTTATCACTTAGCAAAAAAAGGTTTATCTGATGTTGTTCTTGTCGAGAGAAAAGAATTAACTTCAGGATCAACTTGGCACGCAGCAGGTCTGCTTCCATTATTTAATATGAGTTATTCAGTTGGACAGCTTCATAAGTATGCGGTTGATCTTTATAAAAAATTAGAAGAAGAGACAGGACAAAATGTTGGCTTCAGTGTTGTCTCAAATATTCGTTTAGCAAGCACTAAAGATAGAATGGATGAGTACCACCAATATGCAGGTGTTGCACAAACTATAGGTGTTGATGTAAAATTTTTAACACCAGATCAAGTAAAAGAAATTTGGCCTTTATGTCGTACAGATGATTTACTTGGCGCAATACAACACCCTGAAGATGGATATATTCAACCTGCAGATTTAACTCAGGCAATGGCAACTGGTGCAAGAAATATGGGTGCAGAGATTTATAGAAATACAGCTGTAGTTGGAATTAAACAAACTAAAGATGGATGGATTGTTGAAACTGATAAAGGAGCTATTGAATGTGAACATGTTATTTCTTGTTCAGGAAATTTTGCAAGACAAACTGGAAAAATGGTTGGTTTAGATATTCCAGTTATTCCAGTTGAACATCAATATATTGTTACAGAAGCACACCCAGATATTTTAAAAAGAAAAAAAGAAGGCTTACCAGAGATGGGAGTTTTAAGAGATAGCGATAGTAGATGGTATATGAGAGAAGAAGCAGGTGGTTTAATTTTAGGACCTTATGAAGATGGTGCTCCAGCTTGTTATGTAGACGGCCCATCAAAAGATTCTGAGTACGAATTATTCCAAGAAGATCTTGATAGACTTGCCCCACACATAGAAGGCGCAATTCATCGTGTTCCAGCCTTTGGCGAAGTGGGTGTAAAAAAAGTTTATAACGGAGCAATTTGTTACACACCTGATGGAAACCCAATTGTAGGTCCAGCGTGGGGACTTAAAAATTTTTGGATAAATGAAGGGCATAGTTTTGGTATTACCGCAGCAGGTGGTGCTGGTTGGCAACTTGCAGAATGGATTGTAGATGGAGAACCAACAATTGATATGCTTGGTGTTGAGCCTAGAAGGTTTGGTGATTATGCAACAAAATCTTATTTAAAAGAAAAAAATGAAGAAGCTTACAACCATGTATTTAAAGTTCATTATCCTGACGAAGAAAGAGGTGCTGCTAGAGAATTAAGAACATCACCTTGCTATGATAGAATGAAAGCATTAGGTGCTGTTTTTGGGCAAAAATTTGGTTGGGAGAGACCTAATTTCTTTGCAGTAGATGGAATGGAACAAAAAGATGATTGGTCTTTTAGAAGATCCAAGTGGTTTGAAGCAATAAAAAAAGAATGTAAAAATGTAAAAGAAAATGTGGGTCTTTTAGATATGACTGCATTTGCAAAATGTAGAATTAAAGGATCTGGTGCAGAAGAATTTTTAGATTATTTAGTAGCAAACAAACTTCCAAAAAAAATAGGAAGAATTGGTTTATGTCACGCCCTTAATACTAAAGGAGGAGTGCATTCTGAATTTACAATAATGAGAGAAGCTCCAGATAGTTTCTATTTAGTTTCTGCAGGAGCGAACCAAAGATTAGACCATGACTGGATTCAAAAATGGATGCCAAATGATGGGACAGTTCAATTTGAAAATCTAACTAATAGTATGGGTGTGCTAGTTGTGTCTGGTCCAAAGGCTAGAGAATTAATGACAAGAGTTTCCAGTGATGATTTTTCTGGTGAAAACTTTAAATGGTTGAGTGCTAAAAATGTAAATGTTGGAAATGCACCAGTGAATGCTATGAGAGTAAACTTTGTTGGTGAATTAGGTTGGGAGCTTCATCATCCAATTGAATACCAAAACCATATATTTGATAAATTAATGGAAGCTGGAAAAGATTTAGGTCTTAAGCCTTATGGAATTAGAGCAATGAATAGTTTAAGACTTGAAAAATCTTATAAACTTGTTGGGACAGAATTATCAATTGAATATTCACCTTACGAATCTGGACTAGATAGATTTATACATCCTAATAAAGGAAACTTTATTGGCTTAGAAGCACTTAATAAGTGGAGAGAAAAAGGTTTTAAAAATAAACTGGTTACTATGGAAATTCACAATGTTGAAGATGCGGATGTTCTAGGAAACAATCCAATTTATCAAAACGACAAAGTTGTTGGACGTGCAACAGGAGGTGATTTTGGATTTAGACTAGATAAATCGATTGCATTAGGAATGGTGAACCCAAATGTTGCGACAACTGGTCAAAAATTGAAAATTGATATTTTAGGAAAAATGTACGATGCTACTATATTAGATGAGAGTCCTTACGATCCAGAAAATAATTTATTGAGAGCATAATGAAAATATTAGTCGCTGTTAAAAGAGTAATTGATTACAACGTTCAAGTCAGAGTTAAAGAAGATGGAACTGGTGTTGTTACTGATAATGTAAAAATGTCGAGTAATCCACCCGATGATAATGCGATTGAGGAAGCTGTAAAAATTAAAGAAGCAGGTAAGGCGACAGAAATTATTGCAATTACAGTCGGTGAAGAAAAATCACAAGAAACTGTTAGAAAAGCTTTGGCAGTTGGTGCTGATAGAGGAATTTTAATCAAAACTGAAGGAATTGTTGAGCCATTAGCCGTAGCAAAAGCACTACAAAAAATTGTTGAAAAAGAAAAACCTGACCTAGTTTTTATGGGTAAACAAGCAATTGATGATGACTGTAATCAAACAGGTCAAATGTTAAGTGCTTTATTGAATTGGCCTCAAGCAACATTTGCATCAAAAATTGAAATAAAAGACAGAACTTTAGAAGTAACAAGAGAAATTGATGAAGGATTAGAAACAATTGAAGTTAATCTACCAGCTATTGTGACATGTGATTTAAGATTAAATGAGCCACGTTATGCTTCACTACCAAATATTATGAAATCTAAAAAAAAACCTTTAGAAATTTTAACAGCTGCTGACTTAGGAGTTGATACCACACCTAGAGTTCAACAAATTAAAGTAGAAGAACCACCAAAAAGAAAAGCAGGAATTAAAGTTGCAAGCGTTGCTGAATTAGTTAGCAAACTTAAAAATGAGGCAAAGGTAATATAATGTCAGTTCTATTAATAGCAGAGCATAATAATAAAGAAGTTAGACCTTTTACATTAAATGCAATTACTGCAGCATCACAAATGGATGGAGATGTACATGTCCTGTTAATTGGAAATAATTGTGGAGATGTTGCTAAATTATTATCTGAAATGCCAGCTGTTAAAAAAGTATTACATGCTGAAGCTCCTCACTATGAAAACTACTTAGCAGAAAACTTTGCACCATTAGTTGTAAAAGTTTCAGAAAATTATTCTCATATTGTTAGTTCTGCAAATACATTTGGTAAAAATTTGATGCCAAGAATAGCAGCAAATTTAGATATATCTCAAGTAAGTGATATTACTAAAGTGATATCAGCTGATACATTCATAAGACCTATTTATGCGGGTAATGCATTTGCTACAGTAAAAAGTACAGACACAAAAAAATGCATAACAATTAGACCAACATCTTTTGAGCCTTGTGAAACTTCTGGTGGCTCTGCTCCAATAGAAAAAATTGAAGCTACTGAAGAGTTTACATTATCAAAATTTATTAAAAGAGAAGAGGTTAAGTCAGATAGACCCTGTCTCTTATACACATCTGACGCTGCCGACGAATAGA
>OJHK01001363.1_pt1 | contig 11558 bp, 13 predicted proteins | sample 1595161 | NCBI WGS metagenome assembly OJHK01 (sample SAMN05416842, study PRJEB24817) | seawater metagenome | isolation source: Sea water | place: Canada:Atlantic | collected 2013-07 | reverse complement strand
GATCTACACCTCTCTATTCGTCGGCAGCGTCAGATGTGTATAAGAGACAGTGCTTGAACTGGCTCAACAACATGACATTGCCCGTAGTCGTCTGCATTTTGAGCGTTTTGAGCATAAGATCGATGCTAGGGCAAAACCCTTTACGGTAAAGCTTAAGCGCTCGGCAAAACAATTTACAGTATCGGCGCAAGAATCTATTTTAGACGCTGTATTGGCTCAAGGTATTAATGTGCCTTACAGTTGTAAAACGGGTGAATGTAAAACCTGTGTTGTATCGGTAGCGAAAGGTAATGTCATCCACAAAGATGAATGCTTAACTAACACAGATAAAGCCAATAAACTTATGTGCCTGTGCGTCTCTAGAGCTGCCCAAGATACGTTAGAGTTGGATCTTTAACAGAGAAAAGCCCAACTTCACGCTTGAGTTGGGCTTTTCTTATTTAGTTATTAACGCTTAACAAAATACGGAAAAATTAAGGCCATGACGCTATCATTGCTCTGAAGACTGTTTGAAATTACAGCGTATAGTTGACGCACAGATTCAAAAGTTGAAAGTCTTCTTAGAGTGATTTTCGAAAGTTAGATAAGTCGCTTTATCGTGCAAAACGCAACACCTGATTTTTTAATCTTTTTGTTGGAAAATTTGTTCAAAATTCTTGCCCAGAGAGTGAACAAGCGATACCTTGTATGCTATTGACATTCCTTGGAAATGAATTGAAAGGAAATTAAGCAGTCTGTCGTAAATTCATTGTTGAACTCAATACAGTCTGAAATTGCCATCTATATATGACTAAACCAACTTACATTGTAGAGCTGACAAATAACATCGTTGTAGCAAAAATTTCAGGAGACTGGAATATTCAAGCTGACATCGGTTATTTAACCATACTTGATGAAACTATCTCTAGGGTGCGGAATGATAAATGGGCCTTATTTGCTGATCTTCGTGGTTGGCGAGTTTCTGAGGAAGTTGTAAACTTCAAACACAACCTGACTATCGAGTTAACGAGAAACAATCAGCAAACCGAATGCTGGCTAGTGGATAATATGGACCAAGGAAAACACATTCAGCATCATATCGAGAACGCAGGCGTTTCTTTGTATAAATGTGTAAGCATACAAGATGCCGAAAAGTGGCTAATGCAGAACGGGTTCTACCTTTAAAGATATTTAAGCTCGTTCAATCTGAGAGAATCAATAGGTCAGAGCCGTTATCTTCGGTAGTCACTGACTCTAATATCTATTCTATCCCCCGCTATTGGCGCCCCAAAATAGCCCAATAATTTACCGCTGCAAACTTCCGCAGTGTGGCAAAAACGACGCTTAAAGAAAGCTCCTCAAACACCGTAGTTTTTTAGCTCCAATATTTATTGGTGCTAATGTTCCCTTGGTGGTATTAGTGATCATGATTAACTTCAGTTTAATTTAGTAATTAATAACCTCAAATATTATTAGTAACCCCTGATATATAGATAATTATTTTATTACGTAGTTATCTATATCTCAGTCATCTGCACAATAAAAAGGGTGCGTTAGAACGCACCCTTTTTTATTGTCTTTCTCAACTTGCATATTTCTTATCAAGTTAATAACTGGGCCTACCCAAGCATTTCTAGTTAGCTATTCGGTCGTAAACACAAAAATCTAATTGATGGGCATTCTTTTCATCACTGTCTCTAACTTCACTATTTACTTTTTGCCAACTGCCATCATCATAATTCGGAAATTGGGTATCGCCATCAATTGCCGCTTTAATATGAGTAACGTATAAACGATCTGCTTTTGGTAAACAATGCGCGTATATTGCGCCGCCGCCAATCACCATTATCTCTTCAGCGCCTTCATTACCATCGCTGCCATCAACTAAAGCCAACGCTTGCTCTACTGAAGTTACGCTATCAATGCCCTCGGCTTGGTAGTTTTCATCACGGGAAATAACAATATTACGTCGACTTGGTAACGGTCTACCAATGGATTCAAACGTTTTACGTCCCATGATAATTGGCTTACCTAAGGTAACCTTTTTGAAATAGGCTAAATCTGCTGGCAAGTGCCAAGGCATATCATTATCTTTGCCAATTATATTATTATCAGCAGTCGCAACTATCATCGATAAAATGGTCATACAAAACTCTCAAAATTATTTTCTATATTATCGCTAAAAACAAGACAAAAAAAAGCACTTGTTTATAAAAATAAACAAGTGCTCAATATCAGCAGGTAATGTATGGACGATATTCTACTTCAACATAGTTATTATCATTCACCACTGCAATATTTATATATTTTGAACCAAAAATAATAACCAATATTTACAAGGACCTAGATTATTATAATTTTTTATGACGATGGCTTAATAAAGTTGAAATAAACTCACTAAGCTCTCAACTTCATTTTAAAATAGACAGTGATTAATAAATACTTAGCTCAGATGACAGCTTTAGAGCAGCTTTCACTTAAGTTAATTAATACTCCATCCCTTAGTGAGTATACTTGGTCAGCCATATTAATTGTTTCTTGCCTATGAGCAATCATGATTTTTGTAATGGGTAAATGTTGAATCTGTTCACTAATCTTCGTTTCATTGTCTTTGTCTAAATGGCTAGTCGCTTCATCCATAAATAACACACAAGGCGATTGATACAAAGCGCGAGCGAGTAGTAATCGCTGAATTTGACCACCAGATAAATTAGATCCCATATCCCCTACAAGAGAGTTATAACCCATCGTCATTTTATTGATATCATCATGAATGACAGCTAGCTGAGCACATTGTTCTATTTTTAAATAATTTGACTGAGGATCAAAAAAACTAATATTATCAGCAATAGAGCCAGCTAGGAGCGTATCATCTTGCATTACAGCCGCTATTTTCTTACGGTAATTTTTAAGCCCAATCTGAGTAATATCTTTACCATCAAGCAGCACTTTACCTGAAGAGGGTTGTAATAAACCGAGCATAATTTTCATTAGTGTTGTTTTACCGGATCCTGATGGACCAGTGATAGCAATCGAGTCTCCAGCTTCTAATGACAAGTTAACATTATTCAATATTTGTGTTTGATCATCACTGTAACTAAAGCAGATATTCTCAAGCGTTAATTGGCCTTTTGGCTCTTGACCTTCGCTATTTGAAAAAGTAGCTTCACCTTCTCTATTAGCCTCTTGCTCAGTTAAAGCAATATCAGCAATACGGTCAAGGTGCAAACGCATCATTTTAAATTGAATAATTTGTTCTATAAGGTTGGCGAATCTACTAGTTAATTGCCCTTTATAAGCAATAAAGGCTAGAACCATACCAACAGACAGACTATTAGCCATTACCATAATCGCAGCAAAATAAATGACTAAGACATTTTCTAGGCCAAACAAGAGTTTATTGAACGACTCAAAACTAATATTTAAACGACCTAAACGGATTTCACTATTTATTACTTCAGCATAACGATTTTGCCAAATACCTTGACGTTGTGATTCATTGCCAAAGAGCTTGATCGTTTGCATACCGCGAATGTTTTCTAAAAAATTTGACTGCTCTTTGGCAGAACCCTGTATCATCTCTTCAGTGGCTTGATGCAACGGTCGATATAAGGCTAAACGCACTATGGTATATAATACTATTGCACAAAGTACCACAGCAGTGAGTTTCAAAGAGTATAGCGCCATCATTATTAAAACGGTAATAGACATAACTCCATCGACTAACGTTTCAACAAAACCTGTGGTAATACGCTCCCGTATTTGAGCAAGAGAACCAAAACGAGAAACAATGTCCCCTATATGTCGAGACTCAAAGTAGTTCATCGGTAAGCGTAATAAATGTCTAAGTAAGTTCACGCCCATCTGCATATTAAGTAAGCTAGAAAGGCGTAATATCAACCAACTACGCACAGCATTAGTCACCACAGATATAATAGCAATTAATGCAAAACCGATTGCTAATACGGTAAGCAAAGGTTTATCAAAACTGATTAAAACCTCGTCCACAACCCATTGCATATAATACGGGGTCATTAAGACAAATAATTGTAAAACAAGAGACAAACCAATCAGTTTTACCAACCCAGCCTTTAAGCCTGACATTGAACTCCACAATTGAGTAAGTTTCATTTGGCTTTGTTCTTGTTTTATTTCAAACTTATTGGTTGGTGTTAACTCCAAACAAATGCCAGTAAAATGTTTACTAAATCCTTCGGTATTTAGGGTGCGTTTTCCAACGGCAGGATCATTAATGGAAAATTTGGCTGATTGCCCTTTGCCTAATACTTTTGTTAATACAACAAAGTGATTTAAATCCCAATGTAAAATGCAAGGCGTAGCGAGTTTATGCACTTCATCTATAGGACATTGTAATGCTCGACTAGCTAACCCTAAACTATCACCTAACTCAATGAGTTGTTGAAGGTTCATACCTTTCAGACTGGCAGAAAATCGCTTTCGCATAGCTGGCATATCAAGCTGATGACCATGATAACTTGCCACCATAGCCATAGAGGCGAGGCCGCATTCTGCTATTTCAGATTGAAGGATAAGAGGGGTTACTTTAACAATCGAAAAATTCAAGTTTTGGGGTTGTGATAATGTTGACATATATTTTTAACTTATGGTAAGCAGTTAGTAACAACCACAATTATTTTTTCAAATAAAACGGTTTAAAAACATAAGAAGCAACTGCGTAGGAGCAACCGATACCAATTGCCATAATTGGTAATAATTGAATTTCAGTTGCCTTTAATAAATAACCAAAAACAAATAAAAGTAGTAAAGTAAATATTATACAAACCGAAATTTTTCCAAAGATAATCAATAAATGTTTCTTTAAAGGTAAGTCATATTTTTTTTTCCAACGCTCTTCAAGCACTAAGTAAGTAATAACACCAAAGATTGGAAGTAAATAATCTAATATTTCAAGCATAGAAATTTCTCATTTAAAAGTCTGCTTATATTGATAAGCAGACTTAATTACTTATTTAAAAATACTTCTTATAAAGTTTTGCTCCTAAGCTACCCAAAGCAGCACCGACTAAAAATGCTCCTAGTAGACCACCATGTACTTGCTCAATTTCTCTTGTTTCTAATTCTCTCATCATAAGCTCCTAATACTCAGACAACCAGCCCAAAAGAGCCCCTAAACTTCCCGTAACAATTCTCGCACCATATTTTCGAACCACATAGCCCGCGACTAAGGCTGGTATCAGCCCACCATTTACTTGCCCAATTTCATTTACGTTTAACTCACGCATGATGCTATACTCCATTTGTCCGACAACTTTCGTCGGATTGTTAAATGCTGACTCAATCATTTGAATCAGCGGTTAATAAGGCTGGCTTTAATTGTTCCCGCTAAAGTTTCACTAAAGTCAGCCGCTCTACTTTCCAGCAAGGTTAATGCTATTAAAAAACACCTCATCAGAAAAACTCTCTTTATTATTTATTCTCTTTGTATTCAAGATTAACTTACTCGACCTTTTAAACTGTAAATAGGCTCTAACAGCCATTCAATTAACGTTCGTTGCTCTAGCATAATGTCGGCCTCAAATAGCATACCGCTTTTTAAATCAAACGCTTTACCAAAAGCCTCCATTTGTTGCTGATTTAACTTTGCACGTAACCGATAAACAGGCTCTTGTAATGAAATTGGAAGTTGCACTTCATTTGGCGATATCAATGTTTGGTCTATACGGGTAATTTTACTATTGATAAACCCAAAACGTTGATAAGGAAAAGCATCAAAACGTAAACGGGTATTATTACCCACTTGAATAAAACCAGCAGATCGTGTTGGCAGTAACAATTCAGCGATAAGTTCAGAGCCTTCAGGTAAGATGTGCAATAGCGGTTTAGATTGTGCTTTTGATTGCGATAAGGTTTCACCTTCAACTACTTGCACACCCGTTATTACTCCATTATTACTTGCAGTAATAGTATATTTATAATTACTCGCTACTTGGGCTAATTGACGTTGAAGATCCGCTTGTTGTCGCTTAAGGTTGTTAATACGTAAGGTATATTGCTGAGGAATATTTTTAATATTAAAGGTAAGCTGATTTAATTGGTTTTGATGCTGAAGTATCAGGCGGGCTATATTTTGTTTTTCTTGTTTAGCTTCAAGTAGAGCTTGCTGTTGGCGATCTTTTTCTAAGTTAGATACATAACCATTTTTGTTAAGTTGATTGAAATCTAACTGTTGCTCACTCAATAGTGTTAACTTTTCATCGGCCAATGCTAGCTGGTCTTCCAGTGCAACTTTTTCATTACCTAACGCTATATTTTGATCGTGGAGATTAGATAATTCTTGTGTTTTCAAGGCTTGATGTTGCGAGACTTCATCAATTAGTAAATTTGTTTGAGCATTCAGTTGTTTGGCAAGCTGTGTGCTTAAATCAACACCATTGCTATTGTTTTGTTGAACGATAATAGTCGCAAGTGATTGACCTTTAACAACCTTATCACCTTCTTTTACCCACAATTTTTCTATGGTACCGCCTTGATTAGCAAAACTTTTAATCACACCTTTATTTGGCATTAAAAAGCCCCGGACGGTTTCTTTACGAGAGTATTCGGCACTAAAAAGGAAGGTCACAATACCAATAGCAATTGAGACTAAAATTAATACAGTTAGCTTGATAGATAAAGGTTGAGCTAAGGTAATGTCACCTGTTAATCGCTCACTTTGATGGGAAATCGCTTCCTTTCTAAATAATGACATATCAATCCTTTAATATGTAGTCGATAAAGTAACATCTATAAAAAAACCTCGTCTAATATTTATACTAGCTAAAAATAAACATAAATAAAGGCAGATCTACAGAAAATAAAAATTTATATATAAAGGTTTATAATTTCAATAATTTAAAAAACAAAATATTGTTAAGTATTTAAAGTCGCTCCTCAATTCAGTTTAAATAAGATTCAGATAAGTTTAAAAAGATAAAAAAAGCCTTTGTTTATAAAAATAAACAAAGGCTTTATGTCAGCTGGTAATGTTATTGACGATATTCTACTTCAACATCGTAATCATCTTCATCCCAGTCGTCGTCATCTAAGTCATCACCTAAAGTATGAGCAGCGATGGTTTCTTCGTGGTAAGTATCCCATTTAAACTCAACGGTTTTACCATCAATCACTTCTTCTTCTTCAGGCGGTAATTCTTCAATAAAGGTCATCACTTTTTGTGTTAACTCTTTAGTACCTAAACGATTAAAGGCAGAGATGCTATGAACTTCACCCTTCCAATCTAGACCCGCTAGAATAGCGTCAGTAATTTCTTTCGCTTCTTCTTCTAAGACTAAATCAAGTTTGTTAAAAACAATCCAGCGAGGTTTTCCAGCTAGTTTTTCATTATGCTGCTCTAGCTCGCTAATAATTACCTTAGCGTTCTCTAATGGGTCTGAGCCATCAACAGGCAGAATATCAATAACGTGTAATAATATACGACAACGTTCAAGATGTTTTAAGAACTGTGTTCCTAAACCTGCTCCGTCTGCTGCGCCTTCGATAATCCCAGGGATATCAGCAATAACAAAGCTACGTTGTGTATCTAAACGTACTACACCTAAATTAGGCACTAACGTTGTAAATGGGTAATCAGCTACTTTTGGTGTCGCTGCAGAAACACTGCGTATTAAGGTAGACTTACCTGCATTTGGTAGACCTAAAAGGCCAACATCAGCAAGTAATAATAATTCTAATTTAAGATTGCGAATTTCACCTGGCGTACCATCAGTTCTTTGACGAGGTGAACGGTTAGTACTACTTTTAAAACGTAAATTACCTAAACCATGCCAGCCACCTTTAGCAACAAGTAGCTTTTGGCCTTTATACGTTAAGTCACCAATTTGCTCACCGGTATCTTGATCGACAGCACGTGTTCCAACCGGTACTTTTAATACCAAATCATCAGAGCCTTTACCCGTACAGTTTTGTGGTTGACCATTTTGGCCACGCTTAGCACGATGAAAACGTTCAAAACGATAATCGATTAAGGTGTTTAAGCCTTCGTCAGCGATCAAAAATACATCGCCGCCATCGCCGCCATCACCACCATTAGGGCCGCCATACTCAATAAATTTTTCTTTACGGAAACTGACACAGCCGTTGCCGCCATCACCCGCTTCAACTCTGATCTCAACTTCATCAACAAATTTCATGGAATCTCAATAACCCTAATATGGTAAGTCTTGTACAATTACCGCTAGTATAAACTATTTTTGCCTGACTAAAAAAGAATCTCGACTTAGTCTCGAGTTAGTCAAAAAAAAACTAAAAAAAAACCTCGCTATGAAGCGAGGTTTTTAAAAATCTAAGTTCTTATTAGTCAGCGATGATGCTAACGAACTTACGACTCTTTGGACCTTTCACTTCAAATTGTACTTTACCGTCAGATAAAGCAAATAAAGTATGATCTTTACCGATACCCATGTTGCTACCAGCGTGGAAACGAGTACCACGTTGACGAACAATAATGTTACCAGCTAAAACAGATTCGCCACCAAAGCGTTTAACACCTAGGCGTTTCGCTTCTGAATCGCGACCATTTCGAGTACTACCCGCAGCTTTCTTATGTGCCATGTCTAAATGCTCCTATTAGCCGTTAATACCAGTAATTTTCACTTCAGTGAACCATTGACGATGGCCCGCTTGTTTACGTGAATGCTTACGACGTTTAAATTTAACGATAGTAACTTTAGGAGCACGAGCTTGTGTAACAACCTCAGCAACTACTTTACCACCAGCAACGTAAGGCGCGCCTACATTGATGTTTTCGCCATTAGCGATCATTAAAACGTTATCAAATTCTACTGTTGCGCCTACTTCAAGCTCAAGCTTTTCTAGACGAACTGTTTGTCCTTCGGTTACACGATGCTGTTTACCACCGCTTTGGAATACCGCGTACATAGCTACTCCGTACTGCGTCATTATATATGTGACGCTAATTTTAAAAAATATAGGTCGCGAATTCTACTCGAAGAAACTACCTAGGGCAAGTCTAAAAGTGATCATTTATTAACTTTATTGGCCATTTATGCTTTTTAATTACTTTTACGCGAACAAATTAGAACAAAGCCAGTAGAAAGCTACTTTTGCTTAAAATTTAGTGTAAACTTTCCGATATCAAATAATTGAATACGTTTAATTATTAACTAATCAAATAGCTAAAGAAAAAGTGGTATGAGCAATAAAGAAAATATTAAAGCAATACAGGCATTAGCGCAAAGCGATATGACAGCAGTAAATGATCTTATTTATGATCAATTGCAATCAGATGTCGCACTCATTAATCAACTCGGTATATACATTGTTAACGGTGGCGGTAAGCGTATGCGCCCAATGTTAACAGTGCTTGCTGCTCGAGCATTAGCCTACCAAGGTGAAAAGCATTGGGAAATTGCGGCAATTATTGAGTTTATTCATACGGCAACTTTACTCCATGATGATGTCGTTGATGAGTCAAATATGCGTCGTGGCAGAGAAACGGCCAATGCTTTATTTGGTAATAGCGCCAGCGTCTTAGTTGGTGACTTTCTTTATACTCGCTCCTTCCAAATGATGACTAAACTGGGTGATATGCGCATTATGGATATCTTATCTGAGGCGACAAATATTGTTGCTGAAGGTGAAGTATTACAGTTAATGAATTGCAACGATGCAAGCACCACCGAAGAAAGCTATATGCAGGTTATTTACTGCAAAACCGCTAAATTATTTGAAGCTGCAACACGTCTTTCTGCGGTAATCGCTAAGCAAGATGCCAAAATAGAACAAGCAATGGCTGATTATGGCAAGTACTTAGGTACTGCATTCCAGTTAGTTGATGACATTATGGATTATACCGCTGATGCTAAAGAGATGGGCAAAAATGTCGGTGATGATCTTGCTGAAGGTAAACCAACGCTACCCTTGTTATATGCGATGAAGCACGGTAATGAAGCTCAACAAAAATTAATTAAAGAAGCTATTGAGCTTGGTAACGGCATGGACAACCTTGAGTTAATTCTTAAGGCGATGGAAGAAACGGGCTCTTTACGTTATACCCAAAAACAAGCAGAAATTGAAGCTGATAAAGCTATTAAGGCCCTCGACGTCCTTGCTGATGGCGAACACAAAGAAGCGCTTATTGCGTTAGCACATATCGCTGCAAATCGAAGTCATTAATATGATTGTTCATTCGCGCTAGAATTTAAGACATAAAAAAACCGCTGTTATCAATTGATAACAGCGGTTTTTTATTTTGGTTTTACGGCTAATTAGCTAGCCATAAAGTCAACGCCTTCTTGAATGTCTTTTTTCAAGGTAGCTAACATATCTTCTTTCGCTTTTTGTTCAAAAGCACTTAACTCACCGTAAGGTAAGATTTCAACCACACCGTTAACGCCTAAACGTACTGGCTGTGCGAAAAATTGTGCATCTTCACCACTACCTTCAACATAAGCATAATCTACAACATCTTCACCTTGTAGGCCTTTAACTAAAGACATACAAAAACGTGCAGCTGCAGCACCCATTGAAAGTGTAGCAGAACCGCCACCAGCTTTTGCTTCAACTACTTCAGTACCAGCATTCTGGATGCGAGGAGTTAATGCTGCAACTTCTTCATCTGAGAAAGTAGCACCTTCAACTTGAGATAATAATGGTAAAATAGTTGTGCCTGAGTGACCGCCAATAACTGGAACTTTCACTGTTGCAACATCTAAGCCTTTAAGCTCAGCAACGAAAGCTTCACTACGGATAACATCTAATGTAGTAACACCGAAAACACGCGCTGCATCATAAGTGCCCGCTTTTTTGAATACTTCTGCAACAATTGGAACAGTACCGTTAACTGGGTTAGTAATAACACCAACTAATGCTTTAGGACAGCTAGCAACAATGCCTTCAGCTAATACTTTAATAATACCAGCATTTACGTTGAACAGATCTGCACGGTCCATACCTGGCTTGCGAGGCATACCAGCTGGAATCAAAACAATATCAGCACCAGTTAATGCGCCGCTAAGGTCGTCACGACCAAAACCTGCAACTTTAACGTCAGTTGGGATGTGTGATAAATCTACGGCAACACCAGGAACTACAGGTGCAACATCATATAAAGATAACTCAGAACCTGCTGGTAATTGAGTTTTTAATAATAATGATAATGCTTGACCAATACCGCCTGCGGCGCCTAAAACAGCTACTTTCATTTGATTTCTCCGGAACTAAGTGGGTTTAATTGTTGTAAAATTTGTTATTAAAATATTATTCGAGTAAATACGTTAATTTTTTGCTGACCAAAAGATATAGCATAAGCAGGTAAAAAACAATTGTTATACTCTATTATACCAAATGAAATAATGATGGAGTCAATTCAGAGCTGTGGCCTGGGAAGTTAGAACAAACAAAATTTATGCGTATATAGTCGTGCTATATCTAACAAATTTGTGACGTTATCACTTTCCTGACGAGCTCCCAAGGGCGAGTTTAAAAGGTTTATATGCGGCGTTATTGATTTTGACAAGGGAATTACCATTCTCTTCAATCAATGCCTTGCCTCTAAACCTTTTAATTCTCGCTGAATG
>OJHK01001361.1_pt1 | contig 11563 bp, 8 predicted proteins | sample 1595161 | NCBI WGS metagenome assembly OJHK01 (sample SAMN05416842, study PRJEB24817) | seawater metagenome | isolation source: Sea water | place: Canada:Atlantic | collected 2013-07 | reverse complement strand
GGGTTGATAAAGAATCTACACAAAAAGCAAGAGAACATATGGTTCCTTTTCCTCCATCATCACCTGCAGTAGCTTTATTTAAAGACGGAGAATTAGTTCACATGTTAGAACGTCATCATATTGAAGGAAGGTCTGCTCAAATGATTGCTGAAAACTTAGTCTCTGCCTACAATGAGTTTTGTTAAAAATAGCTACTCTTTATTCGCAGAATTTTAAAGAAATACAACTCAATCCACTTCTATTCGAAGTGGATTTTTTATTTTTATAACTATGAATAAAAAAAAAGTTATTCAAAACACCATCTGTTTTGTTAAAAAAACTCTTGAAGGATCAGAAGGTGGTCATGATTGGTTTCATATTAACAGAGTTTATAAAAATGCATTGCTCATAGCAAAAAATGAAAAAGTGGATCTTTTTGTTGTTCAATTAGGAGCCTTATTGCATGACATTGCTGATGCAAAATTTTATGATGGAGATGAGTCTATTGGGCCAAAAAAAGCAAGAGATTTTTTAGAAAGCCAGCAAGTAGAAGAAACAGTGATTTCTCATATAGAAAACATTATATTATTTATTTCCTATAAATCTTCTTTTGATCATAACAGAAGTTTTAGCTCTCCTGAGCTAAATCTGATTCAAGATGCAGATAGGTTGGATGCTATTGGAGCTATCGGAATTGCAAGATGTTTTAATTATGGTGGATTTAAGAATAGATCATTATATGACCCAGAGATTCGTCCTAATTTACAGATGACTAAAGAGGAATATAAAAACTCTACAGCACCATCTATTAATCATTTTTATGAAAAATTACTCTTATTAAAAGATAATATGAATACAAAAACGGGCAAAATTATAGCTCAAAAAAGACATTCTTTTATGGATGAATTTCTTCAACAGTTTTTTGACGAATGGGATGGCTTAAAATAAATAGTTTAGTTTACTAACTAGCTTTTGCAACCTCTAAAGCAGTTAATTTATATTCTAGGATAGCCAACTCCTCGGCACTTTGGATAATCTCTTCAGCAGTTAAATTATTACTAGAATTTATATGTTCTATAATTTTTTTACTTTTTATTGTATAATAGTCAATTGCTTTTTCAATTTTATTATTCATATTTTTTTATATTATTGAATTAGACCTTTCATCTCTTTTCTGTATGAAGAAGCATTTTTACCAGTTATTTCTTTGAATAACTTATTAAAGTGTGAAAAGTTATTGAATCCACATTCATAACTAATATCTGTAATACTCATATTGCTTTCAGACAATAATTTTGTTGCATGAACAACTCTGTATTCGTTCACAAGTTTAGTAAATGTTTTTCCTGTTGCTTTTTTAAAATACCTACAAAAAGCCGGAATAGTCATTGTTGCTATGCTAGCAATTTCATGTAAACTAATATGTTCTTTAAAATTAGTATTGATGTATTTATAAATTGTGTCTAGTTTTGTACTGTCTTGTAATTCTGTCTCTACTACATAGCCATCAACATTTAGAATTGTATAATCCTGTGTTTTGGAAAGTAAATTTAAAATTTCTAAAAAAACTAATAGTTTTTTAAATCCTTTTTTCTCTACAAGCTTTTCAATTTTAAACCCTATTTTATTTTTAGTTTCTATACCAAAAAGAATCCCTTTTTTAGAACGTTCAAATAATTCCTTAATTTTTTTCATTTCTGGAATTTGAAAAAAGTCTTCACCTAAAAAATCCTCCTTGAACTGAATAAGTGTTTCAAAACCATTAGTTGTAAGACGATCTGTAAAACCGTTGTGAGGAAGGTTTGGGCCAATAAGAAGCAGTTGGCTATTATTAAAATATGACAAATGATTTCCTATATGCCTCTTCCCTTGTCCTTTATTTACATAAACCAATTCTAATTCTGGATGAAAATGCCATGAAGCTTTGTGTGTTTTTAAAAACTCTGTATGCTTTTTAACTAGTAACGAACTTTCAAAGCCTGGATCTACTTTTTCTAATATGGGTTTCTTTTTATTCATTTTCTACAAAATTAAGATTCAAGACACATAGTTATATGAACAAAATTATCTTAAAGATATTCTATATTAACTTGTTTTAATACAAATACTTCGCAAGAAGATAATTTTGAATATAAATATACCAATATAGTTGTTTTACTAAAGGAAAAATATTCACAATTTTGCAGTGTTATTTTTATTAAAATATTTAATTATGAAAAAATTTATTACAAAAAATTTATTTTTAGCGCTAATATTAGGAATGCTAACTAGTTCTGTTGTTGGAAACAACTTTGAAGATATAAATAGAAAAAACCCATTAATTTTTATAAAAAATACTACTGGAAAAATTATCTATGAAAAACCAGTAAATATTACTAGAATTCAAGATATTGATTTTAGCTATTTACAAAACGGGTACTATACATTGGAAATAAACAAAGATTTTCAAATTGATATAAAACCATTTACAGTTATTTCAGGTGAGGCCATTTTTCACAAAAAAGCAGAAAAAATAATTTTTAAACCTGTAATTAGAACTGATAAAAATAAAATTTTAGTTTCTAAGTTAAACTTTGACGCTATTTCAATTCAAATTTCAATTTATTATGAAGATGAAATCATCTACACAGATATTGCAAAAGGAGAATTCCTTATTGAAAAGATTTATGCCCTACAGGAAGACAAAAAAGGAAATTATAAAATAATTACTAAAGCAAACGATCGTATATACATTAAAGAGTTCTCTTTGAAGTAAGCGAACGTAATTTTGATTTGTTTAGGCGAGCTTGTCATGGGGCTCGCTTTTTTTTATCTTCCAGGGAAATTAGCCTTTCTTTTTTCTAAAAAAGCAGTCGTTCCTTCTCTAAAGTCTTCGGTACCAAAACAATTTCCGAACTCTGATATTTCTACCTCAAAACCATCTACTCCATCTTCAAAATTAGCATTTACTGCTTTAATTGCAGCGCTTATTGCTACTGAAGAATTTCTCATTATTTTACCAGCTAGTTTTTCTACCAGTGGCATTAATTCTTCCAGAGTAGTAACATAATTCACGAGCCCTAGAGCTGCTGCTTTTTCTGCAGAAATCATTCCTGCAGTCATAATTAATTCCATCGCATTTCCTTTTCCTATCAATTGTGGCAAGCGTTGCGTACCACCATACCCTGGAATGACTCCTAAAGAAACTTCTGGCAATCCCATTTTAGCATTGTCTGAAGCTACCCTAAAATGACAGGCCATTGCCAATTCTAAACCTCCTCCTAATGCAAAGCCGTTTACTGCGGCAATAACTGGTTTAGAAAAATTTTCTATATAATTAAATAGCATTTCTTGTCCTTTTGCTGCTAATTTTCCACCATTATCTACAGTAAAATGAGCAAATTCTGAAATATCTGCACCAGCAACAAATGCTTTCTCTCCACTTCCTGTTATCACAATTACTTTTACAGAGCTATCTTTGGCTAAAACTTGAAAAGCCTCATGTAATTCTTCTATGGTTGCTTTATTAAGAGCATTTAATTTTTTAGGTCTATTGATCGTAATAATTGCCAATGCTTCTTTTTGGCTTAACAGTATGTTTTCAAAATTCATTGTATTATTAGTTTATATTTTTAGGTAAAATTACAGTAAATACAGTTCCTTGCCCTTCTTTTGAACTAAAGTTAATAGATCCATCGTAGGCCTCAATAATATTTTTAATCATAGGTAGGCCTAGCCCCATACCACTAGTTTTAGTCGTAAACTTAGGCTCAAAAATTAAGTGTTCTACTTCTTCTTTTATTCCTTTTCCATTGTCTGAAACCTCTATAAATATTTTGTCTTCCTTACAATATACTTTTACATCAATTATTGGGGTTTCTTTCTCTTCTACTGCCTGAGTTGCATTTTTTATTAGGTTAGTCACAATTCTAATTAATTGTGTTTTGTCTAGATTTGCATATAGCTCTTTTTCCATAGGATGATAGCTAACATCATCTTCAATGAAGATATCTAGGGCCATTTTTACAACACCAATAATTTCAATTTTTTCTTTTTTTGGTTTTGGCATTTTAGCAAAATCAGAAAAAGCGGCTGCTATTGAACTCATCACATCTATCTGCTGGATTAATGTATTGCTATATTCTTTTAATTTTTCTTTAATATTTGGATCAGTAACATCAAATCTTCTTTCAAAACTTTGAACAGAAAGTCTCATAGGTGTTAATGGATTTTTAATCTCATGAGCAACTTGTTTTGCCATCTCTCGCCAAGCTTGTTCTCGCTCACTTGTTGCTAATTTTACCGCACTTTCTTCTAACTCATCTATCATATTATTGTAGCCCTCTACTAAAATTCCAATTTCTGCACTGGCTGAGTTTAAAACAATTTTCTCATTTCGTTCATTTAAACGAGTTCGTTTCATTTTATCTGTGATGCTCTTAATAGATCTTGTGATATAACTAGATAAAAAATATGCAAGCATAATTGCTATTAAAAACATAAAGAAATACACAATAATTAACCGTGTTAAAAATTCTTTAAGCTCGTATTCTTGTGCGCTATTATCTTGATTAAATTCTAATTTTAAAATCCCTATCCTATTTGCAAAAGCATCTAAAATATACGTGTAGGAAGTTTCAATATTTATTTTATTAAACTCTATAATCTCAAAAACTCTACTATTAGTACTAGATTTTAATTGAGACACTTTTAGTGTAGAAAGGTTCTTGGGTATAGAATCTTTTAACCCAAAAGGAACTGAGGTTATTAAAATATTGCCCTTTAAATCATAAAGGCTAATCTCTAAATTGTGAATAAAAGCAATCTCATAAATCGCTTTTTGAAAAATAGTTTGTAAATTTTCTGTTGTTACTGCAACAGTAGATCGTTGGTATAATTGAATGGTTATTTCTTTTTTTAGTGTTTCTTCTTTTCTTCCAAAACGACTTACATTATACTCTTTCGTTTGTTCGTCATATTGGTAAATAGTAACGCTAATTATAAGAATTGTAGCTAAAAATATTAGCAAGATCATTGCAATAAAAATTCTAATTCTTAATGATATGTTCTGAACGTTTTTCACTCTTTTTTAAATTGTTTTGTTCTTTTTGGTTTCAGTGTCAAATAGTATTCCAAAACACAGGTAGATTGTATTTTTTTTAAAATTTATATTGGAGTTACAAGATACGTAAAGTCAAACCAGAAAAAAAGCTGTTGTGAGAAAATCACAACAGCCTATACTTCTTTCAACTATTTTTATTATCTAACCTACAATATTGATTATTTTTCCTGGAACAATAATTATTTTCTTTGGAGTTCTTCCTTCTAGTTGTGCCTCTGTTTTCTCATGTGCTAAAACTGTTTTTTCAATCTCTTCTTTGCTCATGTCTAACGGAAGTTCTAGTGTAAACCTCATTTTACCATTAAAAGAAACTGGATAATTTTTAGAGCTTTCTACCAAATGTTTAGGGTCAAAGAGTGGGAAATCTACTCTAGAAATAGATGTTTTATGTCCTAAATGACTCCATAATTCTTCAGAAATATGAGGAGCGTAAGGGGAGATTAAAGTTAATAAGGGTTCTAGAATTGAACGTTTATTACATTTTTGCGCAGTGAGTTCATTCACGGCAATCATAAAGGTAGAAACTGAGGTATTGAAAGAAAAATTCTCAATATCTTCTGCTACTTTTTTGATGGTTTTGTGCAAGGTTTTCAACTCGTCTTTGGTGGGTTTCGCTTCGACTCCGCTCAGCGACCCATCCATAAAAGGAATATATAACTTCCAGAGTTTTTTTAAGAAAGAATGCACCCCAGAAATTCCTGATGTTTTCCATGGTTTTGCTTGCTCTAAAGGTCCTAAAAACATTTCAAATAATCGTAAGCTATCTGCGCCGTATTGTTCACAAATGGCATCTGGATTTACAACATTGTATTTAGATTTAGACATTTTTTCTACCTCACGAGAAACTTTAAAAGTTCCGTCTTCTTCAGAAATAAATTCTGCCTCTTTAAATTCTTCTCTCCAATTTTTAAAGGCTTCAATATCTAGTTCGTCTGATGCATTCACAAAGGATACATCTGTATGAATTGGTTGAATTTTTTTGTCTTCTATTAATCCTTTTGAAAAAAATCTATTTGTTCCTTCTTCTCTATAAACAAATGCACTCGTCCCTAGAATCATTCCTTGATTAATGAGTTTTTTTGCAAACTCATCTACAGGAACAACTCCTTTGTCAAACAAGAATTTTTGCCAAAAACGTGCATATAATAAATGCCCTGTTGCGTGTTCAGATCCTCCAATGTATAAATCTACTTCTTTCCAATAGTCTAAAGATTCTTTGCTAGCAAATTCAACTTCATTGGAAGCATCCATATAACGATTAAAATACCAAGAACTACCTGCCCAACCTGGCATGGTATTTAATTCTAAAGGATACACCGTTTTGTTTTTTAACTTTTCATTTGAAACTACTTTCTTGCCGCGAGAATCCCAGGCCCAAGCATCTGCTCTTCCCAGTGGTGGTTCTCCAGATTCTGTAGGCAAGTACTTTGCTACTTCTGGCAAAACTATAGGAAGATGTTTTGCATCAATCATCTGTGGCATTCCGTCTTTATAATAGACCGGAAAAGGTTCTCCCCAATAGCGCTGTCTGCTAAAAACAGCATCACGCAAACGATAGTTTATTTTCCCATAGCCAATTCCTTGTTTTTCTAATTCGTGAATTGCTAGTTTTAATGCTTTCTTGTAAGTTAATCCGGTTAAGAAATCGGAATTTGAAATTACGGTTCCTTCTTTATTGGTATAGGCAGCTTCGGAAATATCTACATTTTCAAAAATATTAGGAATTGCTATTCCAAAGTGTTTAGCGAAATCATAGTCTCGTTGATCACCACAAGGAACTGCCATTACAGCACCTGTTCCATAGTTTGCTAACACATAGTCTCCAATCCAAATTGGTACTTTCTCCCCAGAAAATGGGTGAATGGCATAGGCTCCTGTAAAGACTCCCGAAATGGTTTTTACATCTGCCATACGCTCTCTCTCAGAACGTTTTGAGGTAGCTTTAATATAGTTAAGTACTGCCTCTTTTTGAGCTTTGGTAGTTATCTTAGCTACTAAATCGTGCTCTGGTGCTAATGTCATAAAACTAACACCAAACATGGTGTCTGGTCTAGTGGTGAAAACAGCAATGTCATACTTGTTTTCATCTGCAACTATAGGTGTTTTTTTGACGACTTTTTTTCTCTTTTCTGGAAATTGAATGGCTGTATTTATCTTAGAAACAACTCCCAACACATTTTTAGTAACCTCTTCATTTGTAACATAAACAACATTAAAACCTTCTTTAGAAAAGTAAGCTGTTCTTGTAGCCTCATCTTCTTTTCCTGAAAATTCGACAATAAGATTTTTCGCCAAGCATACATAGTCTACTAAAAATGACCCAATGGTGTATTTTTTTCTAAATTTTGCAGCTCCTTTTTTATTTTTTAATTCATTCCAAAGTGCTATTTCTGCCTTTGATAAATGTAACCGTAACTCTTTTAAGTCTTCTAGTTCTTTGTAAGATAAACTAACTCCTGAGGGTTCTTTAGACCCCTCTAAATCTACCTTAAAAGTAACCATTGCGCCTTGTGAGCGACCTATCCAATTGGTTTGAGAGTCTTTTAAGGGTTGTGGCCAGTCTATGGTATTTAAGCCGTCTAACAACCGTTGTGCATAGGCAGAAATTCGCATAGACCATTGAGTCATTTTTTTTCTAACAACAGCATGACCTCCTCGTTCTGAAACCCCGTTTATAATTTCATCATTCGCCAATACCGTTCCCAGTGCTGGACACCAGTTTACTTCTGTATCTGACAAAAATGTTAAGCGGTATTGTAATAAAATACGTTCTTGCTCTTTCTTTGAAAATGCGTTCCATTGTGCCGCTGTAAAAGGTTCTATATCATCATCGCAAGATGCATTTACGGAGGTATTTCCTGCTTTTTTAAAAATTGAAACTAATGAAGAAATATCCTCTGCCTTGTCAGTGTCTTTGTTATACCATGAGTTAAACAGTTGAATAAAAATCCACTGAGTCCATTTATAATAATCTGAATTTGATGTTCTTACCTCGCGAGACCAATCAAAAGAAAAACCAATTTGATCTAATTGACGACGATAGGTTTTAATATTTTCTTCTGTTGTTTTTGCTGGATGTTGCCCGGTTTGAATGGCGTATTGTTCAGCAGGCAATCCAAAAGAATCATAGCCTTGAGGATGCAACACATTAAAGCCTTTGTGGCGTTTGTAACGTGCATAAATATCTGATGCAATATATCCTAAAGGATGCCCAACGTGCAAGCCTGCCCCAGATGGGTAAGGAAACATATCTAAAACATAATATTTAGGTTTATCAGAATCATTACTGGCTTTAAACGTTTGGTTTTTAGCCCAATGATTTTGCCACTTTTCTTCTATTTCTTTGAAATTATAGTGCATGAAATTTTCTTCTTAAAAGTGGTCAAATTTACACTTATTCTAGCAAAGTATAAAGCCTATCTCATAATAAAGGGTTTCTTTAAACAAGTGAAAGTAATTCCAACGCTCGTTTTACGAAGCCCGTCTTATTTTTGTGTTTTTTTACATCATAAATTCTATATTTTAGCAAACAACTAAAGAGTTTATATTAAAAAAGCCCATAAAATTGACGAAATAAATTCATCTTTTTTATGGACTTTAACTTGTAAAACTATCGTTTTTACTCTACTGGTATGCTTAATACAATATCTCCCCATCCCATGTGAATAGTCATGTCTTTGTCTATTGCAATTGAAAACACATCAACATTTTTCTCCGTTTTTTTAACAGGTACGCTAACTTTAGCCACATCATTTTCATCTTTATGAAAATAGACACCCCATACGTTTAACTGACTACTTAATACTACAGTCCAAGTAGTCTCACCAGGAATTGCATACATTGTATAAGTCCCTGCTTTTACAGCAGTACCTCCAAAAATAACCTCTTTATAAAAGGTGATTTCTGTTGCCTCGTTGGCTCCTGTTCTCCATTTTTTTCCAAGCGGAGCTAACTTTGCTAAAGATCTTCCCTTTAACTGAGGTCTACTGTACGTAATTTTAATTACTTTCTCAGAAATTCTATAATTGTCTGGAAATGATGCTATATCCATAGGACTTTTGTCTAATCCTTTAAAATCTTGCGCAATGGCTTGATTTGAAAAAATTATAGTAAAAACAAGCATCGTTAGTATTAAAAATGTTTTCTTCATGATAAAATATTTTAAGGTTGTTTTATTTATTTGTTTGGTCATTAAAAATTGCCATTACTTACAGTAAGATCTGTCTATTGTGTGAAAATTTTTAGCAATCACAATCTTTACTACACCCTGAAGCTGTCTTTTTAAAGAAAAATTTCCTCACTAAGAAAAAAACTGCTGCAGCTACACTACTATACACTATAATTTCTTGCATTAGCTTAGTATTTGAAATACAATAAAAGAACAAAGATATGCCAAAACACCCATACCAAAGAATTGAATTAAAGGCCATTTCCAACTTTTAGTTTCTCGTTTTACAATGGCAAGGGTTGCCATACATTGCATTGCAAATGCATAAAAAACTAGCAAAGACATCCCTACTGGAAAATTAAATCTTTTAGTGCCAGTTTCTGGATTTATTTCTGAAGCCATGCGTTGCTTAATTGTTGTGATGTCATCACCATCACTTTCTACTGAATAAATGGTAGCCAAAGTTCCAACAAAAACCTCTCTTGCGGCAAAAGAACTAATTAAAGCTATTCCTATTTTCCAATCGTATCCTAAAGGTTTGATTGCTGGCTCTATACTTTTCCCCATAATACCAATATAAGAATTCTCTAATTTAGAAGAAGCAATCATTTGATTGAGTTTAACTTCTGAAATTTCTTGGTTGGCTGTTTTCTCTGTAATATTTTTTTCTACATCAGCATATGATTGTGGGCCATTAGAGGCTAAAAACCATAGTACTACTGAAATTGATAAAATTATTTTTCCAGCACCAAAAATAAATGCCTTTGTTTTTTCAACCACATCAAAAAATACATTTTTAAGAGATGGCAATTTATAATCTGGCATTTCAACTACAAAAAATGAGGTGCTTTTTACTTTCAGTGTTTTGTGTAAAATAACAGCAGCAATAATGGCTGTTGCAAAACCTAATATGTATAAACTAAGTAAGGTTAATCCTTGTAAGTTTAAAAACCCGAAAATCTTTTTATCTGGAATAATTAAAGCAATAATAATAGCATATACGGGTAAACGAGCAGAACAGGTCGTAAATGGCGTCACTAAAATAGTAATTAGGCGTTCTTTCCAACCAGAAATATTACGAGTGGCCATTACCGCAGGAATGGCACAAGCGGTTCCTGAAATTAGTGGAATGACACTTTTTCCACTCATTCCAAAGCGTCTCATAATTTTATCCATTAAAAAAACAACTCTACTCATGTATCCTGTTTCTTCTAATAAGGAAATGAATAAAAACAATATGGCAATTTGTGGAATGAAAATAATAATTCCACCAATTCCAGGAATAATACCCTCTGAAATTAAACTATTCAAAACTCCAACAGGCATATTTTTATTTACATAAGAACTAAGATTAGCAAATGCAGTATCTATGAGATCCATAGGAAGGCTTGCCCAGTCAAAAATAGATTGAAAAATTACTAATAAGACAGTAAAAAACAAGACATACCCAAAAATTTTATGGGTAAAAACCTTGTCTAATTTAGCTCTTAAATCTGATGCTTTAGAGCGGTCTACTAAATATGTTTTCTTTAAAATTTCATTAATTTTCTGATACCTATAAATGGTTTCTTTGTGCTGGTATTTCTTTAAGTTTTTAGAATCGTTTTTAAAGGTTAGAAGCGCCTGTTTTTCTTCTTCAGAAATCTTATCAGGAAAACTATTTTGAGTAATCATCAACCATAGTTCATAAATAGAATATTTTGGATTGATTTCTTTTAATCTATCAAAATAAGCAGGGTCTATTCTATTGTTTACATTACATAATGGAAATGCTTTTGCAGAATTATAGGTTTTAACGATAGCCTTCTTTACCTCTTCAACTCCCTTTGCTGTAGCCTTTCTAACGCTTATTAAAACAACTTCATTTCCTAATTCTTTTTCTAATAACTTTATGTCTACTGTAATTCCTTTTCGCTTCATCTGATCTGCCATATTAATGGCTAGAACTGTTGGAATTTCTAGATCCTTTATTTGTGAAAAAAGCAGTAAATTTCTTTTTAAATTTTCAATATCTGCAACAACAACAATAACATCTGGTGTTTTATCTGATTTAGAATTTAGCAGTGTTTTTAGAACAATTGTTTCATCTAAAGATGTTGGATTGATGCTGTAGGTTCCGGGTAAATCAGTAATGATTGCTTTTAAATTACCTTGAAGTTTACTTGAACCTTCTTTTTTATCTACAGTAACCCCAGGGTAATTCCCTACTTTCTGATTTAAGCCCGTTAATTCATTAAATAATGAGGTCTTACCAGTATTTGGGTTTCCTATTAAAGCAACATTAATAGTTTTTTTATAACTCATTATTGGGCTTT
>OJHK01001357.1_pt1 | contig 11615 bp, 7 predicted proteins | sample 1595161 | NCBI WGS metagenome assembly OJHK01 (sample SAMN05416842, study PRJEB24817) | seawater metagenome | isolation source: Sea water | place: Canada:Atlantic | collected 2013-07 | reverse complement strand
CGGCAGCGTCAGATGTGTATAAGAGACAGCTAGTGCAGAGTTACCATGCTGAAGTTTCATTAAAATTCTCTCTTCAAGACGTCAATAAAAACCGCAGCACTTCGTTCCCAATTGTATTGCTCTGCCCGTTGAATTCCCAACGGAACCCATGTGCTACCTCCATTGGCCATATGTTCTAGTGCATCTGTCCAGGCATTTACGTCATAGGTGTCTACCAGCATTCCTGCCCCGGAGACGATCTCTGTCAAGGCGCTATTGTCCGCTGAAATCACCGGCGTTCCACTTTGCATGGCTTCGATAAGAGGAATTCCAAACCCCTCCATAGCACTGGGCATGCAAAAAGCTGTAGCATTTGAATAGAGTGCATCTAATTGTTTTCCAGTCACATGTCCTAAGAATTCAATATTTTCTTTGAACCTCATCTGTTGAATTTCCCGGTCGAGCTCCGTATTTTTAAGGTGGGTGGATCCGGCAATTTTCAAGCGGAAATGACGTCGCTCAGAATATTGTTCCAACCAAGATTCAAAAGCCCTCACAAGGGTGATGATGTTTTTTCGCGGAGTAAGTGCACCCACTGCACAGAAATAGGCTTCGGGATTATAGATGTTGTCTGAAGCATTGGCGCTGGGTGCATTAGGAGTAATGATAATATCCTCCACGCGCTTATCATATTGATGAGCGATGTCTTCGGCGCTCCATGAGCTTACAGTAAATAGTTGACTGGCTAGCTCAGCTGATTTCCGAACATTTTTTTTATAATAATTGGCCACATTGGGCTTAAGCCATTCCGGGTGGTGTTCAAAATTCAGATCGTGAATGGTCACCCACTGTGGGATTTTTGTGTCAGCCATAAGGCCATCTGGAGACCAATACAAGTCAACTTGGTTACGTTTCAGCACCTTAGGCACGGACCAATTATTCCACAAACGCCAAAGTAAAGGGTGTCTAGCGGGTGGTCCTGCAATAACGTGATGCACATTTGAAGCGTTGAAATCCCTGGGCTCCACTGAGGAGCGGTCATAGATCAGAATAAAGGTGTGCTGAGGAAATGCCGGAATGATGCGTTTAAGCATATTCAGGGTGTACACTCCAGTTCCTTCTAGTTTGCCCGGTAAGAGCCAACGTGTATTCACAGCGATTTTCATACCTCAAATGTACAAAAGCAATAATCTACACGTTAGTAAAGCGGTATATTCGCGACCAATTCTAGAATGAGGCCAAAACCATGTGGACCAGAGTACTACAATTTTTAAAAGAACCGACCGGCGCAGCACTTGCGAAGGGCAGTCTTGTAGTGCTTGTTTTCAAAGTCATAGGTGCCCTAGGTGGCTATGTATTACTTTTTAGTCTAGCGAAAGCAGGTGGGGAATTATCAGTAGGGGTTTATGAGGTCGCATTTACAGTTCTTGTGATAGGATCTACCTTGGGTAGATGGGGCTTAGATACGGTATTAGTTCGGGAAATGTCCCGTGAGGCAAAGTCCGGCGGTCTCTCTAGATCTTTATACATAGCTGTTTTCTTTAGAGTTACGGCCATTACAAGTCTAGTTGCTCTTGCTTTGTTTTTTGGAGCCTCTTTTCTAACCAATCTTTTTTTCGAGGACACGCCAAAAGAAATATTAGCCACTGCGGCCATTGCTATTTTACCATTCACTTTAATGCTCTTGAACGCTGAGGTTTTCAGGGCAATCGGAAAAACCATCTTGTTTTCCATCAACCAGCACGGCACCATTTATATTGTTATTGCTGCACTACTCTGGTGGATACCCTTGCCAGAAGCCATGGCATTCGCAGATACCGCGCAGTTTGCATTGATTTTACTGCTCGGCCTGAGTGCTTTGTTCTTTATTGTTTCTACTATTTACATTTTGTCTTTGAGTGCCACGGAAGTTTTGATTAACCAGCCCTGGAAAGGTCAGTTATTTAAAATAGCCACACCCATGCTTATTTCATCATCACTCTTTCTGGTGATCAGTTGGTCAGATACACTAATGCTGGGTTACTTTTTGCCAGAGGAGCGTGTGGGATTGTACCGCATTGTTTTTAAAGTGGCAACGTTGATAACGTTCGCTCAATTTGCTTTAAATACAGTTGTAGCTCCTATGGTCAGTGCAATACACAGAGACCGTTCCAAGCTTCATGAATTGGCTCATAAGGTGGCCCAGTTAAATTTAATTACATCAGGCCCAGTTTTCGTTGTCATTCTTCTATTCGGTACCTCATTGATCGGTATTTTCGGAGTTTCTGACCCTTCCGAGGCCTATCCATGGCTTGTTGTACTGGCTTTTGGACAATTAACGAATGCCTTCTCAGGTCCTGTCCTCAATATTTTAAACATGACCGGATATGAAAAGAGTGCGCGAAATACCATGCTGGTGGTTGCGGTGCTTAACATTACATTAAATGCGCTTTTGATACCTGCTTTTGGTCCATTAGGCGCTGCGTATTCAACTACCTTAACGATGGTCGGCTGGAATGTATGGGCTGCTTCGCTGGTCTATAAATACCACGGCGTCATTGCTGTACCATTCTTAACTAAATACAGCAGGAAGAATGACTAAGGTGGACGTATTTTTAATTGGTGCTGCAAAGGCAGGTACTACGGCCTTAAGTGAACTACTCGCTCACCACGAAGATATAGCTCCAATGGCCATCAAAGAACCTGGTCATTTTTGTAAGGATGTTCATGAAATCAACTTTTCGCCAAGCTATGAGCGTATGTTGGATTGGAATGAGGACACGTATTTTTCAAAATCCAAGTTGTTGAAAAGACACATAGGTTTTGTGACCAGCCCAACTAACTATAGCCGCCTTCAAGACCAAGCTTTATCCGGTGGATCCGAATCCCATGTTCTTGATGCTTCTACGGCATACTTGTATAGTGAAACTGCCGCTGAAGAAGTGTTCCACTATAATCCTGCAGCACGAATCGTAGTGATTTTAAGAAACCCGGTCACCCGTGCCTACAGCCATTACAATATGGCCCGCAAGTATGGCAAGGAGAAGCGAACGTTTTTCAAGGCTATTCAAGACGAGTCGGTTCTTGACCGTGCTCTTTGGGGCGTAGATGAGTGCTATTTGGAATTAGGTGATTACCAGCAGCAGTTGCAACGTTGGACGGCCTTATTCCCAAAAGAACAAATACTTGTGTTATTTCATGAAGACTTACTGACTCAGCCTCAAAGCACCATGGACCGAGTATGTGAATTTTTAGGAATTTCCTTAAAGAAATTAACTGAAGTCACCGAGGCAAATACAGCAGAGGTGCCTAAGACAAGGCTGGTATCTGCTTTATTAATGGGCTCACTCTCTACTTATATTGCCGCATTATTGCCATCCACGCTTAAAAAACGAGTGAAGTCGTTGATTTTAAAAAAACCAGAATCAATGGACGATGCGTCGCGCACGTTTTTAGTTCATTACTTTGCATCAGCTAACCAAGCAATAGAAAAAGCCTTGGATACATCATTAAAACACTGGAAATAAAGAGAATATGGAATATAGCAGTTCAAATCTAATTGCGTTTTTCTACAAGAATTGGAAAACTCTAGTCGTCATTCCGTTCTTGTCTATGGTTGTTGCGGTACTTTTTAGTGGCCCAACATTTATTAAACCATTATTTGAGGCGCAGGTGATCTTATTCCCCTCAACTACAAACTCGGTCTCTAAGGCACTCTTGCCTCAATCGAACGGCTACGGGGATGAGGATATTTTGGAATTCGGTGACGAGCAACAGGCAGAACAACTGCTCCAGATATTAAACTCCGGAGAGATTCGTGATTCCGTGATCAAGAAATTTGATCTCATGAATCATTATGAGATCGATGAAGACACTAAATACAGGCGCACTAAACTTTTTAAGGAGTATACCTCTAAAATTGAATTTGCTCGTACGCAGTTCATGTCGGTAGAAATCAATGTGCTTGATACGGATCCTCAACAAGCAGCGGACATGGCTAATTACATATCGTATCTCGTCGATCAGGTAAAAAAGAGGGTTCAAAAGAATCGTGCGCAAATGGGCCTGGAAATTGTTAAAAGCGAATATCTCAACCTTCAAAAGGAAATACAAACCATGGAGGAGGAGATCACACTATTGCGTTATAAAGGAGTACACGACTACGAAAGTCAAAGTGCTGTTTTCAACGAGCAGTATGCCATCGCACTTGCTCAAGGTGCTCAATCATCGTTCATCAAGCAACTAGAACGCAGATTAGATACGCTGGCTAAATACGGTGGTCGTTACGTGTCCATTCGCGATGAGCTGAAGTTATTAAAAGATGAAGAGGTAAAACTGAGAACTAAGTTCGACCAAGCGAAAGTGGATGTAAACCAAATGTTACCCGCAACCTTTAAGGTTGATGACGCTTTTGCCGCTGAGCGAAAAACTTATCCCAAACGCAGTGTGTTGATTCTTGCTGTAGGATTTGTGGTTTTTGTATTGGTCACTTTTGTCCTGCTTCTTCGTGGAACTATAGTCGAATTGCGCACTAAGTCCTAGGCTTGAACTTCGAAAGCAATATATCTAACCGTGTATCGATCGCAATAGCCATCGCTATACTTCCTGTTGTTGCCGTTATTGTAGCCATGGAGTGGTGGGAAGCATTGTTCATTCCAGTTGGGCTATTTGCTGTTTGGGTAACCTTATATAGAATAGATTGGGCCATGTGGTTCGTTGTGATTGCCACTCCGTTATCAATTAGCCTTAAGGACCTCACTGGTGGTGCAGGCCTTTCTATACCCACTGAACCTATGTTGGTATTGATCACCGCTTTGACTCTGGTCAAAATGATGTTCTTTAAAGAATACGACAAGCGTCTAGTCAAACATCCCATTAGTATTGCCATTTATCTTTATTTAATATGGATGTTCCTTACAGTAATCACCTCCGAACTTCCGATGGTATCCATAAAACAGTGGATTACTCGCGTCTGGTTTATTGTTCCTTACTATTTCGTTCTAGGACATCTCTTTTTAAAAGATGAGAAAAACAAGGTGCGATTCCTTTGGCTCTTCCTCATCCCTTTAATTATTGCCTGTAGTTATACCATCATCATCCATAGTCAGTATGGATTTACAAAAAAAACATCGACCTGGGTAATGTTCCCACTTTTTAAGGAGCACACTTCCTATGGTGCTGTATTAGCGATGTTCTATCCAGCAGCACTCCATCTAACTTTTAGAAAGTCCTCTTGGGGGTTTAATGCGATAGCATCGTTCTTGCTCCTTCTGCTAACGGCAGCAGTAGTTTTGAGTTATACCCGAGCCGCATGGTTATCTATTCTAGGCGCAGGACTTGTCTATGTTGCTTATGTATTGAAAATGTCTAAAACTACGGTTTGGTCTCTGGCTGGGATTGTAGTCCTTATCGCAGCTTTTAATTTCTCAGTAATCAATTCAAAATTCGAAAAGAACACCACCGATTCTTCTGATGACTTTAACGAGCACGTTGCTTCTGTAACAAATGTCAGTACAGATGCCTCTAACTTAGAAAGAATCAATCGCTGGAAATGTGCACTAAGGATGTACCAGGCGCGGCCTGTTTTTGGGCATGGACCAGGTACGTATATGTTTTTATATGCACCGTACCAAAAACCATCAGAAAAGACCATCATCTCAACAAATGCTGGTAATAGGGGTAATGCTCACAGTGAGTACCTCAGCCCACTTGCTGAAAGTGGCGCGTTAGGTCTAATTACGTTCTTGTATATCATCGTTCAAATCATCATTACAGCAACGTCTTCCTACAAAAAACTCCCTTCACTGCGTGCTCAGGCATTGTTGAGGGTGGCTTTTTTAGGACTTATCACTTACTATTTACATGGTTTTCTGAATAACTTCCTAGATATGGACAAGGCGAGCGCTCCCTTTTGGGGATTCACTGCTATGATTGCTGTTCTCTCCATAAGATCAGATTCCTTCCGTAAGGCTGCATAATTTCGTTTTTCCACTAAAGGCTTGCTATGCATGGGTTGTAGTTAGGATCAATTGCGTATTCTGTCGATAATTACGCGATTTCCTCTTACCACCTTACACTTGTGTTATCTCTAACAATACAGCTGATTTATTGCGTTAATCACAAGTAATCTCAGTCTTTGCTGTAAAAAACTTAAATCATGTTTGGATATCACCTGAATAAAGTAGACTTTTAGAGTTGCTTAACATTAGTTTAACACAAAAACACGTACAATGAAAAACAAATTGACACTATGGTCAGTATTACTTTTCTTGCTTTCAGTAAACTTTGCGGTTGCGCAATCGGTTTCTGGAGTTGTAAGTAGTACTGATTCGGGTGAACCGCTTCCGGGTGTTGCGGTTTCTGAGAAGGGTACGAACAATGCAGTATTAACAGATTTTGACGGTAAGTTTACCATCAAGGCTGCTAATGGTGTAACGTTGGTATTTTCTTCAATGGGTACGGAAACTCAAGAAGTTGTTGCAACTTCAGATTTCCTCCAAGTTTCTTTAAAATCTTCATCGAGCCAGCTCAATGAAGTAGTAGTTACCGCTCTTGGTATGACTCGCGAGAAAAAATCTCTAGGTTATGCAACACAAGATGTAGACGGTGCCGCTGTTACAACAGTTAAAGACGCCAACTTTGTAAACTCTTTGAGTGGAAAAGTAGCAGGTGTTCAGATTAAGAATTCTGGAACTCTTGGTGGTTCAGCTAACGTTGTTATCCGTGGTTCTAGTTCTTTAACTGGTAATAACCAAGCATTATTCGTTGTGGATGGTATGCCAATTTCTAACTCTACTGGTAACAGCTCAAATGTAGCTCGTGGTCGTGGTGGTTATGATTATGGTAACGCTGCAATGGATATTAACCCAGAAGATATCGAGAATATTTCTGTATTGAAAGGTGCTGCGGCAACTGCTCTTTATGGATCTCGTGCTTCTAATGGTGTTATCCTCATTACAACAAAAAGTGGGAAATCTAATTCTGGTAAGAAGACCTTAGGTGTTACTGCTAGTATGGGTGTCACTGTAGGAACTGTTAATGAGAACACTTTTGTTCGTCATCAACAAGGTTATGGTCCAGGTTATGGTCGCTACTACGGTGGTGCTTACACTACAACAGGCCCTGGTGATTCAACTTTTACAGATGGTCGTGCGCAATCTTACGATGCTAACGGTGATGGTCAAAATGACATCGTTCTCCCAATGGGTGAAGATGCTTCTTTTGGTCTTCAAGTAGATCCTAATATGGATGTTTATGACTGGGAGTCTATCTACCCTGAGTTACCTACTTACGGTCAATCAAAAAAGCACACAGCTCCAGAAAATGGTGCATTGAGCTTTTATGAGCAAAGTGTAACTCGCAACAACTCTTTCGCAGTTGATGGAGGTGGCGAAAACACGTCATTCCGTTTGTCTGCTACTAACTTTAACCAAAAAGGAATTGTTGGTGGATCGAACATCGGTCGTGACAACGTTTCTTTTAGTGGAAGATTTAACGCTTCGGATAAGTTGACAGTTTCTGCGAAAGCAAACTACAGCAATTCGAAGGGTAAAGGTCGCTATGGAACAGGATATGATTCGCGTAATCCTAACCAAAGTTTCCGCCAGTGGTATAACGTTCTTACCGATATGGATGCTCAGAAAGATGCATACACGAACTACGGACAAAAGAACTACTCTTGGAATGCTTATGGTTATGGTGCTAGTAATCCTACTGCTCCTCACTATTTTGACAACTTCTACTATTCTTCTTTGGAAAACTTCTCTACTGATTCTCGGAATCGTTTGATTGGTAACCTCATGGCAGAATATGAGATTAACGATTGGTTGAAGTTAACAGGTCGTATGTCAGCAGATAGTTATACTGAATTACGTGAAGAGCGTATAGGTACGCAGTCAGTTGATGTATCAATGTATACTCGTAATAACCGTTCATTCACTGAGCGTAACAATGACTTGTACTTGAACATGAACAAAAACTTTGGTACAGATGGCGAAATAAGCTTTTCAGGTTTACTTGGTTACAACCAACGTCGTTCTTCTTTCCAGAGTATTTATGCTTCCACTAATGGTGGTCTAGTAGTTCCTGGGGTTTACGCATTGAGTAATTCACAAGCAGCTCCTGCAGCTCCTTCTGAATCTGCTAACCAAATTGGTGTTGATGGTATTTACGGTCAAGCTTCTTTTGGATACAGAAACTTCTTGTATTTAGATGTATCAGCTCGTCAGGATGTATCATCTACTCTTCCAGTAGAAAACAACACTTATTTCTACCCAGCGGCTTCTTTAAGCTTTATCTGGTCTGAATTTGTTGATTCAGATATGCTGTCTTTCGGTAAGCTTCGTGCTAACTGGGCAAATGTTGGATCTGATGCTCCTGCTAACGCATTGGTTGATGCTTATGGTATTGGTACTCCATTCAATGGTGTAACTCTAGCGTCTGCGCCTTCTACCCAGAATAATGCGAATCTACTTCCTGAAAACACGCAGTCTACAGAATTAGGTCTAGAGGTTAAGATGTTCAAGAATCGTTTAGGATTTGATATCAGTTCTTACAACAGAATAACAGAAAATCAAATTCTTCCTGCTCAAGTGTCTAGTGCAACCGGTACTTATTATAAGTATGTGAATGCTGGTAGAGTTGATAACAATGGACTTGAAGTAAGTGCTTATGTTACTCCTGTTAAGACCAAGGACTTCCAGTGGGATGTAAACATCAACTGGTCAACAAACGATAATACTGTTGTTGAGCTGTTTGGTGATTCTGAATCACTATTATTAGGTTCGGTTCAAGGTGGTGTTCAGATGACAGCCCGCGTTGGTGAGGCTTATGGTACGCTAGAAGGAACGACTTTCGTTCGTGATGGTGGAACAGGTGCACCTCTTGTATACGATTGGGCTAGCTCACGTGGTGGTGCTCGCTACTATACAGGAGAATCAGGTGTGATTGGAAATGTTCAAGCTGACTGGAGAGGTGGTATTAATAATGCATTCTCTTACAAAAACGTTAGGTTAAGTGCTCTGATAGATATGCAAATGGGTGGAGATTTCTTCTCTTTGGATACTTATTACGGTTACGGAACTGGTGTTTACGATTTCTCAGCTGGAACTAATGCAGCTGGTAACCCTATTCGCTCTAACGTTGAAGACGGTGGTGGTTTAACATGGGATGAAGTAGCTCACCTAGGTATTGAAGGTGTTAGACAGTGGGATGGTACCACTCTTGATGCTGACGGTAATCCAAGTGGAACTACTGAAAACACAACTCCAATGTGGATGAACGATTACGGTAATGTATTGGGATGGGCCTTAGGTGGACCTAAAGAAATGCACATACATGATGCTTCTTTCGTTAAGTTGAGAGAAGTTGCCTTGACATACACTTTACCTACAAGCGCATTAGGTGATCTTCCGATCGCTGGTGTTGATGTAAGCTTTGTTGGTAGAAACCTTGCTATTCTATGGAAGAATACTCCTTACTCTGATCCAGAGGCAGGTCTTTCAGCGGGTAACCTTCAGGGGTATCAGTCAGGTGCTTATCCAACTCTACGTGAAGTTGGTGTGAATTTGAGAGTTAAATTCTAAGAAGTTCTAGATATGAAAAAGATATTATTCGCAGCAGCAGCTGCACTAGCAATCACTTCTTGTACTAACGATCTTTCCGACCTTAATGGTAATGTGAAAGCTCCAGAAGCAGTTCCAGCAGGCGCACTATTTGCAAATGCTACTATGGGATTCTTCGACTTTGCGTCGGTACAGAATGTGAATCAAAACAACTTGCGTCTTTGGTCTCAGCACTGGACGCAGACTACTTATGTAGATGAATCAAACTTCGACCTAAATGGTCGTGATGTGAATGGTTCGACGATGAATGCGATGTACCTCACGGTTATTCGCGATTGTGAAGAAGCTCGCAAAGCTGTATTGGCTGACGCTGTTTCTTCTGTTGAAGCAATTGATGCCTCTATAGCAGCAATTGAGGTTATGGAAGTTTTGGCTTATTCATTCATGGTAGATCTTTTTGGAGATGTACCATATAGTGAAGCCTTAACTGAAACTAACGTTCCAGCATATGACGATGATGCTGCTATTTACGCGGACCTTTTGGCTCGTTTGGATGCTGCATCTACTGACTTAAGCGGAATGTCATCATTCGGTAGTTCAGATATCATTTACGGTGGAGATGCAGCTTCTTGGAAGATGGCAGCGAATTCGTTGATGCTTCGTTTAGCTATTCGTATGATCGATGTTGATGCAGCTAATGCTAAAATGTATGGTGAGAAGGCTATAGCCGGTGGTGTATTCGCTTCATCTTCTGATGATATGCGTTTATTCTATTCGTCTGCTCCACCTCATACTCACCCAATGTGGGAGACTTTAGTGCAGAGTGGTCGTACAGATTACATTGCATCTAACACGTTGGCTGATGTAATGAATGCTCATATGGATCCTCGTCGCGCTTCTTTCTTTAAGAATCTTGATAGTGTTGGTAATATTACTGCAGCGCCTCATGGCCTTCAGTCTGATTATTACCAGTTCTCTCAGCCAGGTTCTGCACTGGAAGACCCAACATGGTCTCATGCAGCAGTTTCTTCTGTTGAGGTTGAATTCTTGCTTGCGCATGCTGCTGTTGCAGGATGGGCAGGTGCAGGTGATGCAGCTACTCATTACGATGCAGGAGTTACAGGTTCTATTGTTGAGTGGGGTGGTTCAGCCGCTGATGCTACAACTTATCTAGCTCAAGCTGGTGTTGCATTTGATGCATCAACAGCAGCAGCTCAGATTGGAACAGAGAAGTGGGTTGCTATGTACAGCAATGCTAGTGAAGCTTACAACACGGTTCGTCAATATGACTTGACCATGAATGTAGCTGATCTTGCTCAGACTGTAACACCAAACCGTTACTCTTATCCTCTAACTGAAACTTCATTGAATACAGCTAATGTTGCTGCTGCCGGAGCTAAATTCGGTGGTGATGATACATTCGCTAAAGTATTCTGGGACTTGTAGTCAATAGCCCTAGTTAAATATTAGACCGGCGCTTCCTTTGGGAGCGCCGGTTTTTTTTGTGCTTGTTTTCGCGTCATCGATCATGCTAGTGGTCTGGTGCGTTTGCTTTTTGACAAGTTGACGTACGCGTTAGACCTGTCGGTTTGCGGCTCTGTTGGATTAGGATAGTGTCTTAAATTCTGATGGACTGTTGGTCGAGAAGATGGATGTAGCCGCATTCGAAGATTGTAATTATCTATACCAAAGGTGTTTACATGAGACGCTACGTCAAGTGCTTAAATAGTTCACTTTTTTAAGTGATAGATGTGTTTCCGAGTGATTTTGTGTTGTACATTTGCCATCCGCATCAGGAAAAGGTGTGGGCTTTTAAAGAGCCAGTAAAACGTTACTGATTAAGTCTCAAACAAAAGTTTTGAATATTTCAATCAAACAGTTGTAAGCGTCAAATGTATTTATATATTTGCCGCCCCAATCGAGAGATAGGAAACAAAGAAAAGTTCTTTACATATTGGTTTAAGAAACAAGGAAAGTAAAAAACCTTGTCAATTATCTTGAGAGTTAATAGCTAGGAAACAAACAAAACATTACAATGGAGAGTTTGATCCTGGCTCAGGATGAACGCTAGCGGCAGGCTTAACACATGCAAGT
>OJHK01001354.1_pt1 | contig 11620 bp, 10 predicted proteins | sample 1595161 | NCBI WGS metagenome assembly OJHK01 (sample SAMN05416842, study PRJEB24817) | seawater metagenome | isolation source: Sea water | place: Canada:Atlantic | collected 2013-07 | reverse complement strand
GCATACGAGATGTAGAGAGGTCTCGTGGGCTCGGAGGATGTGTATAAGAGACAGGATGTAGGGTTGGGATAAAGTTGGATAAGCTCATTTTCTTCCATACCTATTCCTTGTATGTTAAAGCATCGAGACCATGAGCTACATCCGTTTTGGGTGATGATAACGGCGTAATTTCCATTGATGGAAGGGACGAAAGAGCTGCTGTTTTCTCCAGAAAGCACCGTTGAATCTGTACAATTTACCCATTGGAATGTGGCATTCGTAGCGTTTGAAAATAACGTTGGAGGTGAGCTTATTGTATACCCTGTAGTGGTATCAACACTGGTGATGGTAAGGTCGTAGGTTATAATGGAATCACAACCTGACGCAGCCATGAAAGTCCAATCGTAACTCCCTGTGCTATCCCAGTATGTTATTCCATCAGGGGCCAATAGACCCGAACAAACAGTACTTGTTAGCGTGTCTTTGGAGGCGCTACTCATATTCTGGCCAAGTGTCCAATTAGAACTTGATCCACTAAGCCCAAAGTTATTGAGTGTTCCTGTGTTCGTCCCCTGCAGGTCGGGTAAGGAAGTGACCGTTGAATTATTGCTGCCCGGTGTACCTTCATTAAAACTGTAATACGCTACTAATCCGGTAGGAGAGCCGCAAAGTTCCAATGCATAGTTGTTATAGATTGCGCTGTCTGTGCGGGCAACATTCCAAACACGTAGTTCATCTATTTCTCCGTCAAAATGACGAGCTGCATCGATCCGTTGGCCTATACGAAGTGCACCATTTGCAGTATTCACTGATGTAGTTATATTTCCACTGACTACAGCTATGCCGTCTATATATAACGTATGTTTTTTATTGGCTAGTGGGTTGTAGACTGCAGCGACATGATGCCATAGAGAATCATTAATCGCTGTACTAGCAGATAAACCACTCCCGCCTACCTCTATGCGAATGGAATTACCCCATAAAAGGTTGAGGGTATACCTTCCTCCTGTAGTGAAGGACCCCATATCAGCAATCACCTGTTGGGTGCCCCCAGATGCTGCCCCAGGTATACAGTTGGCAGTAGTGCGTATCCATGCTTCCACAGTACGCGCGCTGCTACCTGTAATGTTACCTGCTGAGGTAGATACATAGTCATTAGTGCCGTCAAAATGTAGGGCATTTTGAGCGCCCAAGACAAACGATAAAAGTGAAAACGTGAATATGTAGAGGTTTTTCATGACAGTAAAATACTACTTAATGGTCAATATTATCCTGTGCGGCCATAAAGAGCGCAATACAATCAATGGACTAAACCCGATCTAGTGTTACCACATTACTTTCGTCCAACTGCTCTCGAAATTCTCCCATAAATAATGTACAGTATAGGTGCCGGTGGTTAAGTCTTCTAACGCAGGCACATTATCAGGAGTGGCCTGCCAAATGCGCTGACCTAAATTATTATATAGTGCAGCTTGCAAGAGTTCCGGTGGCCAATTAGATTTTAACGCTCGCGGGTGAACATTAAGCTGGTCTGTAAGCTCGTCTATCCCAAAGGGAATACCAGTTGTTACTTGCAGGGAAGTCGTGTCTACCTTCCCGCAACGGAAAGCGTATTGAGTTACCGTAAATATCCCATTTGCATAATACGTATGCGTAGGGTTGAGGTCTGTAGACGTATACCCATCATTGAAATCATAGAATATAGAATCCGCATAGGTACTCGTATCCGTAATGGTAACGGTTACGGAATCTGTTAAGAGCTGCGCAGTGAATCCGGCATGCACATCATACTTCCCCACGTTCCATTGGCTTAAAGAATCATAAACGATGTTTTTTGCCGCTTGTCTAATAGCTAATGCTTGTGCTGCACTTAGATTACTGTCAAAGAGTATGTTTAGAGGATTCTCTCTAGTGATCAGCGTAAAGAAGGTACATGCTGCGGCATAGGTTCCAGCGAGCGATGGATGGGAGTTATCAGAAGTATAGAGCTCTATGGTCGTATCCGTATTCCTAAGGTATCGCCAAACGCTGCCAACTGGGCTCAGGTAGGCATCGTTAGAATCTGACATCATACGATATCTAAGGTGAAGCAGAGAGTCCATACCTTCATAGGTACAAAGCGGTGGGAAATTGATGCAGTTGGATTGGTCGCCATATTTACGTCCCCATGTTCTGAAAAAGACGGGTTGCGCGCATGGGGCTATACTGCGACAGCTGTCCACTAATTCATTTGCATAGGGCAGGGTCTGAAGGGTAAATTGTCCAGCTGGGAATGCAGGCTCTTGGCTTTGTGCTTGAAAGATAACATAGTCCCAATTTTTATTTCCCATCGCCGCATATGTTGTTGCACTTGCGGAATGCTGGTAAAGGGTTCCACCACCCACCGTTTGCGCTGTGGCGTCTAAAGCTATTCCGGCTGAGTTTGCTACGTCTTCAACCATGCCTTGTAGGTTATTTGCTGAGGTGTAGCTGTTGCCTATGAAGAGCACATTTGTCTGTGCCACTGAGGTAACGGTAAGTAACAAAGCGAAGAGGATAGTACGCATTCTGAGGTGTTTAGGGCCAGACAAGTTAGGAATAACATATCTACCTTGGATTCTAAATAGGATTAACTGACCTTGAGAATTCAAAATAGCATGAAATGAAGGTAATGGAAGTGGTAGCAGGGGTTATAACAGATGATCATAACCTTATTTTTTGCGTTCAACGTGGGGAAAATTCCAGATCCTATATCTCAAAGAAATGGGAATTTCCAGGAGGTAAAATTGAAGCTGGTGAGTCACACGAGCAAGCACTTGTGAGGGAGCTCAAAGAAGAATTAAGTATTGAGGTTGGAAACTTAGATCATTTTCTGACCGTCAACCATACCTATCCAGATTTTAGATTGATCATGCACGCCTATACATGTAAAATAGTTCAAGGCTCTCCTGTGCTCACAGAGCATTTAAAGTTAAAGTGGTTGAAGGCACAAGACCTTAAAGGCTTGGACTGGGCAGCTGCAGACATTCCAATTGTTGAAATACTTTAACCCCATGCCGGAACGATCCAACTCCTTGTTTTACCAGGAGAGTGTAAAGCTCGGACAGGTAACACCAAAACTTTGATTCACACTCCAGTTGGTCGTGTATTTACTGGCTTTTCGGGACTTACCGGTAAGGATTGATCTCCTCTTGTTGTGATAGTTTTGGTAGACCACTTTCCCAATAAACTCTCCTATAACAGCTCCTGCAACCAATTCACTCACCCAATGGTTATGACCGCGTATGTCATATAACAACGCCGTACTAGCTAAGGCATAAGGAACCCAACTGTTGTTAAACACTTTACTGTTCACCGAGGCAAAGGCGAAAAACATTGTAGCGTGATAAGACGGAAACCCCGTCCCGTATGCTTCAGAATGTAGATATGGTACATGAAAATTAAAGAAGTCTAAAGGACTATTCACGAAGGGATATTGACTATCACGGTCCGTTTGAGTGTAATCTCCTAAAGGTCGGGCAGGACGATGCCTGGCTACTAATGTCTTCAATACAACATGACTGACTACATAGGATTCCACTACAGCCTTCACCGTTAATAAGCCCGCCTCTTGCATTTTTTCATGTCCAGTAATTAAGCCCGCTGCATACATGGCAGTTACACCAGAATACATCCAACCATCGACCCCACCTCCCCAACGCCTCAATACAGGCGTATTAGGGAATAAACTGGGAAAGGAAAGAACATCTCGGACATAGACATCTAAGGGTTCGAGATGCTGTTGAAAGAACCTCGTAGTTGTATAATCCGTTGTGATTAGAGCAAAAAGTTTCACACCATTTAAAATCCTTTTTGGATTCTTATAAGGCCTCATTATAATGGCTTTTGCATCGTCATCTATAGTTTGAAAGGTGGCCTTAATAATCTCTAGCCTACCCAGTTTTCCATCTTCATATCGCCCCTCAAATGTGATTTGAGCGGTTGCGTTTAAAGTCAAAAAACATACGGATACTACAATCCACCAGCACCTTAATTTATTTGATATCATTCAAGAATATTTTTAAGCGTACAAGACCATGAAATTATGTTAAACAAAGTAATATTTAAAACCAAAGCGCATAAAAAAAGGCTCCCAATCTCTTGGAAGCCTTTTAAACACTAGGTTTTTCTGTGGTGGGCAATGAGGGATTCGAACCCCCGACCCCCTGCTTGTAAGGCAGGTGCTCTGAACCAACTGAGCTAATTGCCCTTAGCGGGTGCAAATATAGACCTGTAATTGAATTTCGCAACTACTTTATCGAAATTTATGGGGATTTGATTGCTTTACCAATAAACCCCAAAGCAGGCAGTGTCTCCTACCTCCGTTTGTTTGTAGAGGGCCCTGATCACTTCAAGATTTTGTTCGTTACCACTACAATTGTTTTGAGCGGTTATAATGAATTGATTGTTAGAGGTATTGGTGTTAGGTAAGATGATTTCAGCCATGTTAGAGACTACGCCACAGTAACATTCATGTTCATCGTATCCTGATAAAGGATCACAGGAATAGGTGAATAGTAGGGTGGAGGTAATCAGTAAGAATCGGGCTGGAGTCATGACATAAGAATACAACAATAATTACTCGCCTTCCTTTTTTGTATCCTCATCGAATGAAATACTCAAGCTATTTACACAGTAACGCAGCCCTGTAGCTGTAGGTCCATCATTAAAAACATGTCCTAAATGCCCGCCGCATCCACCACAAAGGATTTCAGTACGTGACATGCCGAGTGTTTTATCTTGTTTCTCTATAACTGCTCCGGAGGCTATACCGGCGTCAAAAGACGGCCAACCACAGTGTCCGTCAAATTTCGAATCTGAGGAGAACAGAGGCGCATCACAGGCTCTACAATTATACATACCTTCTTCAAAGTGGACGTTGTACGTTCCTGTGAAAGGTCTTTCGGTGCCTTTCTCTCTGAGAACATAGTACTCCTCTGGTGTGAGCATGGATTTCCACTCTTGGTCGGTTTTAGTAACGGGGAAATGGCTTTCTTCTTTGGACATATCAGCGGGAGTTGTTTGTGCATCGCAAGAGATTGTAACGCACGCAAGTAAAAATAAGATGTACTGTTTCATAAAAGTATAACACTAAAGCTCTAGGCTAGTTCTCTCAGGATTCGTTAAAAGACCAATCATAAATCTGTTCGGCCAATCTAGCATCTCTGAGTATCCTTCTGTGTCCTAGACCAGAGGTTTCTATATACGTTCCGTTGTTCATGTTTTGACCAACCTCTCTCCCCATTGAAATAGGCGTGTCACGATCATCAGTATCATGAATTACGAGGGTTGGTATGGTATTTTTAGGGGCCAATTCCGGTGCACTAAATGAATCAAAGTTCTCCCCAAAACTCTGTTTTAGGTTTACCACAATTCTTGCCTTGACCTTATCATTAAAGCCAAGTGCGCTGCAGAAAATGCGCACCATATCTGAAATCCTCCCAGGAGGGGATATAAGGACTTGTTTATGAATTACAGCACCACTCTGCGCTGTTGCGTGCATGGCAGCGTTACAACCTATGCTGTGTGCTATCAATAGGTCTGCCGGACCGTATCTTGAAGTAATCTGCGCGATGCAGGTTCCGATTTCAGGCATCATGGTGCTCTTTCCTTCTGCTCCCCTATGGGCAACGGCGTTGAAACCGGTGAGGGTGTATTCTTTTAATAGATCTGGACACTTCTGCTCTATAAAATCCATGAGCATATGGAATTGGCTAAAACGACCAGCCCAACCATGAACCAGCAACAAGTGCTTGGTTCCAGTACCTAATCTATACACAGGAAATTTTAAGCCGTTCTCATGGGTAAATAATTCGGGAGCACCAAACCTTACTTCAAAAGGGAGCTCACGCTTGGGTATCTTGAAGGCGTATGGAGTGAGAAACCATTTCCATGCTATTTTTGCTGCCCATACTGTGCTAATGGACTGTGAAAATGAGGCATAGACTGACATTGCCTTTGGTGGGGCGAATGAAAGCTGCTCATGAGAAGAAGGGTTGTTTTTGAGGGTGTCTGCCATACCCTAAAGGTATAACAGACTTAAAGAAAATGAATGGTGCCCAGAACAAGATTCGAACTTGCACGCGAGTTATCGCACTACCCCCTCAAGGTAGCGTGTCTACCAATTTCACCACCTGGGCATGAAGCTGCAAATGTAACATGAAAAACCAAACAGATTTTAAAATGCAGACTGAATTTTGCGGATAAATTAAAGACTAAAAAAAGCCCCATCTAATGAAAGATGAGGCTTTGAAAGTGATCCCTCAGGGGTTCGAACCCTGGACCCATACATTAAAAGTGTATTGCTCTACCAGCTGAGCTAAGAGATCGACCTATTCCCGCTTTACGGGGTGCAAATATACGTTTGAATTTATTTTTCACAAGGCTTGAGAAGAAAATTTCTAGATTCTTATCTGCGGACTTCAAGACGGTCATTCCTGTGTATCTTTAAGCCTAAGAATTAAGTACATGATATACATACTTTTAGGCTATATGGGCTCGGGTAAAACCAGCTTAGGAAAGACAGTTTCTAAGCTTAAAAATATTCCTTTTATTGATTTAGATCAGCGAATTGAATCATCCTTAGGCACTTCCATTGCTGAATTTATAGAGGAAAAAGGTGAATTGGCCTTTAGAAAAACCGAACACCAGCAACTAAAGTTATTATTAGAAAATATGCCCAAGGACTGCGTGCTTGCAGTGGGTGGCGGAACCCCAGTATTTTATGACCACATGGACCTGCTTAATAGTGCGGGGGTCACGGTTTATTTAGATGTGAGTGTGGTAGAATTGGCAAGGAGACTGGCAAATGATGTACAAAGACCGCTCATAAATAATCAAGATGACCTAGCAGAGTTCGTTGCCAAGCACCTTTTTGAGCGTAGACCGTATTATTCTCTTGCAAACTACCGTATAAAAGGAGACCAGCTCACCGCGGAGGATGTACTGGCCTGTTTTTAAAGTATTTAAGTAAAGTGCTTCGTCGTCTACACCAAGTAAACATTCACGGCCAATCCATTCTCAATATTTAAACGAACCGTTTCTTGAAGGGTCGTACTTAAGCTTATTCCTTTCAGATCGGCCTTCACTGGATAGCGTTTGTGGCTGCGATCAACAAGAACGGTTGTACTTAGCTGTTGCGGACGGAACTCCATGAGTTTGATCACCGCCCATAATAATGTACGTCCACTATTGAGTACATCATCTACTAAGGCAATCTCAGCTTGTTCTGGAAGTGAGATGTGCATGTCGTTAAGTACCGGAGCTTTTTTATGCATCACCAGGGGAACCAACTCTACTTCAATAGAGCTGATGGCAGATAATTTTTCCACCAACTGTTCCGCAAGCCAATATCCGTTTTCTTGGATACCCACTACATATAGCTTTTCAGCCTTGCTATGCCTGTCGTATAATTCCCAAGCGAGTCGCTGGATCTTATGCTGTATCTCCTGGGCATTCAGGATTTGTGTAGTCTTTGTGCTCATGGTATGAATTTACGCCTTTAGAACCAGTTCAACAACGTTTTCTATGTGGTGGGTTTGCGGGAACATGTCCACCGCAGTACTCTGCTTTACGTCATACTTTTCACTAAACAACCCAAGATCTCTTGCCTGGGTGGCAGAATTACAGCTTACGTATATCATGCGTGGAACCTCAAGGTCTAATAATAATTTGACCACATCTCCATGCATACCATCGCGTGGTGGATCAGTAATGAGTACGTCAGGTTTGCCATGCTTTTTAACGAAAGCCTCTGTAAATACATGCTTCATATCACCAGCATAGAAAGTTGCGTTCTCTATCCCATTGTTTTTAGCATTCAGTTTAGCGTCTTCTATGGCTTCAGGGATTAATTCTATCCCTACTACCTCACGTGCTTTTTCCGCCATAAATAGCGCAATAGTTCCCGTTCCGGTATATAAATCAAAAACCAATTCTTCCGGCTGAATATTAGCCATGTCTAGAGCAACCTTGTAAAGCTCATAAGCTTGATCAGGGTTGGTCTGGTAGAAACTCTTTGGGCCAATTTTAAACCGCAATTCACCTTCACCACTATACTTGGGCATGGCCTCTTCTATGAAGTCCTGTCCTGTGTAAGCGATAATGTCTTGGTCGTAAATGGTATCATTTTGTTTTGTGTTGATCACATATTGCAGCGAAGTGATCTCTGGGAATTTTTCTGCCATTGCATCGAGAAGGGCAACGCGCTCGTTCTCTAATTCTGTCTTAAACTGAATCACAACAAGTACTTCACCTGTGCTAGAGACCCTAATAAGCATAGTACGTAGCCATCCTTCTTGACTGCGCGCATGAAAGAAAGGAAGGTCATGCTCAATAGCCCAGTCCCTCACAAAATTTCGAATCGCATTACTAGGTTCCGGTTGCAAATGACATTCGTCTATATCTAGCACCTTATCCCAGAAACCAGGAATGTGGAATCCTGCACCACGACGTTCTGTGAACTGGACTTCGCTTTCAAGTTCAGCCTGGGTCAACCATTTGTTATCCGTAAAACTGAATTCCAGTTTATTGCGGTATAGATACTGCTTTTTACTGCCTATAATAGGGTGAAAGGTTTCAGGAATAACATGGCCGATTTTCTTTAGATTTTCACGGACTTCTTTCTCTTTGTATTCCAACTGCTTGTCGTAAGACAAGTTTTGCCATTTACATCCACCACATACGCCAAAGTAGGCACACTTGTGATCTACCCGATCAGGACTGTATTCGTGAATATTAACTACTTTTCCTTCCAGGAATGATCTGCGTTTTTTAGTGACTTGTATATCCACAACATCACCAGGTACACCGCCAGTAACAAAGACCACGCGCTCGTTATGTCGCCCTACAGCTTTCCCTTTGTTACCTATATCTGTAAGCGTTACCTGTTCAAGGTTTGGAATACGTTTTGTTTTTCTTGCCATGAGGCAAAAGTACATTTAATAATTGTGCAAACACTACTTCAAATCACCACAATCTATAGTTGTAAATCAACAAGGGCGGCCCATGGGCCGCCCTTGTAATTACATGCGAGTTTCGCTATGACAGTATTATTTAATCACTACTGGTTCAGCGTGTGTAGTTCCGTCTTTGCTCACTACAAGCAAGTAGGTTCCAGCTGCCAAATGTCCAGTGGAAATTTCAAGAGTTTCTCCAGAAGAGAAGCTCCCTTGGTAAGCATCAACTTCTTGACCCAACATGCTGATCAGTTTTGCCTGAGCAACACCTTCAAACTCACCTTCAACAAAAATGCGGTCTGTAGCAGGGTTAGGGTAAATCTTCAAAGTAGCGGCCAATTCATTTTCAATGGTTCCTATCGCATAGGTAGCATCTACACTCTGTAACACTTCTTTAGTCGTTAGATCTTGAATCCAAAGAATAACACCCAAGTTGCTGAAGCTTTCAACAGTATGGTTCGTAGAGAGATTCACTGGACTTGAAGCATTAGCCGGAAGAATATAACTTCCGTTAAACGTATAACTTAATGTTTGAGAAACAGATGAATTAGCAACTAAAGCAGAAATAGACTGCCCAGTTGAGCTAGGCATCATTTTCTTTACGACGTGAATAAATTCAGTCTCACCATTCGTTCCTACGTTTGCATAATCTACCTTAGAGTAGACAGCTGCAAAAAGTGCAAGGTTATTCGAGCTCACATCTGCTAGTGGAGTGATATTTACGCTAGTTTCAACAGTTTTAGAGAATTGGCTAAAGGTTGCAGTCATCTCCACAAAAGCAGGGTTTGATTGGAATTGGTCAAAAACAGTTTGTGTAACACTGTTACCATTCAGATCCCATCCACCATCTATTTCAACACGAGGTACAGAGTTCACACCGTAATAGGTACGACGATCTCCACCTTCGCTATAGTAGTACGGATCACCTGCTCCTGGCCAGCTCATCTGGTACTTGATAGAGTTTGATTCTCCTGGATTCGCTGCAAAAACTGTTTCCATTTGAGTGTTTGCAGGTGTACAAGGACCACACGTTGAAGAGGTAAAAGTCTCGTACAATGGATATCTTGTAGTTAATGCTGGTACCACTTGAACAGAGGTCATGGCAGTATCATTAGAGTTGTCAGAATCAGCATTGGTTCCATTAAGACCTGTCAACCAAGCTTTCACACTGTAAACGCCTGATGTCGATGGATTCCAAGTTGAAGTCGCAGTCAACGTTCCTGTTGCTCCAGAAGAAACACTGATACCTGTCAATGCTGAAGTCGTGGCTGTACCACCATTCACACTTAGGTTCAGTGTAGCACTGGTAATAGTGGCTGCGCCATTATTTACAAAGTCAGCACTAACAGAAAAAGGCGAGGCAGTTAATGCCAAATACGGGTTAAGGTTAACTGAAGAACCAGCCATCTCGTAATCCGGCTGAACTCCCTGTACGAAGGTTTGATGAGTGTTATCTGTGCGATCAGGTAGATTGGTTGAAGCACTTGCAACACCCATAATACTGTCCATTGTAGTGCTGTTGGCACGAACACCTAGGTTCACTGTACCTGCCCAACCAGCAGCGCGCTGATCTACGATGTAAATATTGTTAGATCCTTCTTCCAGTACAATAGACCAATAAGTCCAGTGACTTCCTGAGGTTCCAGTAGCGCTGTAAGAGGCAAAAAACACCCATTCTTGACGGTTAGGAGCAGTTCCAAATGATTTACGAGCAATCTGATCATTTGAACCACTACCATTGATACCTAGAATGCAAATGGATGAATCAGGTACCGTGCTGCTCGCTATCGATGCAGCAGCTCCAGAACTGTGGTTTGCCGGAGATGAAGCCTGAGAAAATGTTAGAATACCTGTATTAGAAACACGGTATGTAGTAGCCGTATCGCCGTTAAATAAAAAGGTAAATGGAATGGTTTGCGCCGTGGAATAAGTTCCTGCTGTTTGCGCAGCGGCGACAATAGAAGTCCAACCTGAGGCTATGCCACTACCCACAGGGTACTCAGTGTCTTCTGTATTTATATTATTTGGATTACCACCAGCAGCTGCTGTATGGTAATACTGACCGAAGGCAGAGCCTGTGCTTAGGGCAATTATACCCAGAGAGAGTAAAAGTTTTTTCATTGAGATATATTTTGAGCGATGAAGTTATGAGAAATAGTGTAAATATGAAGAGCTATGCTGCCTATATTTGTGAAAATCACAAAAATCATAGCAAATGACACCTACTTCACAATCTTCGATGCAATTAGAAGAGCGCTATGGCGCTCACAACTACCATCCGTTACCTGTGGTCTTAGAAAAAGGTGAAGGCGTATATGTTTGGGACGTTGAAGGCAGACAATATTATGATTTCTTATCTGCATATAGTGCTGTAAACCAGGGTCATTGTCATCCAAAAATTGTAGGTGCGATGATCGCACAAGCCCAGCAGTTGACCTTAACATCCAGAGCTTTTTACAATAGCAAATTAGGAGCTTATGAGAAATATATGAGTGAGACTTTTGGTTTTGAAAAGACTCTTCCCATGAATACAGGCGCTGAAGCAGTAGAAACAGCTATAAAGCTTGCCCGTAAATGGGGATACGAGAAAAAAGGTGTTCCTCAAAATAACGGTGTAATAGTAGCTGTCTCTTATACACATCTGACGCTGCCGACGAATAGAGAGG
>OJHK01001345.1_pt1 | contig 11659 bp, 9 predicted proteins | sample 1595161 | NCBI WGS metagenome assembly OJHK01 (sample SAMN05416842, study PRJEB24817) | seawater metagenome | isolation source: Sea water | place: Canada:Atlantic | collected 2013-07 | reverse complement strand
ATGTGTATAAGAGACAGTGGAAAATGTATCTCAACCCACGTCTGACGCTCTACAACCTCGTCGACGATCCCGGTGAAACCCAGCCCGTGCGCAACAGCACGCTCCTAAGAAAACTCCGCGGCATGGTCATCATGTTCCAAAACGAAATGCGTTTGGATGCCCGCGCCGCTGGTGACTCCTTCAGCCCCTAGTCCGCCTCTGGATTAACGGGCACCCACCCACTAGCCATCGGAGTGGTGGAGTCGATATAGAGTTCCAGATTCTTGAGGCACCAAAACGAGCACTCGACAACCGCACGGAATCACGCACGGTTTAAATATGACCACGATCACTGCTACCAGCGCGAGAAATAAGCTGTATAGCCTCATAGATGAAGCGAACGACTCGCACATTCCGATCCAGATTACGGGAAAGCGCGGCAATGCGGTGCTCGTTTCGGAGGACGACTGGAAGGCCATTTCCGAAACCATTCATCTTAGCTCGATACCAGGTATGGTCGACTCGATCAAAACGGGAATGAATGAGAAGATCGAAGCCTGCAGCGAATCAATCGAGTGGTGAACTATAAACTCGTTTACACCAAACAGGCCCAAAAAGACGCCAAGAAGCTTTCTCGATCTCAGCTAATAACCAACGCACTGGAATTACTCAAAGTCCTGCAAGACGATCCATTCAAAAGGCCGCCGGAATACGAAGCTTTGGTCGGTGACCTACAGGGCGCTTACTCTCGGCGAATCAATATTCAGCATCGCATTGTCTACCAAGTATACGAGGAAGAGAAGGTCGTAAAAGTGATTCGCCTGTGGACTCACTACGGTGAGTAAAAATTCGATTCCCGGCCAGCGGGCGACGTTTTCTTCGATCGATAGCGTTGCCTCACTCGCACTGATGAAAGCTATTTTCCGGCGGTATTCTTCGCCCCGAGATTGGTGCGTGCGTCCCAGTCTTCGAATAGCTTAGTCATCTCCGCCACTTTTTCTGGATGTTGACCTACGAGGTCATGCAACTCCGTGCCATCATCGATCAAGTTATAGAGCTCCCACGTCTTCTTATTCTTCGAGACCAGTTTCCAGTCTCCTTCCCGAACGGCCCAACCCTTATTGTGGGCCCAATAGAGTGGACCGCGCTCAACTTGTATCGTCGGATCTCCCGTGATCGCGGCGAGCAGAGACTCCCCCTCGAAGGGCATCGGCTTCTGATCAAACCGATCTACTTGAGCGGCATCCATCAACGTCGGCATGATGTCGATGGCGTGACCCAATTCCGACGACACTGAACCTGTCAGATCTTCGTGAAGACCTTCGGGCCAGGAGACAATCAACGGAGAACGCGTGCCTCCTTCATGGTCATATTGTTTGTAATAGCGAAACGGAGTATTGGCCACGTTGGCCCAACCGTAACCGTATGATTGAAAACTGGACTGCGGGCCCGGCATGACATCCGGAAGGTTTCCTGGCACGATTGGGGTTTTGGTTCCGTCCGTCGTATACTCACGCGTCCAGTATCCCGTGCGTTCGGGCAGGTATTCCACATGGCACCCGCCATTGTCGTGATGGTAGATGATTATCGTGTTATCGAATTCCCCCGTCGCTTTGATGGCGTCAATTACCCGGCCAATATTCCGATCCATGCTGGTAACCTGAGCCGCGTAGACCTCCATTCGGCGTTGTTGCCAGGCTTGATGATCCGTCTCTTTCCAAGGGGAAACTTCTTCGTTACGCGGCGACAGTTCCCATGCCGGATCGACGACCCCAAGTTCCTTCATCCGGGCATGACGTTGTATGCGCAATTCATCCCACCCCATCTGGTAGCGGCCGGCATAGTGCTCAATATCCGCGGGTTTAGCGTGCAACGGCCAATGCGCGGCATTGTAAGAAAGATAGAGATAGAATGGCTGTGCCTGATCCGCCTCGTGGAGAAATTTCAACGCATAGTCAGTGATCGAATCCGTGTAATAGTAGTCAGGATTGTCCTGCCACTCATGCTCCATATTCCGGCCGTTGAGCTGAACCATGCTCGGAGCGAAGTAATCCGAAGTCCCGTCGAGGGTGCCAAAATATTGATCAAACCCGCGATGGTGTGGGGCGTGGGGGCCGTCGTTCTCGTCTCGATTGGACAAGTGCCATTTCCCCGAAGCCATCGTGGTGTAGCCCACCGACTTTAACGCCTGCGGTAACGTGACGGCCTCCGGATGCAGTCCACCCCTGTGACTCCCTCCAGCGGGCAAGGCAGTCTTGGGATATAAACCTGTCAGCAGACTTGCCCGGGTGGGCCAACACATGTTGTTGACGTAATAATTGGTAAACCGCACTCCCCGCTCCGCCAACGCATCCAGATTTGGTGTCTCAATCTCACTACCGTAACAGCCGATATCCGAATATCCCATATCATCGGCAATGATGTGCAGGATGTTGGGCCGATCCCGGGCGGTAAGCGGGATCACCGTGGTGAGAGCAATAATAAGGATCAGTGGTTTCATTAAATGGAGGGGATGGTAGGGTTAGCGGTCTCATACGCTTCGGTCTTGGATCCCGTTTTCCGCGTTTCAGCACCTACTTCGTTCAGGAAGCCCACCATCAGACGGTGGAGCTCCTTCGTTTTATCCGGGAGCGATTCCGAAAGATCTTTCTCCTCTCCCTTGTCCTTCGACAAATTAAACAGCTCGAGGCGACCTCTGGCCCAGGTTTTAACCAGCTTGTAGTCCCCCATCAGAATCGCGGTATCACCAGAGCGAGCCACCGCTTGGTGGAATATCAAATACGGCCGAGCTCGAGCGATTTCACCCTTCCCTTCATGGTTGAGGACAGGGGTCAGGCTTCCGCCATCTACCGCCGAAGGTAACTTCGATTTGTATCCAGCCAGCTCCGCTATGGTCGGAAAGATGTCGAGCCCCGTAGCCGGAACCTCACTGACCGTGTTCGCCTTCACTCCCGGTCCCTTCACCATGAAGGGCACTCGGATCCCTCCCTCATATACGGATCCTTTACCACCACGCAGCGGCAAGTTCCGGTGCAGGGTTCCGCCCTCCTGCTTGGGTATCGAATTCCTCCCCCCGTTGTCGGACAGGAAAAACACATACGTCGTTTCCGACAATCCGAGCGATTCGATCTTATCGAGCACGACTCCGATGCCTTCATCCACATCATGAGTCATCGCTGCAAACTCCGGCATGCTATGCTTCTGCCCCTTCGGCCGCTTGCGCTCCGTTTCGAAAGTCTCCTGACGATAGAAGATATCCAGATGCACCGCATAGTGTGAGAGCTGCACAAAAAACGGATTTCCCGACCGCTGCGAAGACTCCATGAAATCGCACGTTCGTTGGGTAAGGCCGAAAATCAATTTGGGGTCGTCACTCGCCGCCGGTCCTCCTGCTCCTTTGCCTCCACCCGTGCCGTTGTCGGTGTATCCGTCGCTCACATCATAACCCATTTCGGCCGGGGTCACGTCATCGAAACGCATGTCCCATTTCCCAAAATGCGCCGTCCGATAGCTTGAATCCGCCTGTTTCAACATCTGCGGGAGACTCAGCTGCTTCCGATAATTCGCCGTCCAACTCGATTGATCTTTCTGATAAATATGCCGCGCAGGGGTCTGTCCGATCAATAGACTGCGCCGGGTTGGGCAACAATAGGGTGCCGGGGCATACCCTCGGGTGAAGCGCATGCCCTCTCGCGCCAGCTGTTCGATCCGCGGCGTCCGATAATAGTCGCTGCGCGTCCGTTCGTCATTCGGATCAATTTGGAGTGACGTGCCTACCCAACTTTGATCGTCCGTCAGGATGACTACAAAATTAGGCGCCGACGGACTTGCGTGAACCCCGAGTGCGATGCTCGCACCGATGATAAGAAGAGATAGGAATTTCATATGGATTTAAAAGGTGGTGGATTCGGGTCACTTTAACCAATCGGGCACCGAGTCATGCTCGCGCCACGCTTTGACGCGACGGTCCAATTTGTCCGGTTTCCATTCGGTAGTGCCGGCGGGAAGCGTATCGGTTTTGGGCAACCACCTTTGGTGTTCCGCTATAACGGCGGCGTAGGCGGAATCTCCGGCGAGGTTCGTGTGTTCACCGGGGTCGTTCCGATGGTTGTAAAGTTCTTCACTGCCATCCCGATATCGGATGTATCTCCAGTCCTCACTGCGCACCGCATGGTTGCGATAATACCACGTGCTGAGCACCGGTTTCGCCCACTCCGCATCCGGATTTTTGAGCAACGGTAAAAGGCTCTGCCCTTCGAGTTTCGGCGCCGGCGGAAGTTCACACAAATCAACCAGCGTCGGATAAACATCCAGCAGACTGACCACACGACCGCTTTGACAGCCCCCGGATGATTGCCCGGGTGTTTTTACGAACAACGGAACTCGGGTCGATTCCTCCCAAAGGGACTGTTTCCGCCAGTGCTTCTTCTCCCCTAAATTTTGGCCATGATCTGACCACAGCACCACAATCGTATTCTCAGCATACTTACTGTCTTCGAGGGCGCGTAGCACTTTGCCCAGTTGGTCATCAACGAACGAAACACAGGCCAAGTAGCCGTAGACCATTTCCCGCCAATAATCGTCACTGAGATTCACCACGGCGTAATGATCGCCGGTCTTGATCGTGCCGTAGGCGATGGATTTCCCCATCAGCGGGATATCACTCATCTCGTCTTCCGGCACTTCCGGCACCACGATTTCATTCAAGTCGTAGAGATCAAAATATTCCTGGGGAGCGGTGTAAGGCACGTGCGGACGCACAAACCCTACCGCCAAGAAGAATGGTTTTTCGTGGTCCTGCTCAAGTTGATCCACCGCCCAATCCGCGATCAGTTCGTCGAACATCTTGCCGCCCGGCATATCCGTCCGATCCAAAGCCCCCCAGCACAGGGATTGGCCGCTATCAAAATCGTCACCGTAGTGATTGATGATCTGACTGCCTTCGTGCGGAAACGGGTAGAACTTGGTGCCACCGTAGCCACTGCCGCGTGCTCTTAGCTCCTTCGATATTTTGTAGTCAGGCGCGGTGGCATCCCAGAAATCGTCTGTCCGCTCCTTATAGTCGCTCACGCCGCTGTGAAACACCTTCCCCACCGCCAGGGTCTTGTAGCCGTTGTCCTTAAAATACTGGGGCAACATTTTGTGGTCGCCCATGACTTCATCGTAGGACTTCCGCATGGCGGAGGTGGATCCATACCACCCCGTGCTGGCCGGATGTAGCCCACTGAGCAGGGCATTTCTCGAAGCGGTGCAAACCGCCTGCGAGCAATGCGCATTGGTGAATTGCATGCCTTGACCGGCTAGTCGATCTAGGTTCGGCGTGATCGCCTGCGGATGCCCACCCTGCGATCCTGTCCAGTCGTTCAGATCATCAATCGAAATGAACAATACATTGGGTGGTCGAGCAGCGAGAGGTTGGACCATCAGGCTCAGAAAGAGCATCATGGCTCCGGTAATACGGTGGACGCGGGGAAATCGTTTCATGACAGCAGGGGAGATTCGATTATTCGTGCAATAGAAACGCCTGTGCTTCCGGAAGGTCTTCATCGAGCCAACCGTAGAAAATCAGCATACCGTCCACAGGGTGCCCATTCGGACGCACCACGGGTTGCACATTATTAAAGCGCCAGCCCGCATATTTGGTCGGATCGGGAGAAAGGTCGCGGTGCTTGGTCCAGGTATCACCGTCATTGGATGACACCCACTCCTCCAACCGGCCTCCGCCGTGTTTGTCCATATACCCACCCTCCAAGTAGCCATCCCAGACCAGCACGTAGGCGTGCAGCGTGCCATCTGAATCACGCTGCAGGTAACCGCTGCTCCATTGATGGCTGGCGAAACAAATGCGGGTGTTTTTCCAAAGTCCGTTCTCGCGCCTCAGGTAGTAATAAGACGGCGACGCCAAATCATCGCCAGAGAGCACATGGAGGAAGATAGGTTCGCCCTCCGCATCCAATGCCATCGCCGGTGGCACGCCCGCACCCCGCCATGCCGTATCCCAAATCTGGGCATGATCCTTGGAATACTCTAAGTGAATCGGCGTTTCGAGTTCCTCTCCATCCGCGTTGAGCACGATACGTTCTTTCAAATCAACCTTCAGATACGATAGATTGTATTTCCACTCGTTGCTCACGGGCTGACCATAACGGGGATTAAACAAACGCAGCGGATCATTCGACTTCACATCGTCATAATCGGTGTAGCCGACATGCAGATACCGCCCGTCGCGGCTCATGACCTTGCCGTGGTAGGAGGACCACTCGGGAAAACTCAACAAATCGAGGTCCGTGAGATCATCCTTGGGACCTAGCCACGTCTCCCCGTTGTCGCGACTGATCTTATAGGTCCAGGAGCTGTTATGACCGGCAGTGCGGTAGTACAGCACCTCGCCGTCATCAAACGTGCGAAACACCGTCGGGTAAGAAATCCCGGGAGCGATATCCGGTCCTTTGCGCCAAGCGATGGTATCATCCTCAGGACTGACCGGGGATTTCGAAATCAGATACGTGCCGGGATCGCGGTGGCAGCCATACAACACGTGCAGGTGGTCCCGCTCGTCGGCCCAAATGATGGGCATGTCGTGATGGTCGTTGGTCCGCTCGTCCAGCTTAACCGAATCAGAGAAGGTGCGGGTCGCGGGATTATACGTGATCAGCATCGGGCGTGCGGCACCGTTGCCGTTTTTACTCGGTTCGGCATCCCCGTTGTAGACGATGTAAACGAGCTCATTGAGCAGGATAGCCTGAGGCCGTTGTCTCACATCGTAGAGCATGTTAAATTTACCGGTTTCGCCAAACGGCACCGCCGCGGGGGCGACGTCCTTCGCCAGCGTCGAAATCGACAACGCCATCATCAAGGCGCCATATATTGTGTTTTTCCAAGAAGGGTAACGAGGAGTCATGTCTTGAAAAAAGTAACCCACCCGCATTTCACGAGAGCGAAATCGCAAAAACGGTGATTCCCAGAGTTGCGCCATCTTGCGTAACCGTTCCATATTTCGCTTCTGCCGAAGCCCGGCCGTTTGCCCCATACTCCGTCCCATGTCCTTCCCCAGTCGCTCGATCCGAGTTCTCCTCACCCTCATCGCCAGCTCGTTCCTGCCCTCCATCGGTGGTGCCCAGTCGAAACCGACGGCGCCGTCCATCACGCACGAGAACGTGGCCTACGGCGACCACTCCAACCAGATCATGGATTTCTACGCCGCCGACGTTGAGGGTCCGGCCCCTGCGGTGATCTACATTCACGGCGGTGGTTTCCGAAACGGCTCGCACGACAAAATTTCCGCGCAGAAGGTGAAACGTTACCTCAACGCGGGCATTCACCATATTTCGGTTGAATACCGTTTTCTGAGCCACGCGCCCTTCCCTGCTCCTCATGAGGACGCCGTGCGCGCTCTCCAGTTCATTCGTAGCAAGGCCGAAGAATGGGGTATCGATAAAAACCGCATCGCCGCCTACGGCGGCTCCGCTGGCGCTCAACTTGTCGCCTACCTCGCCTGGAGCGAAGACTTCGCGAATCCTGACAGCGACGATCCCATCTCCCGCGAATCCACCCGTCTCAAGGCCGTCGCTCCGCTGGCCGGACAATCCACTCTCGATCTCGATTGGTGGGTCGAAAACATTCCCGGCTACGACAAACCTCACCGTAGTCCGGACGGTAGCACCGGATATGGCGATGTCCTCACCCGCGGCCTAGTCCACGAAATCTCGATCATCAATCATATCACTTCGGATGATCCTCCGACGTTTATGTCCTACGGGATGAAACCCGACGACCAGGTGCCCGAGGACAAGAAAAAGGCAGGTGGCTGGAAAATCCATCACGTCAATTTCGGTATCGCGATGGAAGAAAAACTCCGCCCCGCCGGCGTGGAGGTGGTCTTAAAATACCCAGAAATCAAACTGCCCATCGACAACGACGTAGACTTTCTGATCCACCACTTGACTCGATAATTTGAGCTCCACCGCTCATCACCGTTTAGGGCGACTTCCTTCTCAATCATGATTCAACGCGACTACATCATGAATCTGATCGAACAGCTAGGGCTTCTAGTGCGTCGCATCACCAATCGGGAAATAGTCGATGATGAACGCACGACTGAGATTGATAGATTCGTCGGCGAATGGATCGGGCTTCCGATCAGAACACTCCTAGCATTGCCACCGGCAGAAGTGCTCCGGCTGTTTGAAGAATCGGACCGATTGGTGGGCGCAAAATGCTTGATCATGGCTGAAGTGCTGAAGGCTGAAGGCCTCACGGCTGAAACCTCCGAGCAACGCGAAGCGTTTCTTGCGAAATCAGCATTTTTCTGCACGCACTACCCGACGGGAATCGATCCAGTGCTCGAGTCTCAACTCGAAGACATTCAGGCTGAGATCGAAACCGAACTTGGAGAAATCCCTCACCCATCCATTATACGACACACCGTTCCTGAAGCCCCCAGGCGAGTGGTTAAACAGCGCCAACGTTCTCGCGCTTGGCTTCGCATTGGCGGCGCGATCGCGTTGGGCTTGATAGTTCTGGCGGTATTGAATCCCACTAAACCCATTGAAGTCACCGACCTCAGTTGGGAGTCGCTCGACTCCTCCCTGGCTATCCAAGGCATGCTCCATAACCGAACCGCCCAATCACGGGACGTTACGATCGAGTTCACCGCCGATCGTCTGACCACCAATCAACTGGGACGTTCGCTCGATTCCGCGGGAAAAGTGGCGCAAACCTACACCATCGAATCGGACTCCCAAATACCCGTTCAGGCGACACTGCTGCTAACCGGGGGCGGCAACAAACAGGTGGTCGTAAGCTCCCTCATTCTGCGTATTGATGAGCGCAACTAGTCCTCAATAATGATAAATAGGCGACGATCTCGCAACCTACTTACCCATGTCTCGATACCATAATTTCATCCCATTCGCGTCGATCCTTCTCACTGCGACCGTCTCCATCGCGGCGGCCCAACAACCCAACATTGTCGTCCTCTTTGCCGATGATTTGGGCTACGGCGAACTGAGTTGTCAGGGTAATCCCGAGATCCCCACCCCCCATATCGATGCGATTGCCGCCAACGGCGTTCGCTTCACTTCCGGCTATGTGACCGGCCCCAACTGCAGTCCGTCGCGCGCCGGTTTTTTATCGGGACGCACGCCCACCCGCTTCGGCTACGAATTTAATCCCATCGGGCCCGTCAACGAACTCCCGGGCGTGGGCCTGCCCACCAGCGAGACGACCATTGCCGAGACTCTACATGACGCCGGCTACACGACCGGCTTAGTCGGCAAATGGCACCAAGGCGGCACCGCCGACTTTCATCCGTTTCGCCACGGTTTCGACGAGTTCTTCGGTTTCTCCCACGAAGGCCATTATTTCGTTCCGCCGCCCTATGACGGCGTCACCACGATGCTGCGACGTAAGCAACTTCCCGGCGGTACGGAAGGTCGTTGGATTGGCGAAAAGGGGCTCCATTACACCGATCATATGGGACGCGACGAACCCGACTACGACGCTAACAATCCCATCACTCGCGGAGGCCAGCCGGTCGTGGAAAATGCCTACCTCACGGATGCCCTGACCCGCGAGGCCGTCGACTTCATCGATCGCCACGATGACAAACCCTTCTTCCTCTTCCTTTCTTACAATGCCGTGCACAGCCCACTCCAAGGAGCTGATGCTTACATGGAGAAGTTCTCCCACATCGAGGATCTCCACCGCCGCATATTCGCCGCGATGTTGGCTAACCTTGATGACAGTGTCGGCGCCGTGATGTCGAAATTGCGCCAATCCGGCCTCGAAGAAAATACCATCGTATTTTTCCTCAGCGACAATGGCGGTCCCACCCGAGAACTCACGTCTTCGAACTTACCCCTGAAAGGCAGTAAAGGTTCGATGTATGAAGGCGGTCTACGCGTGCCATTTATGATGCAATGGCCCGGCACGATACCAGCTGGTCAGACTTACCATAAAACAATCAGTTCATTGGATATTTATGCCACCGCCACCGCGAACAGTGGCACCTCCGCTCCCAAAAACATAGAAGGCGTTGATTTGGTGCCATACGTGACGGGTGCAAACGACGGCACGCCGCACAAAACGCTCTTCTGGCGCCAGGGAGGCAAGTCTGGGCTCCGCCACGGCGACTGGAAGCTCGTGCGTATGGGCGGCCGAAAAGCCCCCGGCAACGCGCCGTGGCAACTCTTCGACCTCTCCGCCGATCTTTCGGAAGAAACCAACTTGGCCAAAATCCACCCCGACCGACTCGCTGAATTGGTGGCTCGCTGGGAGTCCATGAATGCCGAAATGAGTGAACCCCTGTTTTGATCGATCTTTTTATGTCTTCTCATTCTCGCCCCTTACACCGCTCAATCACTGCTGATATGAAAATCCTGTCCACAATTCTCATCACGCTCCTTCTGAGTTTGAACGCCACGGCCAACCCAGTGGAAAAACGACCCGATATTGTCTTCATCGTCGTGGATGATTTGAACGATTGGATCGGAGCCCTCGGTGGCCATCCCGACGCTAAGTCGCCGAACATAGACCGGCTCGCTTCCAGGGGGATGTTGTTCAGTCAGGCTTATTGCAATTCACCCCAGTGCCGTCCTTCACGCACCAGTCTGAATCATGGTGTCTACCCGTTTCGCACCGGCACGTATTTTAACGCTAAGTCTCCGGACGAAACCAAGATCACCACACCGAGCCTGCAGCAGTTTTTTGCCTCCAGCGGCTATCGTGTCGCTAGTGGAGGTAAGGTCCATCACAGTGGCCCGGGCAGCGACGGCGATGTGCTTCTAAAGCGGCCCGGCGACCCAAAACCACCCCCTTCCAAGGATAAATTCAACGCGCTGAATCCTCCCAACGATGGCTTCGCTCTCGATGCCCCGGACAAGGCTATGGGGGATTACAAGGTCGCGTCATGGGCGATCGACCAATGGGAGACGCCGAGCGATCAACCGTTGTTCATGTCCGTGGGATTCTTCCGTCCCCATCGCCCTCTTCAGGTGCCGGCCCCCTACTTCGAGGAATTTCCCCTTGAGGCGATCAAGCGGCCCGCCGAACCGGCTGGCGACGATTGGGACGACATGCCCGAGTTCGCGCGCCGACTCGCGCGCACGCATGCCCACAAGGACATGCACAACGGCCTCAGCGACCACGAACATATGCTCGAATACGATCAGTGGGACCCCACGATTCAAGCCTACCAGGCATCGATCGCGTTTGTAGATAAACAGATCGGCCGTTTCCTCGCCGTCTTGGATAAAAACCCACGGGGTCGCGAAACCGTCATCATGCTCGTCAGTGATCACGGCTGGCATCTCGGCGAGAAGAAACACTGGTGCAAAGGCGCAATCTGGGAACAGACCACGCATATCCCGTTCATCGTCTCCGCTCCCGGAGTCAAAGCCGGTTCCGTTTCCACTCAACCCGTCAGCTTGATCGATGTTTACCCTTCGCTCGCGGATCTCGCCGGACTCCCCTTGCCCGCTCATCTCGACGGCATGTCAATTAAAGCTCAACTCGCCGACCCCACGCATCCGCGCGGCCCTGCCATCTCTTCTTACGGCGAGGGCAACACCGCTATTCGCACCGAACGCTGGCGTTACATCCGCTACGAGGACGGTTCCGAAGAACTCTACGACCTGTCTCTTATACACATCTCCGAGCCCACGAGACCTCTCTACATCTC
>OJHK01001344.1_pt1 | contig 11674 bp, 13 predicted proteins | sample 1595161 | NCBI WGS metagenome assembly OJHK01 (sample SAMN05416842, study PRJEB24817) | seawater metagenome | isolation source: Sea water | place: Canada:Atlantic | collected 2013-07 | reverse complement strand
GATGTAGAGAGGTCTCGTGGGCTCGGAGATGTGTATAAGAGACAGTTACTGCATTATATGTACTTTAAGGTAAAAGGCCGTAATATAAACTTACCCTCGCATTAATTACAACACCCTTAATTGTTATCGCATTAACCTATAACGAAAAACCACTTCTTGAGTTATATCGAAAATTTGCGCTATGCCTGCAACACTCCATATTTCTTGCTCTATCTGTTTACCACGGTGAATGGCATAACCACTAATATAATTAAGCTCAGGGTGAAGGTGACTCATATCAGGCTCCGCTGCGCGCGAAAGTTTTACCATCACGCAAAAGAATTGTCCGCTTTTCAATGCTTGATGAATAAACCTTTGTTTTAACGCTTCGGTATTAAGTTCAGTCGAGAGTTTTATTTTTACGGCTTTTTCTACCAGTTCAATACTTGGGTCTATCGCAATATAAAGTATTTCATTACTGGCAGTTTCACTTTGTTGCATTTTTTTGAGTTTAGCGGTCAAACTCGCCATAAACCCGGCATGACCCAATATAGGGTATAAATTATAATGAGATTTACGTTCGCTCAATTGCGCCATTTCAGCCATAAATTTACTACTAGAGTCGCCACTAGCAATAACTTCTGTTTTATAACGACTACCACTTGTTTGTATTACCAAGGCCGGAATAGTAGAGCTTGCACTGTAAATATTTCTTAATGCTTTAGCTAAGCCTGGGCTGGCCATTACATACTCATCTGAGGTTAATTTATCACGGTTCTTATCAATTAGAGCTTTAAAAAACTTACGGCCAATATGCTGATGTTTTTCAACAAAAACACGTAAATTAACAGTAGTTTTAGCGCGATTAATCCGCATGACTTCATAAGGCAAAGCGCTTAAATCAAAGCTTGAGGTTATTTTTTGCAACTTAGGAAGTGCTAAATAAACAATGTCACCAACAATTAAACTTGTACTTTGTTCTAATTCAACTTTTAAACCAGAAGTAGAAAAGTTGATTGAAACGCCCTTTGAAGTAACACCATTTATGTTTACATTAGCAGGGGTTTTATAAGTAAAACGCAACTCTTGTCGTTTATTTCTATAATTAATACCCACTTCATCAACACTAAAAGGTTTACTTAAACGTTTATGTCCAAACCTTTTTAGTTTTACCGTATTAACGCCTTCATAAGAGAGCGACTGATAAGCTATAGTGCTGTCGGCATGCGTTACATCTTTTACAACAACCATATAAGGTGTTTGGCTTATTAAGGCGCTAATGTCTTCAGGTATGGGAGCATTTAAGTATTCGTTTTGTTTAGTGGTGCTATTGGCTAAAGTAAAATGTGACTCTGCACGGTCAGGCGCTATATCGACTAAATTTAACTGGGTAACTAAAAAGTTTTCTTTATTTGCCGCAAAGCCTAAAAATTGCAACATAAACTCAGGGTCTTCACTTAGTTGTAACTCATCAGCGGTATAAAAATAAAACTTACCTTGGCTACGATGAATAAAGCTAAAAACCAATAAAGATTTTTTTCTCAAGGCTAATTTTTTTAGTCTCACGATGCGCTCAGGAGAAAGTAAGCAGTAAAGTGTTGAGTAGCGTTTTTCGTCTTGCCAATACTGATATAAATTTTGATTGTTATTACAAGTAAGTGCATATTTTGGCGATAATACATTTACATTCTTTTCTATAAAAACAGGTAGTTCATTTGACTTTGGTAAAACAAACTGTTCAAAACTACGTGTTTGCAAAGCCCGAATGGTATTGTCTAAATTAATTTTATAACGACGCTTATTCGTTCGAATAAAACTCATTAAATATTTTGTAAAGTTTTCTGACTCTGTTCTATCTTCGATAATTCTTTGCACGCCAACGAGCTGCATATTATCTAAAACAGTTACATTTTTAACTTCGTAGAGAAATTCGCTGTCTTCAGTAAGTTGATGTTGTTCTTCTAAGCCGATAAAACGCAGCGTAATTTTTTGCCCTATTTCGATGGCGCTAGAGTCGTTAATTCTGAACTTACAGCCATGCACACTAATATCCGAGCTTGAGCATTTAAATTCGTTTGTAGTATCTAGCATGACCTTAATCGAAATAACAAAATTCATGCGTTCTTCATTACGATCATGATACGCGCCAAAGCGATGGAATTTGGCTGGAAATTGCGACTTTTCAAATATCTTATTATCGGCGGGTTGGCTTTTTGCCGTATTCGTTTTTTCTTTTTGATAAATAACTCGAAAGTTATTCTCTGTATTCATAACTTCTTCGTAGACACCTAAAGTATAAGCACCGTAGCGAGAAAATGCGGAGGTAAATACCGAAATAGCCAAACTGTCTAGGTAGTGAATTCTGCCTTCATGCTCAAAGGCTTTGCACTCTCCATCAACATAGCCTCTTAAATCAATCAAACGACTACAAGGTGTAGCTAAACGCTTTATTTCCATTTTTAAAAGAAAACGCTCAGTTTTAGGAATATCTTTTGTGACAGCATTAAACCTAGCTTCAAAGTCATTATTTAAGACTTGGCCGCTAAGTTCAGTAATAATTTTTTGGTATTTTGAAAAATCTTTATTCATTTACACTTCAATATCTTTACAATAAAGAAAACTACTCATCAAATATTGCGCTAGTATATGCGGCTTGTAGTAAATATTCACTACCCGCTGTGCACAATATTGAAAAGTAACTCGTTTATATTTAACTGTTTTAAAGCAATAACCATACCTTTTAAATTATTATAGAAGCCGAGAAACAATAAATATAAACTTAATACCTAAAAGTATAACAAAAAGCTTTTAAGTTATTAATTACAAAGTGAAAAATAAATTTTACACGCAATACAAAAAGTCGTTATTGATTAATAAATGGTATTGTCATCATTTTGACTACCTTAAATCAGAAAGAAAATAATTTAAGAAATAGGCAGCCAAATGGCAAAGTTAGCAAAAATAGAATTCGTTTGTACCGATTGCGGCATGAACTACCCGCGTTGGCAAGGTCAGTGTCGATGTGGTGCTTGGAATACCTTGGCAGAAATGAAAATCTCGCCAAATCAAAGTAAAAGTGCCACCAAAAGTCGTACGGTATCTGCTGGTTATGCAGGCGGCACGGGTGGCGGTTCAAAGAAAATAAACGATGTTGAAACCACCGAGGCTGAAAAGCAGTTAACCGGCATAGGCGAGCTTGACCGCGTATTATGTGGCGGCGTTACCACCGGCTCTGTCAATATTATTTCAGGGGATCCGGGTGCAGGTAAAACCACCCTACTTTCGGATTTAGTGGCTCGCATGTCACAATTAATGCCGTCGCTTTACTGTACCGCAGAAGAGTCGCTGTCGCAGTTTAAAAACAGAGTGCAGCGCTTAAAGCTTGATTATAATCCTGACGAATTATATTTATTATCTGAAACCAGTGTTGAAGCGATTATTGAAGAGCTAGAGCAAAAGAAAATCAAGTTCGCGGTAATTGACTCCATTCAAGCGGTAGTTACCGACAATGCCAATGGTAGCCCAGGCTCACCTTCACAAGTTAAAGGCGCGGCGCAAGCATTAACCCAATACTGTAAACAAAATAACGTTACTATGTTTTTAATTGCCCATGTGAATAAAAACAACGAAATTGCTGGCCCACAAACTTTAGTACACATTGTTGATGCCCTGCTCCACATTGACACTAACGACGGCCAAATACGTACCTTACGCGCTAATAAAAACCGCTTTGGTGATATTGATACCGTTGGTATTTTCAAAATGTGTGAGCGCGGCATGCTCAGTGTTGATAACCCAAGTGAGATATTTTTATCGGGCTCAAGCACTGAATCCCCAGGCTCTGCCATAACGTGTATTCGCAAAGGTAACCGTAACTTATTGCTCGAAATTCAGTGTTTAACCACTGAAACTGAGGCTGAGTTTCCACAACGTGTTTGTGTTGGCTTGAATATGAATCGCATAAAAATGTTAACCGGTATTTTGCGTAAACACACCAAAACAAAAATTTATCACGATACCTTTTTCAACATTATTGGCGGCTTAAAAATAGATGAGTCAGAAACCTGTATTGATCTTGCCTTAGTCACCGCGCTTCTAAGCAGCTTAAATGAATTTGTTATTCCAAGAACCACCTGCATTATGGGTGAACTTAGTTTAAATGGAGATGTGCGCCCAATAGACAGCGGCGTACCACGAGTAAAAGAAGCCGCCCAACATGGCTTTCAAGAGATATTTATTCCATTTCGAAACTATCATAAATCAATGGAAGGTTTAGGGGCTAAAATCACCCCAGTTAAAACTATTCATGAATTAATTGAGTTGATTAAATAGAAGATGAGCACATTGAGTGCTTGGATTACTGAAAATAAGAGTTGTGTATTCAGCGCCAATCAACTGACTTTAGCAGTTTACAAAAGTGGAGACGAACCAATCCCTGCAGTTATAGTACGTAAAGTTGTTATGTTTAGGAGCATCAAAATATGCAATTAATCATCACCCTTCTGCTCTTAGTATCAGCGTATTCTTATGCAAATACAGAGCAGCTAAAAATCAATAAATTAGCTGATAACGTATATCAACATGTTTCTTATAAAGTAATAGAACCTTGGGGAAAGGTTGCGGCATCTGGTTTAGTTGTTGTCGATGGAAATAATGCTCACATAATTGATACCCCTTGGGGAGAAAAACCAACTAAAGAGTTAATCGATTGGATACACACAAAAGGTTTCAGTATTAAAAGCAGTGTAGTTACACACTTTCACGATGATGCAAGCGGCGGCATGCCATTACTGAATATGGCTAATATAAAAACATACGCTACAGCTAAAACTAACGCATTACTTGATTTAGAAAATAAAGCACAATCTAGTCATGAAATTCCAAGTAATTCATTTGAGTTAGTTAAAAATACTATCGAAATATTTTACCCTGGCAATGGCCATACAGAAGATAATATTGTGGTATGGCTTGCACAGCATAAAATTTTATTTGGCGGCTGTTTCGTCAAAAGTCTTCATAGTAAAAACTTAGGGAATACGGCGGACGCTTCAATAGAAGTATGGCCAGCCTCAATACAAAATGTTTTAAATAAATACCCTGATATTGAAACCGTTGTTCCAGGACACGGTAAAATAGGCAATGTTAATTTACTTAAACACACTGCTAAGTTGGCTTTAGAAGCAAAAAATTTATAAATTACTCACTCAAGTTAATTAACCGTGGCTTTGTTGAATACACTTCAACGAGCCTGACTCTATAAGCATATATAGGATTTAAGAGATATTAATGGCTCATTTAAAGTTTTATTTACTAGGGCTGTTTACCTTTGCTTTAAGTTTTTGGGAGCTTTTTGTTGCAATAGTAAATGGTCAATTTAACATGCTGCATACTCTATTCTTAAGCTTTGGCTTAATCGGGGCTACTTTGTGCATTTTAGGTAAACTGCCTCATGTGGCTAAATGGTCACTGACTATATTTTACTTTCTGCAACTAGTGTTTATATACTCAGAATCTTTTAGTATGAAATTTATTGCTGGCTTTGCATTGCCAGTGCACTACTTTTTACGAAACCATAGCGGCTTAGAACAAACCATTAGCCACCCAACGGGTTTAGGCTTAAACTTGTTTGCTTTGGTAATGTTATTGGTTTTGCGGAAAATTTATCAAGATAAAACAGCCACATAAAGCATTCGGGTAATATAAATTACAATAACCCATTAATAGAGTGTTCAATATTATAAAAGGAAGTTAAATGAGAATAGCCGTATTAGGGGCAACAGGGATGATTGGGCATCATACCGCTATAGCCATTGTAGCAAGAGGCCATGAGCTGACCATTGTTCACCGTGAGTCTTCAGATATGAGTAAAGTCCAACACTTACCTTATACCTCTGCGATAGCAGATTTATCTGATGAAAAAGCCTTAAGAGAAGCCTTTGCAAATGTTGATGCGGTAATTAACTGTGCTGCTCCCTATCCAACGGTTCCTATTCCATGGCAAGAGGAAGTTAAAAACTCACTTGCCAAAATGGAAAGCTTTTACAACGCTTGCGAGCAAAAGCACCTTCAAAAAATAGTGTATTTGGGCGCTGCTATTGCGTTAAAAAAACATCCTGAAGGTTTACCAGCCAATGAAACGCTAGAGTACTCAACGGCACCTGCTAATAAAAACCCTTACATTCAAGCTAAATGGGCCATGGATGTGCAAGCAATGAACAAAGCAAAAGCAGGATTACCTGTCGTTATTGGCATTCCTTCAATGACCTTTGGCGAATACGACTATGGCCCTTCTACGGGGCAATTACTGGTTGGCGTAGCGAATCAATCGTTACCGGGTTATGTAAAAGGCGACCGTAATCTAATTTATGCTGGCGACGCCGGCTTAGGCCTTACCCTTGCTTGTGAAAAAGGTGTGCCGGGGGCAAGATATTTATTTACTGGCAACAATATCGCTATGGATGATTTAGTGTCGTTAATGGCTAAAGTCAGTAAAGCCCCAATTCTTAAAAGCACACCTTTGTTTGTTGCAAAAATTATAGCGAAAATTCAGTACTTTAAATACAAGCATAGTAATGCAGATTTACCTAAAATTAGTGATACGGCCATAGCAGTGATGTCCTCAGGACAATTTTTAGATGGCACTAAAGCACAAAAAGAACTTGGCTTTAAGACCACCCACTCAATAAAAGAAGCCATTCAAAAAGCTCATGATTGGTTTGTTGAAGTTGGGTATATTAAATAAGAAAGCACTAAGTTACATATTTGCAGCTAGATCTCATTTCCTCCCAAGTCACGTAATGAGGAAAATAGACAAGTTACCACCTATTCAGTTATTTTTTACAAGGAATTACGACTTAAAATGAAAAACTTAGCCATTCTGCTTTTTATTTTTATAGCATTTTTATCTCTCGCAGAAGAAAGGTATATCTCATATGAGGAGTTAACTCTCGGTATGAAGCCAAGTGAGTCATATGTAACTGGAGCTAATAAACTAATAGAGTATGCTTCTTTTAATGAAACTTATGCATGTAAATTTATGGTTAGTTTAACTTACAGCGCACACCTAAAAAAATTGCATGACGTAGCTAAAGAGCACTACAAACAACAAAAAACAAACGGTCAACTTACAGAAACTGAAATCACCAAATTGTTATCTATTTCAGATGAAGAAATGATGTTTAATACTTGTATTAAGATGAATTTGGCCGATGAGGCAACAAATGCTCGTGCTAGTATGGATAATATTAGTAAGGAGCTAGTACAAGAAACTAAGGCATTTTTTAGGTCTAAACTTCCAGACGGAACAGTTAAAACTGTATTAATGAAAAAAGAGAAAAATGTTTGGAAAGTTGCAGCAATTCAATAAAACCATACAAGCTAATTAACAAGAAAAAACAGTTAGCTTTTTCGTTACTCAACATTGTAACCAACAACTTCATACCCGTATGTTGAGACATTTCAACCAACCTGGCCCCGCAGAAACCATGAAAGAGTTGGCAGGGCAAGGATTGACGACTCAGAGCAGTTTTGATGGTGAAATCTATGTACTTAATGGCAAAATTATGCAGAAAAGCTGTGCTTTAATAGCGTCATGCGCCTGTTTACTTAGCAGCAGTGCCACAGGACATTGCTGCTGCGTGATGGATACTTGAGTAAACTTTAATTCAAGTATCCTTCGAGAGCTTAGGGTGCTCAGTTCGTGTCACCTGTATGTATTACTGTAGGCTCTGTCAGGCGTGTAACTAAAAGCTGCTCGACTTTGAAACCATCAACGTCTATGGCTTCAAATTTATAACCGTCGAGGATCACATAATCAGTACGTTTTGGTAGACGTTTCAATGTATAGATCAAAAACCCGGCAAGAGTTTCATACTGGTTAGCGTTGGGAAATATATCTATCTCTAACAGCTTCATCAAATCGACTATCGGCGTTACGCCGTCAACTAACCAAGAGTTGGCATCACGTTCAACAATTTGCTCTTCGCCGTGCATCGTCACTAGGTTACCCATAAAACTACTCATTAAGTCTTTTAACGTCACGAGACCTACGACCATACCATATTCGTTAACCACTATCGCAAAAGGCTGCAGCGCTGTTTTAAACTCGTTAAGCGCTTCTGACAGGGTTAAGGTTTCCGGTAAGTAAAACAGTTCAGTTTGGATCATACTGTCTTTCAAATGAGCGGATTCGCCCTTAAGCAGTTGGCGTAATATTTGTTTCGACTCAACCGAACCTATAACGCGTTCTAAATGACCATCACATACTAAGAAGTTATTATGCGGGTGTTCTAGGATTTTAGCGCTGATGGTTTCGCTGTCATCATTAATGTCAAAATAAACGATAGAGTCTCGTGTGGTCATCGCGGTTGGCAAAGTACGCCCTTCAAGTTCGAACACATTACCCAGAAGATGATATTCCTGTTGTTGCAACGAGCCGTGCTCTGCCCCTGCGTCCATCATGGCGACGATATCTTCGGTAGTAACCACGTCTTCACGTACTGTCGGCACCTTAAAAATACGTAAGATCAGGTTCGTAATGCTGTTAAATAACATCACAAATGGCTTTAACGCGTAGGTGATTGTATTCATCAAACCAACGATTTTTACAGCAACGGCCTCAGGCATGATCATAGCAATGCGTTTCGGCAATAAATCAGCAAATAAGATAAATAACGATGTAATGGCTAAGAAAGACAGCACGAAGCTAATTTGTTCTGCCAGTGCACCTGTATACACCAGCGCCACTAATTTAGCGGTATAAGGCGTTAGAGTTTGTTCACCAATAATACCGCCTAGGATAGCGATGGCATTGAGGGCGATTTGGATCATGGCGAAGAAATTTCCGGGCTGCTCTTGCAAGCGAACAACAGCTTTGGCCTTTTCATTGCCTTCATCAGCCATAACTCTTAATTTGATTTTCCGCGCAGCGGCGATGGAAATCTCCGACATAGCAAACAAGGCACCAAATAATATCAATATGGCAATACCTAATAAATCACTCATGTTTTACTCCAATTCACCGAGTTGACTGGGCGCCAACTATCGTCTTACGTTACAAAAAAAGCGAGCAATTATTATTGAATATTAGTTAGACAGCAACAAAATTTATTCATAACATTGAAAAATAAAGTTATCGAATAAAAATCAACACCTTACATCGGAAGTTTAATTTTATTTTATTTTGGTTTTGTGCAGTATAATGTCATAAAGTTACTATTACAGATGCAGGTCTTGGCACTATTCAAATTCTCCCCTGTTATTATGGCGCATTAACAATTTATTATGGGTGGCTTAATAAGTTCTTTGAAGCTTGTTTGAATAGCGCTTAGCCACTTTACCACCACATTAAACAGAGCCAATTACCTTTGTGTAACAGGCAAAGCTTGCCTGAAATTCACCAGATGATGAAAAAGCAGTAAAAATAGACAACATCCCCCCTTATTTACTTAATGAATAGACCTACTAAAGCAAAAGTAACCTTCCCTTTCTATGTTTGGTTATTTTACAAAGTTAATATGAGTGGCTTGATAATTGCCAGGAAAGTTGAAACCTAAAACCTCTGTGATACTATAGTGATACATTATTTAAATACTAAATAGGGTTTATCATGAGAGTTGAACTGGTTACAACACTTAAACGTCAAGCCACCAAAATACTCGCTGAACTCCACACATCCAAAGAGCCAGTGTTAATTACTGAGCACGGCCAACCATCGGCTTATTTAGTTGATGTTGAAGATTATGAATTTATGCAACAACGGATGGCAATTCTGGAAGGTGTTGCACGGGGTGAGCAAGCAATTAGAAATGGTAATACATTATCTAATCAAGAAGCAAAAGAGAAAATGAGCAAATGGCTGAAGTAATATGGATAGCACCCGCTCTTGATGAATTAAACGAGGTTGCTGAATATATTGCTTTAAGTAATATTGCTGCAGCTAAAAAGTTAACGCAAAAAATATTTGATAAAATATCTAGGTTAGAAAGTCATCCTGAATCAGGTAAAAAGCCAGTTGAATTAAGTAACTTAAATTACCGTGAGATTAATATTAATCCTTGTCGTATATTCTATAAAGTTGATGCCGAAAAAGTTTATATTTTACATGTCATGCGTCAAGAGCCAGATCTACGTAGATTTCTACTACAGAAATAATAAGTCGTGGTCTGTCCCCGGCTACTCAGTTCAATGGGTTATTTGATACCAAAAGAGCCAAGAGTCGAATCGCACAGTTCAACAACTAAAAGCAAAGGCTAGCATGACAAAACTTAACATACCTTTCATTGGTTTAGATACTGAATAAATGGGATTAGGGTCTGAGCGACGCCAAAAATATCAGTTAGGGTGACTGTCCTCGTTAATTCTGGTTATTTTACAACGTTATTATGGGTGGCTTGATAAATTCGCTTGATAAATTCGATAGTTATGTTGCTACGACACCCAACCTAATAACTTGGGAAAAACTTGAATTAAACCAGTCTGTTGCCAGATAGGATAACCTAATATACCAATAGTTAAACCCCAAAATAAACCAAACCATATAGAGTTTTCTGGATTGTTACTTTTAGGCCAAATCACACCACGCCCTGCAAATGACAAGACAAAAACCAAAATAAGAATTTCAAGGATTAACCAACTAGAGAAAAGAGCTGCTAAAGCTAAGGTAATAAATGCGAATAGTACCGACAATCCTTTAGGTTTCATCTAAATCCTTTTTGCAACATAACGCTTAACATATGGGGATTTTAGGAGCGCTTTTTCAGCGAGTAAAATTCCCACCATGATGTTTTTGTTAGGTGCACTCACTGCGCAAAACCAATAATTTGAAGTACATTGATTATGATGAGCAACACACCAATTATTATTAAAGCATTTGGCGAAACCATTGTTTTCTGATTAGTTAAGTTAGATTTTAACGCTTTACCACGCATAACCAAATAGCCACCCAAACAGACCAAAATAAGATTAATTACGACACCAGCTAAAAAGTGAGAATCCATTAAAAGTTAATCCTTAGCAAATAATTATGAGAGTATTTTGTTAAATTAATCCAACTGCTAACTGCATTGCACCTAACGCCTTACTAAGCGGCGCGAAATTGTTGGCTAAAATTGCGAGGAACGAGCGCTAGCCAACTGTTTAGCGTCCGTTTGAGTAACTTGTTATAAGCCGTTAACTCCACTTTATGTTTTTTCCATAAGTTCGCATTTCAGTTTGTAGATTATTGAGACTACCATATTTACTTAAATCCATTGAAGCACCGCCATGGGTGGAAAGAATCATTGATTTAATACCGTTGCCGTTTTCTTTAACTTTTATTTTTGAGATATTATCCCACTTCAAAATAGTTTCCGTTTCTTTATCAATGATTATAAAACCCTCAGGCCTTGTTTCAATAAAATGATCTTTATGCATTGAAGCATATTTTCTTGCTCCAAAGTAATTTAGCAATGGCCCTACAATTGAACAGATAATAAGAGCAATAGTGATTATTGTCTTTTCATCTGTTCCATCTTCGAGAAAATAAAATATGATAAGAGAGAACACAACAAACTGTAAAAATGTATAGACAGGTTGTCTGAATCTACGCCTTAAATTTTCATCTGATATTTGGAATTTCATCACGTCCTTGCTTCAGGCTTATAACAGCTTATTATGAGGAAAAATTCCTTGTTTAAACAAGGAAAAAATCCTTCTT
>OJHK01001340.1_pt1 | contig 11693 bp, 10 predicted proteins | sample 1595161 | NCBI WGS metagenome assembly OJHK01 (sample SAMN05416842, study PRJEB24817) | seawater metagenome | isolation source: Sea water | place: Canada:Atlantic | collected 2013-07 | reverse complement strand
CGAGATGTAGAGAGGTCTCGTGGGCTCGGAGATGTGTATAAGAGACAGGCATCATACACTGCAAACTTAGTAACTAACACAATTGTTGAAGTGATAGATCTTACTGAATATTTAGCACCAGTATATAGTACTGATGAAGAAAAAAAAGGATTTCCAGAAAAACTACTAAATTTAAGCCAATACATGAAAAAATTTGATGGATATGTAGTCTCACTTGCCGAACATAATGGCTCATATGCTGCCGCATTTAAAAGTATATTAGATTGGTTGTCAAGAATAAATAGAGAGATATTTAACAATCATCCAGTTTTATTATTAGCAACATCACCAGGAGGAAGAGGTGGAGCATCTGTCTTAGAAACAGCGTCAAATTACTTTCCTCATGCAGGAGCTAGCGATGTAATTACATTTTCTTTGCCTAATTTTTATGATAATTTTCAAGAAAATAAAATTGTAAATGATGAAATTTTAAAGGAATTGCTTTCTAAGGTTCACACATTTTCAAAAACATTGAAATAATTACGAAAGAATTATATTCCTTGGAATATAAAAATAATTTTTATAAGTTTACCATAGAAACAAAACTTAAATTCATGAAAATTATTTTGTACGGTAAACAAGGACATGCACACACCGTTGCTTTTAAAAATTTTTTTAAAATGGCAGAGGTTGTTTTTGAATACAAAGATATTTTTAAAGACGAACATGCGAAATCTCATACAAAATCTTTGTACGAAGGACAGTTGAAGTTTCCAACACTATTTGTAGATGATGCCATATATTTAACTCCCTCATCAGATGAATTTAATAGTATTATGAAGGATTTAAAATTAAGAGGATAACCATGGGAGACATAGCTAAAGACATCAATTCTACCTTTAAAAATGACAAGATAAAGGCGTTAATTAATATCAAATATACAGCCAATTGGATACACAGTCTAGAAAACGAATTTTTTAGACCCTATAGTATATCACCCCAGCAATATAATATTTTAAGAATTTTACGTGGTGCAGGTGAAGCTATAAAAGTGCAAGTAATCAAAGACAGAATGATAGATAGAGCACCAAATGCTACTCGTTTAATGGATAAATTATGCGATAAAAAATTGATTGACCGTATTCGGTGTAATGATGATAGAAGAGTAGTTTTTATTAGTATTAGTGAAGATGGATTAGAGTTATTGAACCTGATAGATGTTAATTCAAAATTAGATTTTTTAGAAAATTTAACAGAAGCAGAAGCCACTACTTTAAGTAGTCTATTAGATAAAATGAGATAAAAAAATTTATAAAAATAATTTCCTTGGAAAATAATATAGTAACATATAACTCAGCTAAAAATATTGGAACAAGTGAGTTTGTAATGATGGGTGATATTCGTTTAAGACAACCATTACCAACGAATGAAATAGAAATGATAGATCCATTTATTCTCTTGCACCACTATGGACCCTTTGTTGTTAATAAAGTGTTGAATCCTTTAGACTTAGGCCCACATCCTCATCGTGGTTTTGAGCCTGTTACTTTTGTTTTACAAGGAGAACAGCTTCATAGAGATTCATTGGGTAACGAAAGTATTGTAAGGGCTGGAGATGTACAATGGACTACAGCTGGAAGAGGTATTATTCATGCAGAAGGGCCCTCAAAAGAATTTGTAAAAAAAGGAGGCATCATAGAAGGGATTCAATTATGGATTAATCTTCCAGCGTCTAAAAAAATGATGCCGGCTAATTATCAACATGTTAAGAAAGAAGATTTTTCTATTATTGAATCAGAAGACTGCAAACTACGTATGCAAATTATTGTTGGAAATTTAAATGGTGTTACCGGAAAAATTATCAGTCAAACAGATGTAAATGTTTATATTATTGATGCTGATAAAGATGGAGAAATGAATATTCCTATTAAAAAAAATCATCAAACATTAGTTTACTTAATTGATGGAGATGTATTGGTGAATAATTCCATTTCACTTCAAAAAAACAACCAACAAATGATTCAATTTAATAATGATGGAGAAGGCTTTCAATTACAAGCAATTTCATCTAGTAAATTGTTATTTCTTTCTGGTGAACCTATCAATGAAAAGGTAACCACCTATGGCCCCTATGTAATGAATACTCAAACAGAAATATTAGAAGCAATGAGAGATTATCAAATGGGTAAAATGGGTTTTTTATCTAGAAATTAGTGATATTATTAAAACCTTTAATTTTTATCAATAAAAGTTATTATCTTGCAAAAATATTATGCACGCATAGTATTTAATCAAATTTATATGAAATACCCACACATTTTTGAGCCATTAGATTTAGGATTTACTACTTTAAAAAACAGAATCCTTATGGGCTCTATGCACACAGGTTTAGAGGAGGAAAAAAATGGTTTAGAAAGAATATCGGCTTACTATGCAGAACGTGCAAAAGGAGGAGTAGGCTTAATTATAACTGGAGGTATTTCTCCAAACATTCAAGGATGGACTGGGCCTTTTTCGGCAAGAATGTCATCAAATAAACACGCAAAACACCATCTAGGAATCACCAAAGCAGTACATGATGAGGGAGGGAAGATATGCATGCAAATACTCCATGCTGGTCGTTATGGTTATCATCCTTTTAACGTAGCTCCTTCTAAAATTAAATCTCCTATCACACCTTTTAAACCTTTCAAATTAACAAAGGCTGGTATTTCTAGAACAGTACGTGATTTTGTAAACTGTGCGAAGTTTTCAAAATTAGCAGGGTATGATGGCGTTGAAATTATGGGGTCAGAAGGGTATTTAATTAATCAATTTATAGCAACTCATACCAATAAAAGAAAAGATGAATGGGGAGGTTCGTATACTAATAGAATGCGCTTACCTATTACCTTGGTGAAATCTGTTAGGGAAGCTGTTGGAAAAGATTTTATAATCATTTACAGGCTTTCAATGCTAGACCTCATAGAAAAAGGAAGTACTTGGGAAGAAGTTGTTCAATTAGCGAAAGAAATTGAAAAAGCTGGAGCTACTATTATTAATACAGGAATAGGATGGCATGAATCTAGAATTCCAACCATAGCTACATCAGTTCCAAGAGCAGCATTTACATGGGTGACAAAGAAAATGAAAGAAGAAGTTTCTATTCCTTTAATTACATCCAATAGAATTAATATGCCAGAAACAGCTGAGGAAGTTTTGGCAAGAGGTGATGCAGATATGATTTCTATGGCGCGTCCGTTTTTGGCAGATCCAGCATGGGTAAACAAAGCAGCCCAAGAAAAATCTGATGAAATTAATACTTGTATTGCCTGTAATCAAGCTTGTTTAGATCATGTTTTTAAACAACAAGTAGCCAGTTGTTTGGTAAATCCAAGAGCTTGTCATGAAACAGAATTTAATTATAATCTTGCATTAGTTTCAAAAAAAATAGCGGTAGTTGGGGCAGGTCCAGCCGGATTAGCAGCGGCAACAATTGCCGCACAACGTGGCCATCAAGTAACCTTATTTGATGCAGATAAAGAAGTGGGAGGGCAGTTTAATATTGCAAAACAGATTCCTGGGAAAGAAGAATTTCACGAGACTATTCGGTATTATAAAAAACAATTAGAATTACACAATGTAACTGTAATATTAAACAAAAAAGTTTCTGAAGACGACTTAAAAGACTCAGATTTTGAAGAAATAGTTGTTGCTACAGGAATTACACCAAGAACTCCTAAAATTGAAGGAATAGACCACAAAAAAGTAGTAAGTTACATAGATGTTCTAAAACACAAAAAACCGGTAGGAAAAAGAGTCGCAGTAATTGGAGCCGGAGGGATTGGTTTTGATGTGTCTGAATATTTACTTCATCATGGAAATTCTAGTACGTTAAATTTAGACAAATGGCTAGAAGAATGGGGAATAGATAAAAATATTGAGGCTAGAGGAGGTATTGCCGGTGTTCAACCAATTATTCATCCTGCTCAACGTAAAGTATTCATGTTTAAAAGAAGTAAGGGTAAATTTGGCGGAAACCTAGGAAAAACAACAGGTTGGATTCATCGAGCCAATCTAAAAAAACAAGATGTACAATTTATCAATGAAGTTCAATACACCAAAATAGATGATCAAGGCCTTCATTATACTAAAGGAGAACAATCTAACATACTAGAAGTTGATACTGTTATTATTTGTGCAGGACAATCACCTCTTAAAGAATTATATACTGCTTTAGAATCATCAGGTAAAAATATTCACATCATTGGAGGTGCAGATATGGCTGCAGAATTAGACGCTAAAAGGGCCATAGATCAAGGAAGTAGATTGGCTGCGAAATTGTAAGTAGTTTTAATGATAGCGTATTTTTAATCCCCACTTTTAATTGATTTTTTTCTAATAAAATACCATTTTACGAGTAGTATAACTTCAAAAAAATGTCGACATTTGTCAGTAGAACTTAATATTTAAGTTCCTTTTTAAGGAATTTTAGTATTTTAAATTATTACTAATGGATAAAAATGGAGTTTTAGCATGGGCCACTATCATTATGGTTGTTGTAGGTCTAGCCTTAATAGCTTTAGGAGCTTTTAGGTATGATGATGTTGCGGGTTGGGGTTTTGCATCTGTAGGAATTGGCTTTTTTGCCATTGCTTGGGTCTTTAATGCACTCAAAGGAAGAGTATAGTTTTATTCAAAAATCACTTTTTATAATTTTTAAATTGCCACTAAATGTCTGATGATAAAAAGGTTATTTTCTCCATGTCTGGAGTAAATAAAACCTACCAGAGCACAAACAAACAAGTTTTAAAAAACATCTACCTAAGCTTCTTTTATGGAGCAAAAATTGGAATTCTAGGTCTAAATGGTTCTGGAAAGTCTACGTTACTTAAAATTATAGCAGGTACAGAAAAGAATTTTCAAGGAGATGTTACTTTTTCTTCTGGATACAAAGTTGGATATTTAGAGCAAGAGCCCCAACTAGATCCAGAGAAAACAGTCATGGAAATTGTAAAAGAAGGTGTTGCAGAAACTGTAGCCATTTTAGATGAATACAACAAAATAAACGAATTATTTGGTTTAGAAGAAGTGTATTCCGATGCAGATAAAATGGATAAATTAATGGCGCAACAAGCAGAATTACAGGATAAAATAGATGCTTGTAACGCATGGGAGTTGGACACCAAACTAGAGATAGCTATGGATGCCCTGAGAACACCTGATTCAGATAAAAAAATTGCTGTTTTATCTGGTGGTGAAAAAAGAAGAGTTGCCTTGTGTAGATTACTACTACAAGAACCAGAAATTTTACTATTAGATGAACCAACAAATCACTTAGATGCAGAATCTGTTCACTGGTTAGAACATCATTTAGCTCAATACAAAGGAACAGTCATAGCAGTAACTCACGATAGGTACTTTCTAGACAATGTTGCTGGTTGGATTTTAGAATTAGATAGAGGAGAAGGAATTCCATGGAAAGGTAATTACTCATCATGGCTAGATCAAAAATCTAAAAGACTGGCACAAGAGAGTAATACAGCTTCAAAACGTCAAAAAACTTTAGAAAGAGAGTTGGAGTGGGTTAGGCAAGGAGCTAAAGGAAGGCAAACCAAGCAAAAAGCTCGTTTAAAAAGTTATGAGCGCTTGATGAGTCAAGATCAAAAACAACAAGAAGAAAAACTAGAAATATTTATTCCAAATGGTCCTCGTCTAGGAAATAATGTTATTGAAGCTACCGGAGTATCGAAAGCTTACGGAGATAAATTATTATATGAAAATTTAGAATTCAATTTACCTCAGGCTGGAATAGTTGGGATTATTGGTCCCAATGGTGCTGGTAAAACTACTATTTTTAAGATGATTATGGGGGAAGAAAATGCAGATAAAGGGAACTTTAATGTGGGTGAAACTGCAAAAATTGCTTATGTAGATCAAGCACATTCAAATATTGATGCTGGAAAATCTATTTGGGAAAATTTTTCTGATGGACAAGATTTAGTAATGATGGGTGGAAAACAAGTAAATTCGAGAGCTTATCTGAGCCGTTTTAATTTTTCTGGAAGTGAGCAAAATAAAAAAGTTAGTACACTTTCGGGGGGAGAAAGAAACAGATTGCATTTGGCGATGACGCTAAAAGAAGAGGGTAATGTTTTATTATTGGATGAGCCTACAAATGATCTAGATGTTAATACACTCCGAGCTTTGGAAGAGGGTTTAGATAACTTTGCTGGTTGTGCAGTTGTAATTAGCCATGATAGATGGTTTTTAGATAGAGTTTGTACTCATATTTTAGCTTTTGAAGGTGATAGTCAAGTCTATTTTTTTGAAGGTTCATTCTCAGAATATGAGGAAAATAAAAAGAAACGATTAGGTGGAGATTTGATGCCAAAAAGAATCAAATACAAAAAATTGATTCGATAACAAGAATCAAAACATCTATTTTAAACTAGTTTTTTTGAGGTCATTATTTAAAGTAAATTATAGGAATCCCTATTTAACTCACAATTATTTTTCATAAAAAAGTGCGTCCATTAATGTTTTAAAGGTTTTAAAGGCAAAAAATAATGTAAAAAAAGTTAGAATTGAGGATAAAACTATTCCTGTAACACTGATGTAAAAAAGATAACCTTCTTTATATATTTTTAAGGCTTTAAAGGAAATTGTTAATAGCAAAGGTGATGCAATTAGTAATCCTAATAAAATTAATAATTTTCTAAATCCTTTAGCGGCTAAATCTTGATTTATAGGCATTATTTAAAGTTTTCAATTGCTTTTCTGACACTCCCATATTTTTCTAGTAATATATTAGCTTCAAATGAACCGATAGATAATTCTTCACATATCATATTGATACCTCTATTAACTAATTTATGATTAGATAATTGCATATCTACCATTTTATTCCCTTTTACCTTACCTAATTTAATCATTGTTGCTGTTGAAATGATATTTAAAACCATTTTTTGAGCTGTTCCTGCTTTCATTCTAGAGCTACCAGTAACAAACTCTGGACCTACTATTATTTCTATTGGAAATTTAGCAGCAAGACTCAAAGGAGCGTTTTCATTACAAGTAATACAACCTGTAATAATATTATGTTTATTACACATTTCTATTGCTGAAATTACATAAGGAGTAGTTCCAGATGCTGCTATTCCAACCACGACGTCGTTGGATGAAATATTATAATTTTGTAAATCTTTCCATCCCTGAGTTAAAGAATCTTCTGCAAATTCAACTGCTTTTCTAATGGCTACATTCCCTCCTGCAATCAATCCCTTTACCAACTCATGTGACACTCCAAAAGTGGGTGGGCACTCTGAGGCATCTAAAATCCCTAATCGTCCGCTTGTGCCAGCTCCAATATAAAATAATCGTCCTCCGTTATTTAATTTTTCAATTACTTGTTCTATTAAATATTTAATTTGAGGGATTGCTTTTTCAACTGCAAAAGCTACTGTTTTATCTTCTTTATTAATATTTGTCAATAATTCGGATAAAGACATTTTTTCTAAATGATTGTAATTAGAATCCTGTTCAGTAGTTTTTTTATCACTCATAAAAATTTCAAAAAAATGATTTTACTATATCTTTTTTAGTAAAAGTAGGTGGAAATTAATTAAAGGTAAAAAAAAAGAGCGCAATATTGCACTCTTTTGATTACTACTTGTTTTTTGTTTAAATACTTTCTATTATATTATTTAATGTTATACTAGGTTGCATTGCTTTATTCGCTGCTTTTTCATTAGGAAGATAATAACCACCAATGTTAGTTGCCTCACCTTGTATTTCATTAAGTTCTCTTAAAATTATTTTCTCATTATCACTTAATTCAGTTGCAATACTAGAAAATTGGTTTTTAAGTTCTAAATCTTTATTTTGAGTTGCTAATGCCTTTGCCCAATATAAAGCCAAATAATAATGACTTCCCCTATTGTCTAATTCTCCTACTTTTCTCGATGGAGATTTTTTATGATCTAAAAATGCTTCAGTTGCATCGTCAAGAGTTTTTGCCAGAACTTTAGCTTTAGCATTATCATTTGTATTCCCAAAATGATCAAGTGATACAGCTAATGCTAAGAACTCTCCTAAAGAATCCCAACGTAAATGATTTTCTTTAGAAAATTGTTGCACGTGTTTTGGGGCAGAGCCACCAGCACCTGTTTCAAATAAGCCTCCACCATTCATTAGAGGGACTATAGAGAGCATTTTAGCTGAAGTACCAACCTCTAAAATAGGGAAAAGGTCTGTTAAATAATCTCTTAATACATTCCCAGTAACAGAAATAGTATCTTCTCCTTCTTTGATTCTTTCTAAACTAAACTGAGTAGCCTCCTCTGGAGATAAAATTCTAATATCTAAGCCACTTACATCGTGATTTGGTAAGTAAGTATTTACTTTTTTAATGATTTCAACATCATGAGCTCTTTGATCATTTAGCCAAAATATTGTAGGACTATTTGTTGCTCTTGCTCTGTTTACAGCTAGCTTTACCCAATCTTGAATTGGAGCATCTTTTACCTGACACATTCTCCAGATATCTCCAGCTTCTACATTATGCTCTAATAATACGGTGTTTTTAGCATCAATTAATTGAATGATTCCATCTGCATGAACTTCGAAAGTTTTGTTGTGAGATCCGTACTCTTCTGCCTTTTGGGCCATTAAGCCAACATTAGGAACAGTTCCCATTGTTCTTGGATCAAAAGCACCATGTTTTTTACAAAAATCTATAGTAGTTTTATAAATGCTAGCATAAGAACTATCTGGGATCACCGCTTTTGTGTCTTGTAATTTTCCTTCCTTATTCCACATTTGTCCAGATGTACGAATCATTGCTGGCATAGAGGCATCTATGATCACATCTGAAGGAACATGAAGATTGGTGATTCCTCTATCAGAATCTACCATTGCTAGGTCTGGGTTATTTTTAAAAGCTGTTTCTATATCAGAAAGTATTTCTTCTTTTTTGTAGGGTGGTAACTGGTTAATATTGCTCAATAAGTTTCCAAATCCATTATTCACATCTACACCTACAGAATCTAGAGCTTTACCATGTTTGTCAAATAGATCTTTAAAGAAAGTGCGAACGGCGTGACCAAAGATTATTGGGTCCGAAACCTTCATCATTGTAGCTTTCATGTGTAATGAAAATAGAAGGTCATTTTGTTTTGCGTTTACAATTTGTTCTTCTAAAAAGCTTAGAAGAGTATTTTTACTCATAAATGTAGCATCTATGATTTCTTTGTCTTCTAATGCGATATTGTCTTTAAGTATAGAAACTTGTCCATCAGCATCAGTATGAACAATTCGAACATGTGTTGCACCTTCAATTGTTGTTGATTTTTCATTGTGCGCAAAATCTCCATCAGACATAGTAGCGACATGTGATTGAGATTCTGAAGACCAAGCCCCCATAGAATGTGGGTTCTTTTTAGCATAATTTTTAACTGCCTTTGGTGCTCTTCTGTCTGAGTTTCCTTCTCTTAATACTGGATTAACAGCTGAACCTTTAACTTTATTATAACGTTCCAAAATAACTTTTTGATCTGTGGTTTCAACTGTCTCCGGATAATCAGGAAGTTTATATCCTAAAGATTGTAATTCTTTGATCGCAGCAATTAATTGAGGAACTGAAGCACTGATATTAGGTAATTTAATAATGTTTGCTTCAGGTTTTTTTGCTAATTCACCTAGTTGTGTTAGAGCATCTTCAATTCGTTGATTTTCGGGTAAAACATCAGAGAAGTTAGCTAATATTCTAGCGGCTAAAGAAATGTCTTTAGTTTCAAAGTTTATATGAGAACTGCTTGTAAATGCTTTTACAATTGGCAATAAAGAACGAGTAGCTAAAGCCGGAGCTTCATCAGTAATTGTATAAACTATTGTAGCTTTCTGGGTCATCATGTTTTTTTCTATTGTGTATCTCCTAGAGATTAGATTTAAAAAGGTTTTTTTTGCATAAAAGCAGCGCAAATTTAAGAATTCTAGTGCTATTTTACGAAGTAACCTTCAGATAATTTACTCTTAGGTGTTTAAAGATGATTAAAAGACAAAAATAAGGTCAAAATAAAAGCCATATCATTCAATTTCTTGAGTGATATGGCTTCTTTAGAGACAGATTGTAAACAATGATCTGTATTTCTACACAATCAAATAGAGATATGACTCTATGTTTCTTTTAAACAAAGAAACTGTTTCTTTGCTGGCTCAGGTTGAAATTCCGTTTTACGTTGACTTGAAGCCTCTGTATAACTTGATGGAATTTCTTCTAAACTTGTACTTCCTCATCTGTATTACTAAAAGTGATACATTATTAGTTTTGCTTTGTTACTTTCATAACTTCACTACTTCTAATTATTCCAAGTGGAGTAAACTCTACTTATTGATTTGGAAGGAAATTCAGAAAATAAAGAACGTTACTTTATTTAATCACTTGGCTTGTAGTCTGTTTTTCTTTCGAATCATTTTCTACTGTGCTTCGTAATTATAAACCAAATATATAGTAAGAAGTAACATTTGCAAACTTTTTAACTAATTAGAAATCAACAAAGTACTAACATCAGTTATCAACATTTGTTAATTAAAAAAGGGCTTCATAGAATGAAGCCCTTTTTTTATATGGTATAAAAAAGAAGTATTAACGTCTTTTTTCCTGAATTCTTGCTCTTTTACCAGTAAGATTTCTAAAGTAATAAATACGTGCTCTACGTACTTTACCTCTCTTGTTAACTTCAATTTTTTGAATAGAAGGTAAGTTTACTGGAAATATTCTTTCTACTCCTACAGTACCAGACATTTTCCTGATTGTAAAAGTTTCTGATGATCCAGTACCTCTTTTTTGAATAACAACTCCTTTAAAGAACTGTGTACGAACTTTCTCTCCTTCTCTAATTTCGTAAAATACTGTAATAGTATCTCCTGCTGAGAATTCTGGGTTTTCGTTTCTTGTTACAAATTCGTCTTGTACAAATTTTACTAAAGATTCCATTTTTTTGTTTTATTGAATTGACCACAACTAACTTTCACGATTCTCGTCAGAGGTTAATTTTAGCGAGTGCAAATCTAAGAATTTATTTTAGTAAATAAAACCTATTCAAGTTATTTTTTTGGTTGATAGTTCTTGCAGTAGAATACCCAAAATTTTCGTTCTTTAATGGTTCCTTCATCAACAATAATTGGATCTAGTTCTACGTAAGATTCAAAATATGGTGTAATCATTTGAGGAAGCTCTCCAAGCTTTTCTTTGTTCTTGTATCGTTTATCTGAGTCTATATAGAAGGCGTTCTTACCTTTATAATCATCCATAATATCTCCTAAGTAATCAAATTGAAGTGCGGGCTGGTTGATGATATTTTGAGCAAAAATAGTTTTTGAAGTAAAAAAACGAAGTTGTGCAGAGGTCTTATATCCATCAATTGAAAATATAAAAGCTTCTGAATCATTTTTTGAAACTTTTTCAACCTTTTCTCCTAATTCTTTCCATCCTACCCAGGTATCATCACTTTTAATAGGAACAAAATAAAAAATAACCTGACTCGCAACAGCTATATGAAATACAATAGAAATAATTAGTTGAGCCTTTAATAGTTTTTTAGATATATACATCCCAGCAATAATAATTCCAGTAATATAGGATGGCATCATCCAGTTTAATTTTACCCAGTAAACAGGACTAATTAAAAAGAAACCGATAAAAGTTGGTATAAAGAAAGCTAATAAAAAAAGTG
>OJHK01001338.1_pt1 | contig 11700 bp, 8 predicted proteins | sample 1595161 | NCBI WGS metagenome assembly OJHK01 (sample SAMN05416842, study PRJEB24817) | seawater metagenome | isolation source: Sea water | place: Canada:Atlantic | collected 2013-07 | reverse complement strand
TGCAGAATTGTGTCGAAAAGAAAGCATCCATCAAGCTAATTACTACAAATGGTCCTTGGCGGGGCATTAAAGCAGATATTTTTGAAGGGGGGCATCGCGTGCCTTTTATAGTGAGTTGGCCCAACAGAATTCCTAAAAATAAAATTTCAGATGAACTTATTTCATCCATAGACATTATGGCAAGTATCGCTTCTATTGTAGATTATGAATTACCAGATGATGCCGCTGAAGATAGTTTTGACTTTTCACGTTTATTTTTAAAAGGAAAAACGAAATCAAAATTTAAAAGAGAGGCACTAATAAATCATTCTATTGATGGTTCTTTTGCCATTCGAAAAGGGAGATGGAAATTGACCACGCAAAACGGTTCAGGTGGTTGGACATTTGGCCCTGAATCTAAATTTAAATCTGAGTCTCTATATCAATTATACGATTTAGAATCAGACCCTAGAGAAAGTCAAAACCTTTGGGATAAAAACCCAGAAATAGTCAATGAATTGGCTCAATTACTTGAGAAATATAAACGCGAAAATCGAAGTGTGAAAAAATAACCTTCTAATAATGAAAAGACAAATTAACCTCGTAATCTTTTTATTGGCTTTTATCAATAACGTTATTTCACAGAATAACGTTATTGATAATTACAATGTAACTTGGAATGAAAAAAGCAAAATAGTTTCAGATGCCATGCCATTGGGTAATGGCACAACAGGAGCATTAGTGTCAGTAGTAGAAAATGGTCATCTTTGGATTTCGACAAGACACATAGACGCATGGTCAGAGGCTCACAGATTACTGAAGTTAGGAGATTTGGAAATAATTTTTTTTTCCAATCCTTTTGAAAATAGTTTTAGTCAAGAATTGGTAATGAGGGAGTCGGCCATCTACTTAAAAGGTGACAACGGATTTGAATCAAAAATCTGGATTGATGCTAACAAGGATATCATTCACGTAGAAAATAATTCGAAAAAAGAATTTAAAGTTACAATTGACTTGCACAGTTGGAGAAAATATCCAAAAGTAATTAAAGAAACCAATTTAAAAGGAATACCGAAAGGTGTCACAGAATCATCTGATGTGATTGTAGACAATGATCAAAACGCTCTTTTATGGTATCATAGGAATAGTACGAATAAAGCTTTTGAATGGACTATTAAATCATTGGAGATTCCATTGCGAAATGATCTTAATAATGTTCTAGAAAACAGAACATTTGGAGCCATGGTAACAGGAACTGGATTGAAAAGTGTTTCCAAGATTACTTAGCGCTATAAAACAACCTTGCTGTATTTTCAAGCACAATTGAAATGGAATCGCAATGTAAATTTTAAAAATATCATGGGCGTCATGAACCAGCTTAAGAGATTAGAAAGATGACCCTAGTAAAAACTCCCTTTAATTAACATCCATCAAATACAGTAGGAGTAAATTGATAACAAAATTCATTTTAAATTTTGTTAACGCGTCATGTTATAAAATTAATTTATATTTATTCCAATTACTAGAATAAAGATTTTAAACTAATTATGTATAATATGAATAATTTTTCAAGAAGATCGTTTATAAAATCAACCTCAATGGCCTCTACGGGCCTTTTTTTCATTCCTAACTTCCGCAGTAATGCTCCTAACAATCGATTAAACATCGCTGTTATTGGAGTTGGAGGTCGCGGAAAAGCCAATTGGGGCAGTGTTCCCAATGAAAACATTGTTGCCATGTGCGACGTAGACGACAACCGAGCCGCAGCAGGTTACCTTCTTTATCCAAAAGCAAGAAAATTCAAGGACTTTAGGGTCATGTTTGATAAAATGTCAAAAGAAATTGATGCTGTAATCATAACGACTCCCGATCACACCCACTTTGCTGCGACCATGATTGCAATGGAGCTCGGTATTGATGTTTATGTTGAAAAACCGTTGGCGCACAATATTTGGCAATTGAGAACCATGAAAAAAGCAGCCAAATATTATAATATAACTTCCCAAATGGGAAATCAAGGTCATACAACAAACGGAATTCGTTTAATTAAGGAATGGTATGATGCAGGAATTTTAGGACAAGTCAACGAGGTTCATGCCTGGCATGGTGCATTTAATTTTGGCCCAGGAAAATACTTCACCAAACCTGAAAATTTTCCTCCTAAAGTTGATCCCGTTCCTGAATATCTAGATTGGGACCTTTGGTTAGGCCCAGCAAAGGATAGAGAATTTAATTCTGCCTACGCTCCTAAATCTTGGAGAGGTTTTTATGATTTTGGAAATGGACAACTGGGAGATTGGGCTTGTCACACCCTAGACGCTCCTTTTTGGGCGCTCGATTTAGGATCACCACACACGGTTGAGGCGATTGCTAAAAACCCGATGTCGGAACACGGCTTCGTAGCAGATGAATCCGTTACAACTTTTCAGTTTGGTGCAAGAAAAGGAAAAGAACCTGTAACCCTAAAATGGTATGAAGGTGGTGAAAAACCTGAAATCAGACCTGAATGGGGAATTGAAGAATTTCCAAGATCAGGAATGTTAATGATCGGGGAAAAAAATACTTTAATGACCGGCGGGCGACCCAATAAACCTGAGCTTTTGATCTCTCCAGAAGAATGGGCTGAATTTCAAGCGAATTCACCAGAAAAAACGATTCCAAGAATTGGGGAAGAAAAACCTGTCGATGAATGGATTGACGCAATAAAAAATAACTATTTGCCAGGCTCAAATTTTGATTACGCCGCTGAACTAACAGAAATGGCGTTGGTTGGTGTTTTGGCGCAAAGGTTTGCTACCAAGATTGAGTATGATACAGAAAACATGAGGGTAACGAATCGTCCAGAATTAAATATTTTTGTCAAAGAACCTGTCCGTAAAGGTTGGTCTTATGGTGAAAACCTTTAAAAAATATTCATGCGTACTCTATTTTTTATTTTACTATCATTTTATTCTATGGCGCAGACCGAAACTCAATCCTATGAGGTACTAAAAAACATCGCTGGTTGTGAGATAAGATTCTATCCTCCTGTGATGATGGCAAAATACACCTCGGACAATGGGAGATCTGGATTTGGAAAACTTTTTAAATATATTTCGGGTAACAATGATGGGGAGACTAAAATCTCCATGACCACGCCCGTTCATATGGAAAAAAGTGAATCGGAGAATTCTATGGCATTTGTTTTACCCAAAAGCTTTAATAAAGAAAACGCACCCAAACCCAACGACCCAAGTTTGGTTGTGTATGAATCCGATAGCAGACATTATGCTGCCATCGAATATTCGGGCTATACTGATGAAGTCAAAGAGAAAGAAAATACGGATAAACTAAAGAAAATTCTCAATGAGCAGAATATTGAAATTGTTGGAGACTCCAAGATATTAGTTTATAATAGCCCTTATAAAATAGTTTTTAGACGAAATGAGATTCTAATCCCAATCTCTTATAATTAAACCTACTTACAAATGAAAAAACAACTTTTTTTAAACCTTGGCTTAGTTTTATTGTTTGGATTTTTTACCTCTTGTGGTGAGACCAATCCAAAAAAACAAGTCCAACAAATCGATTACCTCAATGAGTCAAGGACTGATTTTGATAAGCGAATGAAGTGGTGGAGAGATGCAAGGTTTGGAATGTTTATTCATTGGGGACCCTATGCTGTTCCTGCTGGAATACACAAGGGTGAAAAAGTAAAAGGAATTGGGGAATGGATTATGCTAAAGGGAAATATTCCAATTGAAGATTATGAAAACTATTCTAGAGCATTTGACCCCACTGAATTTGACGCTGAAAAATGGGCGGAACATATGAAAAATGCAGGGATGAAATATGTGGTCATAACTTCAAAACATCACGATGGCTTTGCGCTTTGGGATTCTAAGGTTTCTGATTATGACATTGTTGACTATGCTCCCTATGGAAAAGATATTCTCAAAGCTCTTTCAAAAGCTTGTAAAAGTAGGGGGATAAAGTTTGGTCTTTATCATTCAATAATGGATTGGCATCATCCAAATGCGCAAGCAAATGATGCGCCGCGATATGATTATAAAAACAATCCGAATCCAAAGTTTCCAGACTATTATGAAAATTATTTAAAACCACAACTTAGGGAAATAATTGAGACTTATGACGCCGATATTCTTTGGTTTGACGGTGAATGGATCTCTGAATTCACTCATGAAATGGGATTGGATCAGTATCAATATGTCCGTACTTTAAAACCTGATATCATTATCAACAACCGCGTTGACAAAGGGAGACAAGGAATGAAAGGGATGAACAAAGACGACAAGAAATATGCAGGGGATTTTGGAACCCCAGAACAGGAAATTCTTGAAGGTGCCTCAGATTTGGACTGGGAATCTTGCATGACCATGAACGACACTTGGGGATTTAAATCATATGATGAAAATTGGAAATCTGAGGAGGTGTTAATTCATAATTTAATTGATATCGCTGCAAAAGGTGGGAATTACTTATTAAATGTTGGCCCCACAGCTGCGGGGTTAATTCCACAACCTAGCCTTGAGAGACTTGAAAAAATGGGGGAACGGCTTAAAGTAAATGGAGAGGTGATTTATGAAACTGAAAAACTAAAAAGCACCTACAAACAGGGAGAAAAAATACGTTTTACTAAGAAAAAAAATGCTGATATTTACTACGCTATCTCACTCGAGAATCCTGGAGAAGAATTTGTTATTAACCACATAAAACCAAAAGATGGTTCTGAAATTATTATGCTAGGCCAAGCGGAACCTTTGGAATGGAATTTTTCTGTTGCTGAAGGACTCAAAATTAAAATTCCAATTTTACTGTTGGAAATATTAAATGAAAAAACTGCTTGGTCTTTTAAAATTATTGGTCAAGAAATATAACCCCATAGATTATAAAACCCCTCATGAATTTTAATTTAAAAAATAAAGTAATCGTTGTGACTGGTGGTGCAAAAGGCATTGGAAATGCAATAAGTAATGTACTCGCTGAGGAAGGGGCTATTCCCTTTATCGTGGGAAGAGGCAAGGAAGCTGTCTTGGCAGCAGTAAATGGCATCAAAGAGAAAGGCGGAAATGCTTCTTATGCAATAGCCGAACTCACCGATCCCGAACAATGTAAGGCAGCTATAGCTGCTGCAGTTGCTGAGTTTGGAACGGTTCATGGATTGGTGAATAATGCAGGCGTAAATGATGGCGTAGGCCTTGAAAATGGAGATGCAAATAAATTCATTGATTCCTTGAAAAAAAATGTAGTTCACTACTATTTGATGGCACAACAAGCCCTCCCCTATCTTAAAGAAAATAAAGGAGTGATCATAAATATTGGTTCTAAGGTTTCTATGACTGGTCAGGGAGGAACTTCTGGATATGCTGCTGCTTGTGGTGGAAGAAATGCATTGACCTTAGAATGGGCTGCTGAGCTTCTCCCCTATTCCATTCGCGTGAATGCCGTGATTGTTGCAGAAAGTTTTACGCCTTTATATAAAAGATGGATTGATACTTTTCCAAACCCTGATGAAAAATTTAAAAGTATTGTAAATAAAATTCCTCTTGAAAAAAGAATGACGACCCCAGAAGAAATTGCCAATACCGTAACTTTTTTATTGTCTGAAAAGTCGAGTCACACCACAGGTCAACTTATTTATGTTGATGGTGGCTATACCCACTTAGATCGCTCAATAACTTAAAACTAATACATGAAAAAAACTGTTGTTTCCAAAGAAGTAATCATTCCATTTATGCTGATAACGTCATTATTCGCCCTTTGGGGTTTTGCGAATGCTGTAACCGACCCAATGGTTCAGGCTTTTAAAAAAGTACTCGAGCTTTCAAATTCTCAAGCCGCTTGGGTTCAAATGGCATTCTATGGAGGTTATTTCTGTATGGCGCTTCCTGCTGCTCTTTTTGTTAGAAAATATTCCTATAAAGTTGGAATACTCATAGGTCTCGCTCTTTACGCTGGAGGTGCATTGCTTTTTTACCCCGCCGCTATTACAGAACAATTTTGGTTCTTCTGTTTGGGTTTATATATTTTGACTTTTGGCTTGGCTTTTCTTGAAACCACTGCAAATCCTTACATTTTAGCAATGGGAGATAAAGAAACAGCGACCCAAAGATTAAATTTAGCGCAAGCATTTAATCCATTGGGACTGATTCTCGGATTGCTTGTGGCGCAACAATTTGTTTTAAAGAAATTACAATCTGACGATATTGCCAATTTCAGCACCCTCGAAGCAGTACAAAAAACACTTATCCGAACTTCGGATTTATTGGTCATCAGAAACCCTTATGTTATATTAGGACTGGTTGTCTTAGTAGTTTTTGTATTAATTTTGGCTGCAAAAATGCCACAAGCAAAAGGTGATGAGACTAACGCACCTTTGGGAGAAACTTTTAGTAAATTATTTAAAAACAAAAACTACAGTCAGGGAGTGCTTTCACAGGTGTTCTATGTTGGGGCACAAATTATGTGTTGGACCTACATCTATCAATATGCGGAAGCCATCGGTTTATCTAGTGAAACTGCAGCCAATTATCAATTCCTCTGTTTTATCCTTTTCTTAATTGGTCGAGCAATAGGGACTTATTTTCTAAGATTTGTAAATGCAGGAAGGCTTTTGATGTTATTCGCTGGCTTCGCCGCGATTGCATCGCTACTTACAATTTTTATTGAAGGGTACTTTGGCCTGTATTCCTTAGTCGGAATTTCTTTTTTCATGTCTTTAATGTTTCCTACAATCTATGGTATTGCTCTGGAAGGTCTTGATGAAGAAGAATCTAAAATTGGAGCAGCAGGTTTGGTCATGGCAATTGTTGGTGGAGCATTGATGCCAAAACTTCAAGGAATGTTAATTGATTTGGGTGGAAATGGTGTTAGTGACATCAAAATACTTGGAGTTTCAGAAGTGAATTTTTCTTTTCTTTTGCCTTTACTTTGTTTCTTATATATTGCTTATTACGGAAATAAAATCTATAAACAAGCTTAAAGTGAAAAGATATTGTCTGGCTTTGGATCTTAAAAATGATCCTTTATTGATTCATAAATACGTCGAACACCACAAAAGGGTTTGGCCTGAAATCATTGAAAGCATCAAGAATAGCGGTGTTTTGGACATGCAAATTTATCATATTAGTGATCGCCTGTTTATGATTATGGAAGTAGCGGATAACTTTTCTTTTGAGAAGAAAAATAAAATGGATAGTCAAAATCCTTTCGTTATTAAATGGGAGGAACTCATGGCCAATTACCAGAAAAACATTTCGTTTTCCTCCCCTAACCAGAAATGGGTTTTAATGGATAAAATTTTTCAATTGAATTGATCATTTTTTTAAGCTTGGAGTGATTACCTCTAAACTGTTTATCAACACCTTAAATCTTTTTAAGGTAAAGGGATAACATACAGATTTATTGATAATAAATTATTAACTTTGAACATGTTTAATTTATTCACTATATTATTAGTTAATAATGTTTTTATAATAATATTTCTAATTGGATTTACTGCTAAAACTCAAACAAATTATAGCTTCAAAGCCATTATTAAGGACACTAAGAGAGATTTAGTAAGTAATCAATCCGATGATTTGGGTCTGGGTGTAAATTTCAATTCGACCTCAAATAATGCTTGCTCTTTGGATACAAAAACTTTATCCTCAACCAACGAAGGGATTTATGAACGCTTTAGTGGTTGGAACCAAAACGTATTGAAGCTTTAATAAAATTTAACACTTGTAAATTTGAAATTATTTAAATACCTGTTGTTTTTAATTAGCTCCACGGTCTTTAGCCAAGAGGTTGCGTTTTCTTCGCCTTTAAGTCTGGGGAATACTTATGAAAACGGGATTTCAATGACCTACAATATGGGTCAAGCTTTTATCGGCAACCAATCCAATGGACTTTCGTTAAACAGTGGCTTTTTAAATTTATTAGGTTCGGCGACAACCATAACCGTAACCTTGACTTCTTCTGCTTTAGATAATGAAATCTCAAATTCAGAAGTAGTTACCATTACCGCTACTTTCTCTCAAGCGATGACGCCTACCCCTACCATTTCACTATCAGGTATCGTTTCAGATGTATTCATGACAGAAACTAGTAATTCCTTTACTTGGATGTATTCCTGGACTCAAACCACTACAACGTTTTTCAAAACCATCGCAACTGTTTCGGGAACCTCTGTTTCGGGCATTACCTTCAGTGGGTCTGAAAGTTTAACCCTCAATATTAAGAATGGAATTGCACCCAGTGGAAGTGGAAATGCTGGAAGTCCATATTTGATTGGCACATTTGAGAATTTAATTTGGATTGGTGAAGATTCTACAAGATGGAATAAACATTACCTTCAGGTTAAAAATATTGATGTATCTCCAACCGAATATTGGAATGATAATGAAACTGATATCTCAATCTTTGAAGGTTGGAAGCCAATAGGAAATGCCGATACACCATTTACAGGGAGCTACATTGGTGATTGGTTTGGAATATACAACCTTCATATTAATAGACTTAGCGAATCAGATGTTGGATTCTTTGGGAAAGTAAGCAGTCCAAGTAATGGTAATTCTGAAATCAAAAATATGATTCTCTCAGATATTTCAATAGTTGGGAACGCAAGAGTTGGAGGGCTCATTGGTGAGCTAAAAGGAGACGAAAATCAAAACATTTTTGTTACCAATTCTAGGGTTGAAGGAGGTATTCTCATTGGAAAAGAAAATGTAGGTGGCTTCGTAGGATTGATTGATGATCATGCAAATATATCTTTAAGCACTTCAGAAGTTAATGTAGAAGGTCACGATATCGGTGGCGCATGTGATCAAGCATTTGGAATTGCTGTTGGAGGATTTGCGGGAAAAATAAATAATCATGGAAAAATAACCCACAGTGCTTCCTATGGAAATGTTAATGCTAAAGACATGGTAGGCGGATTTGTTGGGGAAATGGGAGCTAATTCAAGAATTGAGAATTCTTTTTCTAGAGGATCCGTGTCCGTTTGTACTAGCAGCAGTGGAATAGCAGGAGGTTTTGTAGGATTTGATGATGCAGGAAACAGTGATTTTGGGCGGAAATTCACTTACAGCACCGGAGGTGTAAGTGGAAATAGTACTTCAATTGGTGGTGCATCTGGAGCAATAAATTCAACACCAAGCAGTAGAAATAATTTCTGGGATTCACAAACTTCAAATTTATCAGTGAGCTCTTCAAATGACACGAATGTTGAAGCACCTAAGACAACCCAAGAACTTATAAACATGGCCACCTATAGCGGCTGGGACTTTGAAAACTCTTGGTTGCTAACAGGAAATCTTAACGATTCGTATCCTATTATAAGGGGAAATAATCCGTTTTCATTAGTAGCCGCGACGATTGATCTAATTGCGGGTGTGGTAACAGTTACCCTTTCAGAACCTGTAAATTCAGGGTCATCCAGTTCAAGTGAAACCATAACCGCTGCTGATCTACTCGTGTCATTATTAAGTGACACCAATAGTTCTGTAACCAACGTTGTTTCAACTCCCATAGAATTAACTCTAGAAAATGACAACAAAGTGTTTTCGTTTGTCATTTCCTATACAGGAATTTTTGATGGAGACGAAGTTTTAAAAATAGGACCTAGGGAAGACGATAGTTTGTCAGGAAACAGCTCAGAGAATGTTTCTTCTAGTTTATATTTATCAATAAACACTTCAGAATATTCAGCACCTACACTAACCCTAAGTCATACAAGTAGTGGTACTTTACTAACTGGTTCTGACGTTGTAACTATAACCGCAATTTTCAATGAATCTATGCAGTCAACTCCAACTATTAATATCTCAGGCTTAGTTACTGACAGCTTAATGACTTCTACTTCAAGTCCATCAATATGGACTTACTTATGGGATGTTTCATCAAATTTCAGTGGAGAAGTTAGTGCAGTAGTCTCTGGAAGTGATTTATTTGGTAATCAATATGCAGGAACCGAAAGTATAACTTTTACAATTGATAATTCTAAACCAACGGTTACACTAACTAAGACAGGTAATCAAAACATACTTACTAATACAAATACCGTTACTTTGACTGCAACTTTCAGTGAAGCTATGCAGGCAACACCCACAATAAGTATAACAGGGATTGTAACTAATAGTTTAATGACATCTACAGCAAGTAATTCTATTTGGATCTACCCTTGGACTGTTTCAACGACAATCAGTGGAGAGGTTAGTGCAGTAGTTTCTGGAAGTGATCTTTTAGGTAATTTATATTCGGGTTCTGATAGCTTAACCTTTACAATAGATAATTTGGGACCCTCAGTTGTATTATCAAGTTCTGACGTTGATAATGTTGTTTCAATTAATGATCAGGTGACAATAACAGCGAGTTTTAATGAAGATATGAAATCTTCTCCTGTAATAAGCATAACAAGTATTACTACCAATACTGTTATGACAGCAACATCGTCGTCTACTTGGACCTATTTGTGGACAGTTTCTTCAACAACAAATACTTCTTTTTCCGCAACTGTTTCGGGGCTAGATCTTTTAGGAAATATATATACTGGAACTGAAAGTATCACCTTTATAAAAGATCAAACTGGACCAGAAATAATCTCCGTTACAACAACCATGGAGTATATTGATGTAGCTTTTAGTGAAGGAGTTTATGGGGTTATTACTTCAGACAACGGTAACTCTTCATTAACTGGAGTTGCATCGAATGGCTTCATAATCAAAGATGGGGATGGTGTAAATTCTCAAATAACAATAACTAGTAATTCCAAAGCTGATAATAATAACCTCTCAGGAGGGGAAACCACCGTGAGATTTTATATAACTATTCCACCAGGAGTTGTCTTGGAAAATCAATATTTTATTACAGCAACTTCTTCTTCTGTATTTGATATAGATCTAAATCCGATGTCTACAACTCAAAACAACAACATAATTGTTCTAGACGACGATAAAGACAACGATGGCGTAAAAGACATAATAGATAAGTGTCCTAAAACTCCTGAGGGAGAAGACGTTAATGAAACTGGTTGTGCCTCATTTGAAGTTGATACAGACCTCGATGCAATACCAGATGTTGACGATAATTGTCCATTAATAAACAACCCTCGTCAGGAAGATCGAGATAATGATGGTCAAGGAGACTTGTGTGATCCAGACCCAATTATTAAAATCACCTCCATTCCGACTGAAGAGACTGTAGCGCTTGGAACAATAGTCGGGACAATCTCAACCTCTGATTTAAATGATTCCGAAATCACCCTTAGTATTCAAGATGAATTAAATCTTTTTGCTTTGGAAGGAAATAATATTATTTTGGCTGGAGAACTCGATTTTGAAGCGATAGAATCCCACATGATAACTATTTTTGCGAATAGTAAGTTTGGGTCATCGGTTTTAACAGTTCTGATAAAAGTAATCGATGTCCCAAATACCTCCTATGATGCTAGTTTTTATGTGTCAATTTTTAAGGTTGATGGAAAAACAAGATCTGACATAACGACCAAAGGCTATAAGAGATTTCATAACCCATATAATCGAGGTGTTGGAAAATGGAAAATTAGGAAAAATATTTCAGGAGGAGCAGATGCAAAACTATTTGTAATCAAAGTCCCACCTCCAGTTTCTAAGAGAAATGAAGAGGAGTCTGAAGAATATCTGGCATTTATTGATACTCCCAGTTTTGACAATCCAATGGATCACAATAAGGACAATGTTTATGAGGTCGATGTGGAGT
>OJHK01001337.1_pt1 | contig 11701 bp, 15 predicted proteins | sample 1595161 | NCBI WGS metagenome assembly OJHK01 (sample SAMN05416842, study PRJEB24817) | seawater metagenome | isolation source: Sea water | place: Canada:Atlantic | collected 2013-07 | reverse complement strand
ACAGCGCTTTGGGCTGGCGGCCGCCAGCCCCGGAGGCAGTCATGCCCCTAGAGCAAAGACCGTCTATGCACTAACATTACACACCGACCACTCAGTGGGGGCTGAACAGGAAGGGATGACAATTGCTGCGGCTGGTTTCTGTGCCCGTAGATGCCCGCACATGGGCGAAAAACTGGCGGGCCGTGATCTGCTCTGCCAGGCTCAACAAATTGGCGTCGTTCCATGCCGGGAGCGTATCTCGGAACAGCCCAGGCTCTGGTTTTTTGCCCCACCAGGCCAGCCCAAACCCATCCCCATTTACAGGCGTCACCCCATGACGTGCTGCCAACGCTTGCCGGACCAGCGCGTTTTCCGGATGGATCAAAAGCGCATCTAACGCCAGGGTCGGCCCCTGATAGGCAAGCCATCTACACATGTTCAAAAGCATGCGTCGGGCGATTGGCAGAATGCAATACATTCAATCGTCGAAGCCCCAAGCCCCTATGGTTTTATCCCTCGTCCTTTTCCGCCACCTTATCCACGGCGTCCTTGATGCTCAGATTCGCATCACACCAGTCGCCGATGAACAAGATCAGGAAGGTTAGAGCGGCCATAAACGCCGCCTCTGCCAAATATCCAAGGCCACAAGCAACGCCAACGCCGCCGACGACCCAGATCGCAGCACCACTGCCAACACCGCGCAAACGTCCATCGCTGCCGCCGCCAATAATGGCGCCTGCTCCAAGGAAGCCGATGCCGCCGACCAAGCCCTGGATCAACTGGCTCGGGTCAATACCAATTCCGCGCTCAAGCGCCGTTGGCCCAAGCGCAAAATTCAACGTGACCATCATAAAACAAGCCGAGCCAAGCGCGATCAGCGCATAGGCGCGCGCGCCCAGTGGCTTACGTTTGACTTCACGATCCAGGCCAACCAGCACGCCCAGCATGAGTGCAGCACCAGCGCGCAATGCAAACGTATCAAACGGAATAACCTCGCCGACATTGGCTGTATCCATCAAATGACGCCCTTCTCCTGCAGTTTTGCAATTTCATCCGCCGACAGGCCCAACAAGTCGCTGTAGACGGCACCATTCGCATTAGCCAGCGCTGGACCCAGATTGTCGATACGCCCTGGTGTACGGGATAAACGCGGTGAAACACCGGGCACAGTTACAGGCCCGGTCAAAGGATCATCAACGATGACGAGATTGCCGCGGGCTTTGAAATGCGGGTCCTCAAAAATCTCATCAATAGCGTTCACGGCACCAATTGGGACTTCTGATGCAACGCATGCGGCGACGACCCCGTCGCGGTCCATGGATTTCGTCCAATCTGAGACCAGGCCATCGACGATATCGCGCTCTGCCAGCCTGTTGGCGACGCGGCCATATTGGGCCGCACTCGCAAGGTCCGGCTGCTGCATGGCCTTGGACAAACGGTCAAACATTTTGTCATTGGTGCAGGCGATGGCAACCCAGCGTCCGTCCCCACATTCAAAATGGCCATGGGGGCAAGCGTTGGCGGTGCCGATGCCTTCCCGCCCGCGCACATACCCGGTTGCTGCATAGGCTGGAACCAATTCGTCCAGCGCGCGGAATACACTTTCGTAGAGCGCCAAGTCCACCGTCTGCCCAAGGCCAGACTTGTCCCGCTCACGCAGAGCCATCAGAACGCCAATCGCCCCATACATCCCCGTCATGTAATCGCCGAGAGAGGTCGAACCCGGCGTTACTGGCGGGCCGCCAGGCATGCCTGCCAGATGCGTCAGGCCGCCAAATGCATGGGCGATGCGCGCGAACCCGGGGCGATCTTTGTAAGGCCCTGTCTGGCCATATCCGGATACGCTCAACATCACCAAGCGCGGGTTGATTTCGGCCAACACGTCATAACCCAGGCCCCATTTCGCCAAGGTGCCAGGGCGAAAATTCTCCGTGACGACATCAGCCTCAGCGACAAGGCGTTTGAAAATTTCGGCCCCTTCTGGTGCCCGCAGGTTCAGCGTGATCGAGCGCTTGTTCCGCGCTTCCGTCAGCCATGCAAGGCTTGAATCTTCCCGTTTGGACGCCGTGCCATAGCGCCGCCAAGGATCGCCGCCAGCTTGCCCATCTTTGCTGGGTTGCTCAATCTTGATCACGTCCGCGCCGAACTCGCCCATGATCGAGGCCGCCATCGGTGCAGCAATAAACGTCGCAATATCAAGGACGCGGACGCCATCCATGGGGCGGGGATTTGTAGCGGGTAAAGTCATTATGGTTTCCAAACGGATCTAAGGGCGGTTTCGTTGCACTATAGCCCGAGCGCCCCTCACGCCGCCATCGCGGAGGCGTGATGAGCGCCAGGCCACCAGGACGGCTATCTCTGATGCATAGCAATCTTCAGGTCCGGGGGGATCATCAATGACTGAAGCATCCAAAGCGCCAAACCATATCGGACAATTCTGGACTGGCCGAGCCCGCAATCTATTGGGATTCCGACGCGTCGCAGAACTCACTGTATGGCCTGGATTTGACCTTCTCCTGCGGGTGCTGCTGGCCCAGCCGTTCATAGCATCCGGTATTATTAAGCTCAGTAATCTGGACCAGGCGATGTTCCTGGCGGCAAATGAGTATCCAGTTTCATGGACCTCGCCCGCCGTCGCGACAATCTTAGGCATCAGCGTGGAGCTGGGCGCTGGATTGCTGTTGTCGCTTGGATTGTTGACACGCCTGGCTAGCGCTTTATTGGCCGCAATGGCAATGGTAATCCAGACCGTCTATCAGCCGCTGGATTTGAACTTGCACTGGGCCGTGCTGGGGGTTTGGTTTCTGCTGGCCGGCGCTGGACCAATCAGTGTTGATGCCCTGATCCGAAGAGGGCTTGGCGGTGCAGCTCTGCCGTTTGCGCCACAATTCAGCAGTCTCTTTGATTGGCTAAAGGCCTGGGCCGCACCTGCTTGGATGCTGTTCATCCGCAATTGGATTGGTGCCATTTTCTTTGCCTCTGGTCTCACCAAAATTGCGGATTGGCAATCGACCCTGTTTCTATTTGAGCATGAATATCAAACGCCATTTCTGCCCGTATGGCTCGCCGCCGGTTCGGCCACCCTGTTCGAACTGGCGATGCCTGTGCTGCTGATCGGCGGCCTATTTACGCGCGTCGCCACTTTACCGCTGATTGTCATGACGGCGGTCATCCAGTTCACCTATCTGGATCACATCAATCACCTCTACTGGATATTGCTGCTCGGCCTCATTCTGACCTGGGGCCCGGGCCGCTTCTCATTGGATGCACTGGGTGAGCGCTGGCTTCGGGCGCGGCTGCCGCTGCTGTTTGATCGGGAAATCTGGCGGAATGACACGCTTCCCCATGTCATCGTCGTCGGCGCCGGGTTCGGTGGTGTGGCGGCTGCACGGGCGCTCAAGAACGCGCCTTGCCGGGTGGCCGTAATCGACCGGCACAATTATCATTTGTTCCAGCCGCTGCTGTATCAAGTCGCGACCGCTGGCCTATCTCCTGCAGATATCGCCGCGCCGATCCGCGAACTCTTCCGCGACCAACCGAACGCACGGGTTCTGATGGGTAAGGTCACAGATGTGCAGCGGGACGAAAACTGCGTCGTGCTGGAAGATGGACGCACGCTCGCCTACGAGCATCTTGTGATTGCTACTGGCGCTCGGCACAGCTATTTCGGCAATGAATCCTGGGAGCCGTTTGCTCCTGGCCTCAAAAAGATTGAGGACGCGACCGATGTCCGCCGGCGTATCTTGCTCGCTTTTGAGCGCGCCGAGAACGAGGAAGACACTGAGCGTCGCAAGGCGCTGACAACCTTCGCCGTGGTCGGCGGCGGGCCAACCGGAGTTGAGCTTGCAGGCGCCATCGCTGAACTCGCCCACCACGGCATGGGCGGTGAGTTTCGCAATGTATCGCCTGAATCTGCACGCGTGATTTTGGTGCAATCAGGTGACCGGCTGCTGCCAGCTTTCCCTGAATCCCTTTCCGCCGCCACAAAGCTTGAGCTTGAGGACACTGGCGTTGAGGTTATGACCGGCGCCCGAGTGACGAATATCGATGCCGACGGCCTCTCCATTGGTGAGGACCGGATTGACGCTGGTACGGTCGTCTGGGCTGCTGGTGTCATCGCCTCAGCCGCTGGGCGTTGGCTGCACACGGATAGAGACCGTGCTGGCCGCGTGATTGTTGGTGCTGATCTAACAGTGGAAGGCGCGGACAATATCTTCGTCGTCGGTGACACGGCCTCCAGCGACGCCTGGAATGGCAACCCCGTCCCCGGCCTAGCCCCAGCCGCAAAACAAGGCGGTGCTTATGCCGCAAGCGTGATTGCGGCCAAACTTTCCGGCAAACGTGCGCCAGGGCTGTTCAAGTACAAACATGGAGGATCACTCGCGACCATTGGCCGGTCAGCAGCCGTAGCGGACTTTGGCTGGATCAAGCTATCCGGTGCCCCCGCATGGTGGCTTTGGAGCGTTGTGCATGTGCTGTTCTTAAGCAGTGCCCGCAGCCGCTTCGCCGTCGCTATGGAATGGGCTTGGGCCTACTTAACCTTCCGGCGCAGCACGCGGCTAATCACCGGCGATTAGCCTTATTTACCCTCGACCGCTCGGTCTTTTCGGTGTTTGATAATCGCACCTTTACGGGCAGCCCGAGCTGCACCACGGGCTTCTGAGCAGCCCATCATGGTGAGCGCGATCATGAACGGCAGCAGGAAATATAGCGCGCGGTAAACCAACATCGCCGCCAGCACTGCATCCTTCGGCGCAGTTTCTGGCAACAGCAGGAGCAGTGCTGCTTCAAACACACCGATGCCGCCCGGCGCCTGGCTCATCATGCCGGCGATATAGCCAATCACATAAATCCCGATGAACCCCCAATAGGATACGCCAAGGTCTTGGGGCAGGAGGAAAAACAAGGCGGCAGAAGCAAAACCCCATTCCAAGCAAGCCGACGCCACCTGGGTCAGGCCAATTTTCAGCGATGGCGGGTAAAACCGCCTGCCTTTCAGCACGAATGATGGCTTGCCGATTATGCTCCAGATCAAGTAGCTGCTGCCAACGATTACGGCCGCTGCCCCGGCTAAATGCGACGCCCATATGGGCGCATCGACGGCACGGGCCAAATCATCTGCATTGATAAACACGATAAACCCGGCGACAGCGACAATGCCCAGCACATAGGCCATGCCGCCGAAAATCAGCACCGTCGCGATATCGTAAGTGCTGACGCCCCAACGCGTATAAAACCGGTAGCGCACGGAACCGCCCGATACAGCCCCAAAGCCGAGCGTATGGCTGAAGGCATAGGCGATAAATGACACGTACATCACGCGCATAAACCGCATGGGCCGCTTGATATAAGCGAATGCGGTCGAATCGTAGACCGTCAGCACCAGATAAGCGCCCACTGTGAACAGCAATGACAATCCGACATCCGCCAGCGCTGTCGCGTGCAAGCGCTCCATGATCTGGTCGAACTGCAGGTCGCTAAGCTTCTCGCTCAGCACCCATCCAGCCGCGCCGAGAACGGCCAGCGCCACCAGGGCTGTCAAATATTGGGTCGGCTTGCGCCCCATCGTGTTCGGTCCCGTTACGTCGGCAATTGATTTAAAGCACTTTGGGTTAGATGGGAATTGCCGCCTACATTAAACAGCTCGTAATCTATTCCTGCCACAAGTGTTGGTATGAATGCCGGATTGAAACCAAAGCTAACGCTGCCATTCAGCAATGAGCCCAGTGCAAAAATGCGTCGGCCGCTGGAAGGTGTACGTGTCCTGCTTGGCGAGGCTAAGGATGAGCCTGCTGGGTCCGCACGGTCGATTCTCATATTCCAAGGTGCACGGGAAGTGACGTGGCGGCGGAATATCCCGGGCATGCAAGAAGCCCTTGAAGACAGTTTGTACGACCTGGTTCTGATCGATCAACAATTGCCTGGCGGCGATGCGCTTGAGTTTGTTCGCAAGCTAAGGCGCGGCGAAATTGGCGAAAACCCGTTTGTATGCCTCGCCGTTTTGCGCTGGCAGCCCGGTAAGGCAGGCGTAGATGCCGCGCTACAATCCGGCGCAGATGACCTTATCGCCAAGCCAATTGCTGCAATGGCCGTCGCCACCCGCATGAAATTATTGTGCGACAGGCGGAAACCATACATCGCAGCAAAAGGCTATATTGGCCCGATACGCGCTCAAATGAGTATGGGATTATCGAGCGCTGAGCAATTTGAGCCGCCCAATACGCTCAAAGCGACCGCAATCGGCAAACCACTGGATGCGGCGACGCTGAAAAAAGCGCTTTCTGAAGCCAATCAAAACGTCTCTGCCGCTATTATTGAGACAGCGGCGGCAAAATTCAGCGCCTACGCGTACTCCCTAAAAGACGCGATTGACGGTGAGGATAAGGCCGAAGCTACGACCCTGACTGGGAAGCTCAAAGAAACCGGTGCGACCGTGCGGTCTGCTGTCGAAGGTTCGCCCCATGTGAAGCTTTTGCCGGTCATCCTGCGCTTAAACGCATTGGTGGACTTGGCGCAGTTCGGCGAAAAAGAAGCGAGCGGCGCCGCCGCACTCACGGCTGAAATGGCAGATGCCGTCGCCCGCACGCTTAAAGGTCGCCCGGATGATATTTCTGCGCTAACCGAAGACCTGCTTGGCCAAATTGACGCCCGCTTCCCGGCGATCGCCGCTGCGGTAGCTGAGCAAGAAGGTGCCGAGACCGCGGCCTAGAGTTTCGAGCCTGCCCAATTTTCTGGCGGTTCCGCTGGCCAGGAAGCAATGCCCGCAGCTTTGGCCCCAGCAATGGCGCAGACTTCATCTTTGTCTGACGTATCGCCGCTGACGCCAACTGCACCTATCACGGCTTCATCAGCGCCCAGCAATAATATCCCGCCCGGCACAGCTACAAACTTACCGCCAGACGCCGCCGCGAGCGATGCCTGAAACGCTGGCCTATCCGACAGCCTATCCCGTAGCAACCGCGACGGCACGCCCATACCAAGTGCGCCCCAAGCCTTGCCGATGGCGATGTCCGGGCGAAGGATGCCGGAGCCATCTTCCCGTTGCAGTGCGACTAAGCACCCGCCCGCGTCCAGAACAGCGACTGTCAATGGCATAAAGCTGTGACGACGGCCTTCGGCCATAGCAGTCGCAACGATTGTGTTGGCGGCTTCCAGTGAGATTGAGGTCATGCGGGCTTGCTCCATTTTTTAGCGGCGGCGTCATCGCTTTTGCGGGCGGCGACCCAGCGCTGGCCAGATGCCGTTTCTTCCTGTTTCCAGAATGGTGCTTTTGTCTTCAGCCAATCCATCAGGAACTGACAGGCATCAAACGCCGCCTGACGGTGGCTGGATACTGTCATCACCAGAACAATGGGATCGCCCGGCTCAAACCGGCCATAGCGGTGCACGATCAGGCAATCCAGCAGCGGCCAGCGCTTGCGGGCTTCAGCTTCAATCGCCTCAAGCTGGCGTTCTGTCATGCCGGGATAATGTTCGAGCGTCATGGCGATGACAGGCTCAGCCCCCTCATCGGGATTATCTTCACGCGCGATGCCAACAAAGCTCGCGACGGCACCAACGTCATGCCGTCCCTTGGTAAGCCTTGCGGTCTCAACACCAAGATCGAACGCTTCGCTCTGCACCCGAACAGCCATGGCGTTAGCCCCCTGTTACCGGCGGAAAGAAAGCCACTTCGTTAGCGCCGGTAAGCACGGAATCCGTTTCGGCAAATTCCTGATCAATCGCGACCCGAATGCTATCCCGCTTCTCAAACGCGGTCCCGTGGCGCGGGCTGAGTGCCGCCAGCCAGTCTATCAGCTCACCGGCAGTCGTGACCGCCTCAGGCGGGCTGGCCGTTTCTTCAGCCATGCCAATTTCAGTTCGGAGCCATGCGAAATATAGGATCTTCATCGGATCAACTCTCTATCAGCAAAGCCATCTGGCGCTGCACGAATGCGGCGGCGGCGGCGTGATCGTCCAGGTCCAATAAAGGTAGCGCTCCCAGCGGCGCCGGCAATGCATCCACTGCAACATCACTAGCGACTGCGATGATATTTGGATCATCCGGCCAAAGCGGATCGCCACCACGACCGCTCCGCCAAATCTCGATTTTCAGAATGCCCGCACCCCGGTAGCCTTCGATAACCACGAGGTCCACCGGGTTCAGCATCTTAAGCGCGTCCTGCAGCGATGGCTCGGCTGCTCCGCGATGTTCCGTCAGCAAAGCCGACCGCTCAGGCGAAATCACTAAGACTTGCCCGGCCCCAGCTGTGCGATGGCGATGGCTGTCCTTGCCTTCGCGGTCCATATCAAACCGCCGATGCGCATGCTTGATCGTGGAGACGCTGACGCCAGCTGCCGTCAGAGCGTTAACGATGCCTGAAACCAGCATAGTCTTGCCGGATCCGCTCCAGCCCGCGATGCCGATCGCTTTCATGCCGCATCCGCCTTACGAAGTGCCGTTAAGGCCGCACGGAGATACGATGCCCCTGTCCAAGCCGTCAGCCCCGCCGCCACCCAAAGCAGCGCCTGCCCAACCTGGACAATGCCCAGAATGCCGCTTGCAGGTCCAAGTGTGAGCAGCGTGAGCGCAACCATCTGAGCAGCAGTTTTTATCTTCGCCGCAAATGAGGACGGGATACGCGGCGCGTTCATCCCGGCCATGGCTTCCCGCAGGCCGGAGACCAAAATTTCGCGGCCCAGAATGATGATCGCAGGTGCCACGTGCCATCCACTAAGCGCACCGAGCCACAGCAGCATTGCCAGCGTGATGCCGACAATTAGCTTGTCCGCAATTGGATCAAGCATTGCACCTAACGTAGATGTTTGGTTCCATTTCCTGGCCAGATAGCCATCAAGCCAATCCGTAGCAGCCGCAAGTGCGAATAGTGCTGCGGCCAAAATGCTGCCGCGCGGCCCGTCCATTGCCATCAAGAATGCAACAACAGGCGTCGCTAGAATGCGCGCCAAAGTGAGCCAAGTCGGAAAATTCAAAGGACTTCAAACACAGCAAGTTCAGCGCCGCGCGGGCGACGGGCCGCAGAAGCAACTGCCACGACGCTATTCAGCCACATGTATTCTTCGGCACCGGTTTCAAATGTTGGCGTAGTCCGGAACCGGTATTCCGACGGCTCCACATCTTCGCCGCCATCCAGCTTGGCGCTGATTTCTGGGTTCGCGACCCTAACACCCCGGTTATGCACAAAGATCAACGCGCCATCACCCGTTTGCAACATATAACGGGATTCGACGCTAACGACGCCATCCTGGCGAATGAGCTGCCAGTCGGACCCGCCGGGCAGAACCTCGCCGGACATATTCGGTCCGTCGAACCAACCGCCAGTGATCGTGATCACCCGCCGTAAGCCTTGGGGCGTCTCACCGATGACCTTCGGCGGCTCAGCCTGCAGCACGCAGTCAAACAGGAGACGGAAAGATGGTTTCGGCAGTGTAGACATGAGAACGGACCTTTTTTGCCGTGTCGCATTTGGGAACATCGCTACACCAGCACCGGCCCAAGGCCAAGCGGCCTGTGTGACCCCCGTCACGTTCAAACGGAATGAATTTGAACCAGCCAATGGCAAAAAACGTAAATTTTGCCGAAAAATCAATAGCTTGCCGCAAATAGGCAGATTTTGACTCAAATCGCGGCCCGGTTATTGCTTGAAGATGGGCAGGGAGACCTCACTTCTCTCCCAATGAGACACGCGCCTTATGGTACAATATCCGGGTAGGCGCTTCGGGGCTGGAACAACACTAAACGGAGAACTGTCAGATGCGCGCATTATTGATCGCCGCCGTCGCTGCCTTGGCTCTAAGCCCAGTGGCTGCGTTAGCAAACGCCAATCCTGATTGGGCCGCTCGCATCAAACGCATTGCTGTTGAAGTCTCTATCGAACGTGACGGGGCGCTCCGTCCCGCAAAAGTCGGCGACCGTCTTGCAAAGGATGATGTCGTCGTTACGGGTGCTGGCAGCGGCGCTGGCCTGACCTTCCGCGACAATAGTCGTGTATCGGTCGGACCAAACGCAAAGCTCGCTATTGCGAAATTTGTGTTTGAGCCGGGCAAGACCGACGACTCTGTCGAAATGCGCACGGACTTAAAGAAAGGCCTCGCCGCCTTTGTTTCGGGCCGCGTCACCAAACGTAAGCCCGGTGCCATGCAGGTCCGCACGCCAAGCGCCATTCTGGGTGTTCGCGGCACGACCTTTGTCGCACTGACAGATGTGCCGCTCGATAAATAATGCGCCTGGAAATTGTGCTTTGGCTTGGGGACGCATCACGGCTACTCTCTAGCTGAAGAATAAAGCCCGCGCTGGTTCTACCGAATTTGCGCCGGATGATTCAGGCTTGGGGGCTATGATGACGTTTCAAATCCGTTGGGTGCTGTTGGCTGCTACGGCAGCCCTGGTTGGGTGTACCAGCCAGGAGCAGATTGCACGCCAAGACGCGATCCCGCCGTACCCTGAGCCTTACCGCGCCCAGTTACAGCAGGAATTCCTGCTGATGGCCGACAAAGAAGCGGCCCAGAACGATCATCTGGATGCGAAGCGCTTCTCGATCGCTCTGTTGAAGCCGCTCGCGCCGTCACGATCTATCCTCACGAACTAACCGCTTATAATATCGAGCCGCAGTTTACGGATGAACTGACATCCGCCCGCGCCCAACTCATGACGCTGCTGGATGGCGGCAAGCTCCGTGCACCGAAGGATCTGGCAAAGGCGCACGGCGCATTTGAATGTTGGCTTGAGGAAGCAGAAGAAGGCCATCAAGACGACGACCTGGATTGGTGCCGCGACCGGTTCATTGAAGCCGTGAAAGGCACCGGCCGCGAAGCTGGCCTCGATGCTGACTGGAGCTTGGTCATGCGAAGCGCTGACGGGCATGTTGGCGCTGTGGAGCTTGGCGGTAGTGACGGTAAGAAAACACTGCTCGACAAGGCAAATGCTGCTGGATTCGTGCATGAGCGCGGCGAATCGCGGGATGCTGAACTGACTCGGCGCGAGAATGAAAAGATCGCCAAGGGCGCAATTTCCTTGCTGCCGGAACCGGCGGCACTCTTCACAGTCTTTTTCGCATCCGGGTTCCTCCGTATTGACGGACGAGGCGCGCACGACGCTAGCGGAAGCCGCTGCAGACGCGCTCGACCGACCTGCGCCAGATGTAGAAATTCTAGGATTTGCCGATCGCGCGGGCGATGACCGAACAAACCTGACGCTCAGTGAAGCCCGGGCAGAGGCCGTGCGTGCGGCCCTCTCTGGCCTCAATGTGCCGGAAGACTCATTCTTGATCTACGCCCGTGGCGAAGCTGGAACTTTGGTCGCAACCGGTGACGGCGTTGCTGAACGCCGCAACAGACGGGTTGAGGTGACGGTCAGATAGGCGACCGTCACACTCAATTCCGCCTCAGCGATCATGCACCGCCGCAATATGCGGTAGCGCTAAGCGGTCGAGAACGAACGCAACCCGCTTATCATCTCCCGTCTTGCTGACCTTGCGCGCCGCGAGCAGCGTTTCGCCCGCAACCGTTTCGGTCCAGAACCAGTCGCTGATCTGCTGGATGCCGCCTGCAGTACCCGGTTGGGCATTCGCGGCCTCCTGATAGAACGTCATCAGATCATTGATCGCCAGCTTCATGCCGTCTGCCGGTTGAGCGGCAGCAACAGGCGGAGAGACATCCGCGCCATCTGCAAACTGGCCAAGATAATCCGCCAACGCCTCAACTTCCGCTCCGGCAGCACCAA
>OJHK01001335.1_pt1 | contig 11712 bp, 10 predicted proteins | sample 1595161 | NCBI WGS metagenome assembly OJHK01 (sample SAMN05416842, study PRJEB24817) | seawater metagenome | isolation source: Sea water | place: Canada:Atlantic | collected 2013-07 | reverse complement strand
TCTACACCTCTCTATTCGTCGGCAGCGTCAGATGTGTATAAGAGACAGGTCTGGCAGGGCATGCGGTTTATCACCGGTATTTGCTTTGCTGTTTTATTCATGGTCATCGAAAGTTGGCTGAACGAGAAGGCCACGAACGAGACGCGCGGCGTCGTGTTCTCCGTCTATATCGTGATTAATCTGGGTATGGTTAGTCTTGGGCAGCTACTTGTAACGCTTGACGATCCCAAAGCGTTCTCACTGTTTGCTTTGGCTTCCATTCTGGTGTCCATCGCTGCCGTACCGTTAGCAATGACGAAGTCGGAGCAGCCAGCAGCACCAGCCAATGTCCGCGTGCGTTTGCTGAAACTCTATAAGCTCTCGCCGGTTGGCGTGGTTGGCGTTTTGGCTGTTGGACTGACGAACGGACCCTTCTGGTCGTTGGGGCCTGTGTTTGCGGAAAAAGCAGGCGGTAGCGCCCAGGCAGCGGCAATATTTATGGCGATTGGCGCGCTGGCTGGCGCTATTGGCCAATGGCCGCTTGGCCGCACATCTGACAAGATGGATCGTCGCCGCGTCATCATTTTTGCTTGTTTTGGATCGGTTTTGGGCGGCGTTGGGGCCGCAGTATTCGGCAACACGTCTGAAACTGCCAGGCTCGCTAGCATCTTTGTTTTCGGTACCTTCGCTTTACCGCTCTATGCACTGTCTGCTGCGCACATGAATGACATGGTGGAGCAGGATGGCTTTGTTGAAGCGGCGGGCGGCCTATTGCTAACCTTTGCTATCGGCGCGGCCATCGGGCCATTACTGGCCTCTGCTGCAATGTCAGCCTGGGGGCAATCGAGCTTGTTTCTCTATACGGCGTCGATCCACGTGCTTCTAATTTGCTTCACTGTTTATCGCATGACGAGGAATGAATCTGTGGCTGAAGAGGATCGTGGTGAATTCGCAGACGCCAGCGTCATGGCGCAGACTGTCGCCACGATTGAGTCAATTGCGGAGGATGATAACGAAGGGCCCGTGCCGCAGGAAAAACCCTCTGTCTAAAACCCGTAAAGTTTCACCGGATTATCCAGTAGAATCCGGTCGCGGGTTTCAACGTCCGGGCTGGCGTCGTCCAGGAAGTTCAGGAGCGCGCTGTCGTTCGGCATCGGGCCGGTGAAGTTAGGGTGTGGCCAATCCGTTCCGAATACGCATTTGTCTGGCGCTTCAGCGATCAGCGCGCGGGCCAAGGGCAGTGCGTCGTAATAGGGCGGCGCTTCAGCCGATATCCGATAGGTACCGGATATTTTGACCCAAGTCCGACCGTCTCTGAGCATTGCTAACAGCCGCTGGAACGCCAAGTCATGCACGCCATCCGCTGCTGGCACATGGCCCATATGGTCGATCACGACATCACAGGGCAGGGCTTCCAGGTGGTGCGCTGCTTCCAGGAAAGTTGATGGTTTCGCGAACACCTGTATATGCCACCCCAAAGGCGCGATCCGCGCCGTGAGTGTGTCTAAGTCAGTAAACCCAACGCCGCCTTTCAGATCGACGTTGAAGCGGAGACCGCGCGCACCGGCGTCATGCATGTCCTGCAGGACAGCATCGGTCACGTCGCTCGGCACGACCATCACGCCGCGCATCTTGTCGCCCATTCTGCGCATGGCATCTAAGCTGGCGCGGTTATCGAACCCGTAGACGCTTGGCTGCACCATGACGGAGCGTTCTAACCCTGTCGCCGCAAGCATCGCCTGATAATCCGCCAACACAGATGCAGGCGGCGTGTAGCTGCGATCTTCTGCATAGGGGAACTGATCGAACGGGCCGAAGACATGGCAATGGCAATCGACCGAGCCTGGCGGCGGCGTGAACCGGGCGGGCTTTGGTGAAAAGTCCGGCTCGGGGCCGTCAAACGTATAATCGGTCATATTATGAGAGCGCCTCAAATTCGGTTTTGGCTGCGTCACAGTTCGGGCAGGTCCAATCGTTTGGCAAGTCAGCGAACGCCGTACCGACTGGTATGCCGTCCTCTTCCAGGCCTGCCGCTGCGTCATAAACGAAGCCGCAGAGCGGGCATTCGTGTGCGTCAGCGCCGTTTGGAGAGGCTTTCTCTATTGTGCTCGCATGTTCTGGGAACTGGAGGATGATGGCGTCGAGGCCATCTGGTCCGGCTAACAGAACTGGCGGTGTTTCACCTTGACCCGCGAACGCGCAGGACCATTGCGGCAGTATCGAGCCGCCATGTTCCCATCCGCCTTCTGCGACCACGATGAAATATCCGTCGCCCGCAGGTTTTGGTGGCGTGAGACGCTGACCGGGTCCGAGCGTTGCGCGCCATGCAGCAGCACCCGTCACATCCGGCCCATAGGCGGAAACCAGGCTGGGCGCTTCCAAGTTGGCGAGTGCGGAGGACGCAATCACGCCCTCATCTTGCTCCGCCATAAAGAAGCGCTTGGCCGCCGGTTTCATCCTCTCCCGATCCGCTGGCAAGAACAGTGCGCCCGCATCCCGCCTTGGCCGCAAGGTGAAATAAACGACACCATCAGTCGCGTCCGCCACGATCGGGCCATAGGGCGTGTAAGCGCCGGAATAGTGGACGGAGAGCGGCATCAGTCCGTGCCGCCCCAAGCGCCCGCCGCCGAGCGCGATCAACTGGAATTCATCCGCCACATGGAAATGCGTCTCAACGACGGATCCTGGCGGTTGCTCTACCCGGAAACACTGCGGCCCATCCATCTTCGACGCCGGATCGCGCCCAGCAAACGGTCCAGCGAAATCAAACTCACGGAGTTTAACGACCGTGCCGTTGGGCAGTTCTTTCGTCCAATGCCGGGTGGCGTCGAAGGGGATGGCTTCAGGCATTGTTGCGCTCCGCCATGGTCAGCACGGTGCGAGCCTGCTTCAAGTGCGGCATGTCTAGCATTTTGCCATCCATTCCAACGGTACCGGACCCGCCCTTATCCTTGAACGCGCCAATCACGCGGTGTGCAAAGGCGATTTCATCCTCTGTCGGCGCGAAAGCCTTGTTGATCACATCGACTTGGTCTGGATGGATCGCGACCTTGCCGGTGAACCCGGTCTTGCGGCCTTGCAGGGCTTCTTTGAATAGGCCGTCCAAATCCCGGAAGTTTGGGTAGACCGAATCGACCGGTTCCGTCTCAGCCGCTTTGCATGCGGCGAGGCAGAGGGAGCGGGCGAGGCGGTATACGTCCTCATAACCGCCGTCGGCCATTTGGTTCGTGAATGCGCCAAGTGCAGCAGATAGGTCCTCCGCACCCCAGGTCATGCCGTAAATGCGGTCACTGGCACCAACGAAGCTATCCATCGTGAAGAGGGAGCGTGCAGTTTCTGTCGCGACCACCAGAATTTTGGTGCGGCCAACCTGAATATTCTCCCGTGCTTCCAAGGCAGAGAGCATGTGATCAAGCTTGATCGCCTCTGCAGCGGAAAACGTCTTCGGCAGAATAATTCCATCCGGCGACCCGCCCATAACGGCTGCCAGATCAACCAGGCTCAAATCGGTGTCGAGCGGGTTGATGCGCACCCAAAGTGACTGCGGTCGCAGCTTGTCTCGGCTTTGCAGAAGGTAATCATGCGCCATCTGGCGGGCTTGGGGCAGGTTGTCTTGATTGACTGAATCTTCGAGATCCAGAATAAGGGCGTCGGCGGCGGTGCCAGACGCTTTCTGGTATTTGCGCTCGCTATCAGCGGGCACAAACAGGAAGCAGCGGAGCGGGTCCATGGGGTCAGTTCCTTTTTGAGCTTAAACGGGGCGCTTCATCATCAGGCCCATGCGCTTGCAATAGGCGACTTCTTTGCCGTGCTGATTGATGCCGCGATGCTCAAACGTGACGATGCCCTGGGTTGGGCGGGATTTGGATTCGCGCTTTTCCAAAATCGTGGTTTCCGAACGAATCGTATCGCCGTGGAATACCGGGTTGCGGAATGCGCAATCGGTCATGCCAAGATTACCAACCGTGGTGCCAAGTGTTGTGTCGCCGACGGACACACCAATAACCAGCCCAAGCGTGAACAATGAATTCACCAGCCGCGCGCCATGCTCGCTCTGCTTGCCGAATTCTTCATCCAGATGCAGCGGCTGCGGGTTATGGGTCAACGCGCAGAACATCACGTTGTCCATCTCGGTGACCGTGCGGGTCAGGTCATGCTTGAAAACTGTGCCTTCTTTGAAGTCTTCAAAATACAGTCCAGCCATGGGACGTTTCCTCCGGTAATTTGTGCGGTATGCTGATGTGATGAAAGCCTAACCGGGCGAGAGACACAAGAATGACGCGTAGACGCGGTTCCATAATATCAATCGGCTTTATCGCCATGCTTGCTTTAGCGCTTGCTGTGGCCTGGATTGGCTATGAGCCGATGGTGCTGCAGCGCATGGGCGAAGACCGTGCGGCGGACCAGCGCTGTGCTAATGCGATTCGGAATGGGGTGCCCAGTTTCCGCTGGCAGCAAGCGGCGGGCGCAGATGGCGCCAATCTGGAATATGTCATCGCGGTGCAGAATAGCTCTAACGGCCCGTGCTTCGCCCGCTACGAAGTCCTGGCGACAGCGCCGGGTGCAACGAAGCTATTGGAAGGCGGATTGGCGATTTCGGGCGGACGCACGAGCGAGATCGTGCTGCAGCTTGGCCGCTACAACAGCGCAGACCACGCCGCCGGGCGTGTACCGCGCACCAAGGAACTCAAGGTTTGGGGCACAGGCGTGCCGCCGGGCCAACAAGTGGTTCGCTAAACACACCAAAGGAATACTGATGCGCCAGGACGTTCGCGGATATCCGGTTGATACTGAAAGCGATGCGGCGGTAATCGCCTTCAATACGTGCATTGCCCGCTTCTTCGAATTCCGCGCAGACGCCGCAGAATATGCAGACGCCGCGATTGCAGTGGACCCGGACTGCGCGATGGCCCAACTGCTCAAAGGTTATCTGCTGATGGGTGCGCAATCCCGGAAGATGCTGCCTGTCATCCAAGCGCATATGGATGCGGCAGCGGCCAAGGGGTTGGATAGTCGCGGCCAAGGTTGGTTGGCTGGCCTGGAAGCCCTGCATGGCAATGATTTGGCGGCAGCGTCTACGGCATTCTATGCGCATCTGGCGGAATGGCCGGTGGACCTGTTCATTCTGAAGCAGATGCAGCAACAGAGCCTGTTCTGGCGCGGTCGAAGCCTGGACCTTCGCGATTCGATGCTCCGCGTCAGCCATGCCTGGACAGAAGACCTGGAAGGCTACGGCCACTATCAGGGCATGCTGGCCTTTGGTTACGAGGAGGCGGGCGATTATGCCGCCGCTGAGCGCCATGGCCGCGCGTCTGTTGTGCGCAACCCGGATGATATTTGGGGCATTCATTCCGTCGCGCACGTTCTAGAGATGCAGGGTCGGCATGCAGAGGGCATTCAGTGGCTCAACTATCCTTTGGACGCATGGGCTGACCGTGCGCCATTGGCCCGCCATATCTGGTGGCACCGGGCATTATTCCACTGGGATTCGGGTGACTATGAAGGCGCGCTCGATCTGTTCGATAACGCTGTATATCCGGGTGATTCGGCGGCATATATCGATATCCAGAACGCAACCGCACTGCTTTGGCGGCTGGAGATGACGGGCGTCGATGTTGGCGACCGGTGGGAGGTTATGGCGGGACAGGCGGAAACAATCCTGGACGATCAATTGCTCGCCTTCACCGATACACATATCGCCGCCGCATTGAACCGCACGGGACGCGGCGAAGCCGTTGCGCGCCACCGGCAAACACTGGCTGAACGGGCAGATGGCGACGGGTGGGGTGCCAAGCTCACCCAAGACGCCACCTTGCCGCTGGCGGACGCGGTGCAAGCCTATTTCAATGGAGATTATGCGCGCGCTTGTGATGGGTTCCTTAGCTGCATGGAAGATTGGAGCCGTGTTGGCGGTAGCCATGCCCAGCGTGACCTTTATGCGCAGGCGCTGATCGATTCCGCCGTCAAAGCAGGCCGAAAGCCGTTGGCCCAGGCGCTTTTGGCGGAGCGTGGCGCGCAACATGCAGCCAGCAAAGGCGTGCCTTATTGGCGGGCGCAGATGGCCGCATAGGAATTTTAACCTTCGCGCGCCATATCTGATGAAACCACCTGCATGGAGTCTCCAGATGTTGAAATCTGCCAGCCGCGCCGTCGCTCTCATTCTTGCGCTCACTGCACTGCCTGCTGCCGCACATAGCTATAAGGCTGGCGACATCAGCATCGACCACCCTTGGAGCCGCGCAACACCAAAAGGCGTGCCGACAGGGGCCGGATATCTCTCGATTGAAAACAAGGGTGCCGCAGACCGGCTCGTATCCGCAGAGTGCGCTTGCTCATCCATGACAGAGATTCACATGATGAAGCGAGATGGTGATGTCATCCAGATGCACGAGTTGCCAGATGGTTTGGTGATCCCAGCCAATGACAGCTACGAGCTGCAACCCGGCGGTGCGCATCTCATGTTTATCGGCCTGAAACAGCAATTGAAGGCCAATGATGAGATCAAAGTGCGGTTGGTGTTTGAAAATGCAGGGCCGCTCGACGTAGCATTCAAAGTCTCGCCACTGCGCAAACGGAAGTAGCCCCCAAGTTTTTGCCTATCTGTAATGCGATTGTAACGGGTTGAACCTATCCATCTTTTATGAGTTTCTTTTCGCATATCCGCAGACCTGTCGCAGCCTTCGGGGGCGGCGCATCATATGTTGGAGACACTGGCGACATGAGGGACCAAATTGCAGCGCCCGAGACAGCGCCAAGCAGCGTCCTCAATCGCGCCTGGGCGCAAATTGCGCGCACGGTCAAAGAAATCGGCCCGCGTCGGCGGGACAATGAAATCAATCTCAAGGCGGACTTGCCGGAAACCGACGAGGAACGCCTGCTCGCAGCCTTCCAGGAATGCGTCGACAGCCGGGGCGGGGAGGTCGCGGCCCGCGCACGCGCCGCCGCCATCGGTCAGGCGTATTTGGGTCTGAATGAGGATGGCCGCCGCCGCTTCGCCGTACTGCTCGTAGAACGCTTCGCCGTAGACCGTGCCGCCGTGGATGCGGCAATCCAGGATGTTCAAAGCGCTGAAGATGGCGACGCGCGAATGAAGGCCGAAACCCGCCTTCGCGACGCGCTGCAAGCCCCAAGAGTCCGCGTGCTTCGCCAGTTTAACGCTTTACCTGAGGGCGTGAAATTCCTCGTTGATATGCGGGCTGAATTGCTTGGCTGGCAGCGTGAAACACCTGTACTGACGCCACTCCAGCAAGACCTGCAACGCCTGCTCGCCAGTTGGTTTGATGTGGGCTTCCTCCAGCTTCAGCAAATTGATTGGGGCGCACCTGCAGCACTGTTGGAAAAACTGATCGAATATGAAGCGGTGCATCGCATTCGCTCATGGGACGACCTGAAGAATCGACTTGATTCGGATCGTCGTTGCTACGCCTTCTTCCATCCTCGCATGCCTGATGAGCCGCTGATTTTTGTCGAAGTGGCGCTAGTCCAAGGCATCGCTGGCGATGTGGGGGAGCTTCTGGATATGGATAAGCCCGCCGGGGACCCAGCCCGGGCGGACACCGCCATTTTCTATTCCATCTCTAATGCGCAAAAGGGCCTCGCCGGCATTTCCTTTGGCGATTTCTTGATCAAGCGCGTTGTTGCGGCCTTGTCGCAAGAATTGCCGAACCTGAAGAACTTCGCGACGCTATCGCCGATACCGGGCCTCGCGCGCTGGATGAGCGCGAAGCCGGATGAGATCGAAGCGACATCGCTGACATCGGATGAGCGCAAGGCGCTCAGCGCTGCGATTGCGGCTGCTAATGCGGGCCTGTCTGGTGAGGGCGAAACGGCGGCACTCGATGCTGGCGATCCGCCCGAACCGCTGGATGATGACCTATCCGATCAAGACCTCATCACCGCCGCCCTCGCCATTGAGTACTGGAGCGAGGACACGGGCCTAGCTGCAGCGCTGGCACCCCCCATGCTCCGCTTAGCCTCCGACTACTTGCTAAACCGCAAGGGCCGGGGTGGTCGTGCACTCGATCCGGTTGCCCATTTCCATCTCTCCAATGGTGCGCGGATGGAGCGGCTAAACTGGCTGGGCGACCAGTCCGGCAATGGCATGCGCCAGTCTGCGGGAATGATGATCAACTATCTCTACAAGCTCTCAGAGATCGATCAAAACCACGAATCCTACTCCGCACCAGACCGCATCATCCCGGTCTCAAATGGCATCAAGGCGCTGGCTAAGCGATAGGCTTAGATAGGCAGAGAGTAGCCATATTTAACCTGCCTAAGTGCGAAGCTGGATTTGATATTGGCAACGCCAGGAAGGCTAGTCAGGCGGTCCATCAGGAAGCGGTGATACGCGTCTAGGTCAGGGGCGACGACGCGGAGAAGGTAATCCGCGTCGCCTGTCATCAGGTAGCATTCCATGACTTCTGGAGCGTCCGTCACGGCGGATTCAAACGCTTCCAGATTGACTTCGGTCTGGCGCTCCAATGTGACTTGCAAGAAGACGCTGACGGGCAATCCGACTGCAGCGGCGTCGATGATGGCGGCGCGGCCGCGGATCACGCCCGCAGCCTCCAGCGCGCGCACCCGACGTAGGCAGGGTGATGGCGACAATCCTACGATCTGTGCGAGTGCCACATTGCTGAGGCTGGCATCTGCCTGTAGCGCCCGAAGGATCCGCAAGTCTGTCTGGTCTGTCGTTATATTTGGCATGATATGGCTATTCATTAATAGATTTTAGCATGAATGCGCAAATTATGAGCTGTACGTGCGCAAGAAAACAAGAATGCATTGATTGAACCCAGCTATACTCGGGCGATATATTTCGGGGAGACCGCCACCATGTCTGATCATTCAAAGCCGCAATCAAATCGCGTGAAACTGATGGAGACATTGGCGGATCGGGTGCTTTGGCTGTCCAGCTGGATCATCCATAACGCCAATCATATTCGCCCAAACCTGGATGGCCTGAAGGTTGGCGGGCATCAGGCGTCGAGCGCATCATGCGCGCAAATTCTGACCGCGCTGTATTTCCATGCGCTGCGCCCCCAAGACCGGGTGGCCGTGAAACCCCATGCGAGCCCAGCCTATCACGCGATCCAATATCTGATGGGCCGCCAATCCCGTGAAAAGCTGGAGCGCTTCCGTGCCCTTGGCGGCGCGCAGGCCTATCCATCCCGCAGCAAAGATGCGGATGACGTGGATTTCTCCACGGGTTCTGTTGGTTTGGGTGCTGCGATGACGGTGTTTGCGTCCCTGGCGCAGGATTATGTGGCCGCGCACCAAGGCCTGAAGAACCCCGCTGCCGGTGAAGAACCTGGCCGCATGGTCGCAATCGTCGGTGATGCGGAATTGGACGAGGGCAATATCGCTGAATGCCTGATGGAGGGCTGGAAGCACGACGTTCGCGATGTCTGGTGGGTGATTGATTACAATCGCCAAAGCTTGGATAGCGTCGTCAATGACGACCTGTTTGACCGGATCATGGGCTTATTCAAAGCTATGGACTGGAATGTCGTTGAGCTGAAATACGGCAAGCGGCAGCTAGCAGCATTTGCTGAGGCTGGCGGCAAGGCGCTGCGTACATGGATCGATGAATGCCCCAATAGCACCTATTCTGCGCTGACATTCAAAGGCGGTGCGGCTTGGCGGGAACGGATTGAGGATGAAATTAGCCATAAGCCCGGTATTCGCGCCATTCTGGAAAAGCGGGATGACGCAACGCTGGCGCGGTTGATGGAGGATTTGGGCGGTCATTGCCTCGAAACCCTCATGGAAGCCTTCGATGAGGCAGCCAAAACAGATGCGCCAACATGCTTCATCGCCTACACGACCAAAGGCTTCGGCTTACCACTCGCAGGGCACCAGGACAATCATGCCGGGCTTATGACGGTCGACCAGATGGCGACATTTAAGGCCGTCCGCAATGTGCCGGACGGTGCTGAATGGGAGCCGTGGGCTGGCGTGGATGATCAAGCCGCGGCATTGCAAACGCTTGTCGAATCCGCGCCTTTCATTGCCCGGAAAACCGCACCGCCCATTAAAAAGGCAGAGATCGCGGTGCCTGACCTTGCAGTTAAAGGATCAGCAAAGGCGTCTACCCAGGAAGGCTTTGGCCGCATCCTGGCTGAGGTCGCCCGGAATGGCGGTGAGCTGGCGGAGCGAATCGTGACGACTTCGCCTGATGTCACGGTCTCAACCAATCTTGGCGGATGGGTCAATCGCACCGGCGTGTTCAGCCGAAAGCCGAAGGCGGATGTCTTCAAGGCGGAAAACGTGCCGTCCACGCAGCGTTGGGAAGAAAAGCCGGAAGGCCGACACCTGGAATTAGGCATCGCTGAAAATAATTTGTTCCTGGCATTGGCGGCCCTTGGGCTGACCGAACCACTTTTTGGACGGCGGTTGCTGCCGGTCGGAACGCTCTACGATCCTTTTGTCGCGCGCGGTCTGGATGCACTGATTTATGCGCTGTATCAGGGTGCCAAGTTCATGGTTGTCGGCACGCCTTCGGGTGTGACGCTTGCACCAGAGGGCGGCGCGCACCAAAGCCAGACAACCTCGCTCATCGGCATGGGTCTGCCTAATCTGCACAGTTATGAACCGGCTTATGTGGACGAGCTGGCCGTCATTATGCAGGCGGGATTCGAGGGAATGCTGTCTGATGATGGCGTCTCCTCATACCTCCGCCTCTCGACCAGAGGGTTGGAGCAGCCCCAGCGCCAGATGGATGCGAGCCTAAAGCAGGCCGTTCTGAAGGGTGCGTATTGGCTGAAACCGCCTGGAAAATCAGCGGATATCATCATCGCCGCCATGGGCGCTGTGGTTCCTGAAGCCTTAGAGGCCCATGCTGCCCTGTTGGAAGACTGCCCGGACGCCGGCGTGTTGGTCATAACGTCGCCGGACCTTTTGCATGAGGATTGGCTTCGGGCTGAGCGCGCGAATCGGCTGGACCACGCTCACGTCCGCACATTGCTTGACGCTGCACCGCTGGGTGCTGGCCTTGTCACCATCTGTGACGCGCATCCAGCGACGCTCGGGTGGATTGGTGCCGCTTCGGGTAGGGATGTGGCCACACTTGGCGTTGAGGGCTTTGGGCAATCCGCCAATCTGCCCGACTTATATCGCACGCTGCGTATCGACGCAGATGCCATATTGGATGCCGCTGCACGTGTTATCTGGCGTGCACAAACGACCTAAACAGTAGCGGATTGCGTGATAAATATGGCTGCAAGCGCGATTCCAGGCGCCCAGGCCTTTCGCAGTGGGCTTGAATGCTATAGAACGCGCGGTTCGGAGCGGCTTTACGATGTCGATATGCGGGTGTGGCGGAATTGGTAGACGCGCCAGATTTAGGTTCTGGTGACCTACGGTCGTGGGGGTTCGAGTCCCTTCACCCGCACCATCGGCACTATAAAGCTAGGACATAATCTTCTTTCTCAGGCGACGGATTGTTCAGGATGCAGGTGACGGAAACGCTGGCCGAAGGCCTTAAGCGCGAGTACAAAATGGTGATCGAAGCGAGCGAAATTGACGCCGCTGTTGAAGATCGCCTGAAGGAAATGGCTCCGACAGTGTCGCTGCCTGGTTTCCGGCCCGGCAAAGCGCCGCTGAAGATTCTGCGCCAACGCTTCGGCAAGTCCGTTATGGGCGAAGCGATTGACCAAAAAGTCCGTCAGGTCGTCAATGACACCTTTGAAGCTGTCTCTTATACACATCTGACGCTGCCGACGAATAGAGAGG
>OJHK01001326.1_pt1 | contig 11841 bp, 10 predicted proteins | sample 1595161 | NCBI WGS metagenome assembly OJHK01 (sample SAMN05416842, study PRJEB24817) | seawater metagenome | isolation source: Sea water | place: Canada:Atlantic | collected 2013-07 | reverse complement strand
TATGTAATGAGCTGGGAGCCACATTAAAATGTGAAACGAAACCTGCTTTATGCAGGTTTTTTTTCGCCTATAGAAAAGTTATCTACAACATGACTACTTGGTTTTTTAATGGATTATCGATGGAGTGATGGACTGTGCCCTCTTTAACTCGGCATGTGTCACTAGTTCGAGTCATTCTATGTAATGAGCTGGGAGCCACATTAAAATGTGAAACGAAACCTGCTTTATGCAGTTTTTTTCGTCTGCAGAATGATGATTTCAATAACCGGGTAATTTAACTCTCAACACTATGTGTCATAAAGTGAAAGAATCTGTGTTAGCTTGAATGATCACAGAACTTTTCTACCTTAGTAGCTCTTTATCAAATAAAAAGTAAAAAAAAACCTTACTAGCATTGCCAGTAAGGTTTTAGTAAATGACTTAGTATTATTATTTCACGGTAGCCAATTCTTGCTTATTTTCAAAGTTAATGACTAATTTGTCTTTCTTAACATCAACTTTAGCTGTACCACCATGAGTTAATTCACCAAAGAGTAACTCATTAGCTAGTGCTTTCTTCAAATGCTCTTGAATTAAGCGAGACATAGGTCTTGCACCCATCGCTTTATCATAGCCATTTTCTGCTAACCACTGTTTAGCTTGCTCAGTTAACTCAAGTGAAACGCCCTTATCATCAAGCTGTGCTTGTAACTCGACAATAAACTTATCTACAACTTGATGAATAACAATGTTATCTAAATGGTTAAACCAAACAATGTTATCTAAACGGTTTCTAAACTCAGGTGAAAAGACTTTATTTATTTCACTTAATGCGTCAAGACTGTGATCTTGCTGTTTAAAGCCGATAGATTGACGTACTGTTTCTTGCACACCTGCATTAGTTGTTAACACTAAGATAATATTTCTAAAATCAGCCTTACGACCATTATTATCTGTTAACGTACCGTGATCCATAACTTGCAATAAGATGTTATAAACATCTTCATGCGCTTTTTCAATTTCATCTAACAAGACAACCGCATGAGGGTGCTTTATTACTGCATCAGTTAATAAGCCACCTTGTTCATAACCTACATAACCTGGTGGCGCCCCAATAAGACGACTGACAGCATGTTTTTCCATGTACTCGGACATATCAAAACGTAACAACTCTATGCCTAATATCTTAGCTAGTTGTTGTGTTATTTCTGTCTTACCAACACCTGTAGGACCTGCAAATAAGAAAGAGCCAACTGGCTTTTCTTCATTTCCTAGCCCAGCACGAGATAATCGAATAACAGAAGATAACTCATCAATCGCTTGATCTTGACCAAACACTACAAGTTTCAAATTGCGATCAAGATTCTTAAGACCGTCCTTTTCAGTCGATGATACTGACTTTTCAGGAATTCTCGCCATTTTTGCAACAATGTTCTCAATATCAGTATTATTGATCACTTTTTTACGCTTATTCGCTGCTACAAGTTGTTGCTTTGCACCTGCTTCATCAATAACATCAATCGCTTTGTCAGGAAGAAACCTTTCATTAATATACTTAGCTGACAGTTGAGCTGCAGCATGTAAGGCTTTATTAGTATAACGAATGCCATGATGGCTTTCATATTTCTCTTTTAAGCCTTGCAGTATTTTAGTTGTGTCGGCAACACTGGGCTCTGCGATATCAATTTTTTGGAAACGACGGGCTAATGCTCGATCTTTTTCAAAAACACTTTGATATTCTTGGAATGTTGTAGAGCCTAAACAACGAATTTTACCTGCAGAAAGTAACGGCTTAAGTAAGTTTGACGCATCCATCATGCCGCCAGAGGCAGCACCCGCACCTATGATAGTGTGGATTTCATCAATGAAAAGTACGGCATTTTTATCTGCTTCAAGTTCTTTTAGTAATGATTTAAAACGCTTTTCAAAATCCCCACGGTATTTAGTACCCGCAAGTAATGCTCCCATATCTAGAGAATAAATGGTTGCATCCGCTAAAAACTCAGGCACTTCTTTATTAACAATTAAATTAGCTAGACCTTCGGCAATAGCTGTCTTCCCTACCCCCGCCTCTCCAACAAAGAGTGGGTTGTTTTTTCTGCGTCGACTCAATACCTGTAAAGTTCGTTCGAGTTCGTCATCACGACCAATTAAGGGATCAATATTGCCTTTGATGGCTTCTTCATTAAGATTTACTGAAAAGTTTTCAATAGTGCGAGGTTCTTCTTCGGTTTGCTGATCACCATCGAGTGTATGCGGCGCATTTTCATCGTCAATCTTGGCAATGCCATGAGAGATATAATTAACAATATCCAAACGGCTAATATCTGATTTTTTCAAGATATATGCCGCTTGTGATTCTTGTTCACTGAAAATAGCTACCAATACATTTGAGCCACTAACTTCATTTTTACCTGAAGATTGCACGTGAAATACAGCACGTTGTAAAACCCGTTGAAAACCTAACGTTGGCTGAGTTTCACGCTCATTTTCACTCACTGGGATCGTCGGTGTTGTTTCGCTGATAAAGTCTATTAAACTTTTACGAAGTTTAGTTAAGTCAGCCCCACAAGCACCTAGTGCTTCGATGGCTGAGGGATTATCTAACAGTGCCAACAATAAATGTTCAACAGTCATAAATTCATGGCGAGATTCTTTAGCTTGGCGAAAGGCTAAATTAAGTGATACTTCTAAGTCTTTGTTTAGCATAGCTACTCCAATTTATAACTTTAGGCTTTTTCCATCACACACTTGAGAGGGTGCTGATTTTCGAAAGCGTACTGGACAACCTGTTCTACTTTTGTTTCTGCTATTTCTGCAGTATACGTCCCACAAAGGGCTTTTCCTTTATAATGAATAGTTAACATAATATCTGTTGCTTGCTCTTCACTTTTATTAAAAAAGTTACACAATACGTCTACAACAAAGTCCATCGGGGTGTAGTCATCATTAAGTAAAAAAACATAGTATTTAGCTGGCTCTTCTATTTGCTCTTTAACCGCGTCTTCAACAATGTCTTGTGTGTCAAATAACTCTTTCCAGTTGCTCATATATTTATCTTAGTCTCTACTTTTTACTTTTGCTGTAACTTTTCGTGCAATTAAGCTTAAAAAGATTAAAAAAAAACGCCCAATCCAACTTGACAAATAGATTAAATTACCTACGATACTATAGGTGGCTAATATTTAGTCACCTATAGTTGTCTATGCAGTTACTTATTATTTGCTTATGTATGCTTACTCTTTGAAAAGTATGCAATGCAAAGATAAGTAAAACACAATTAAATACTAAAGGATATAGAAGGAAGTTGAAGTATGGCACACGGTACAGTTAAATGGTTCAATAACGCAAAAGGTTTTGGCTTTATTCGCCCAGATAGTGGTGGAGAAGATATTTTCGCACACTATTCAACTATTGAGATGGATGGATATCGAACTTTGAAAGCCGGACAAGATGTCGATTACGAACTTAATGATGGCCCTAAAGGTCACCATGCAGCAAGCATCAAATTAGCTAATGACGAATTAGAATAAATAAAAAAACATTGCGCTAGTATGATAAATAAAAACACAGCTATTTAGCTGTGTTTTTTATTAATATTTTTTCGTTAACTGTACCTGAAAAATTATTACATATGGTCGATAATACAATCACCAAACGCTGAACAAGAAACTAATGTTGCATCGTCCATAAGTCTTTCAAAATCATATGTTACTGTTTTAGCTTTAATTGCTCCTGACATGCCTTTAAGCAATAAATCAGCCGCTTCAAACCAGCCCATATGTCTTAACATCATTTCTGCAGAAAGTATCACAGAACCAGGGTTTACTTTGTTTTTACCTGCATACTTAGGTGCTGTTCCATGTGTCGCTTCGAATACAGCAACTTCATCACCTAAATTCGCTCCAGGCGCAATACCGATACCGCCCACTTGAGCAGCAAGCGCATCAGATAAGTAATCACCATTTAAGTTTAAAGTAGCGATAACACTATATTCTGCTGGACGTAATAAAACCTGTTGTAACATAGCATCTGCAATCACATCTTTGATGATGATTTCGTTGCCTGTATTAGGGTTCGTTAGTGTACACCAAGGTCCACCATCAATTAAACTTGCACCGAATTCATCTCGAGCTAGCTCATAACCCCAATCTTTAAAGGCACCCTCTGTGAATTTCATAATATTACCTTTATGAACCAGAGTAACCGAGTCTTTATCGTTATCAATTGCGTATTGAATTGCTTGTCTAACTAAGCGTTGGCTGCCTTCTTTTGATACTGGTTTGATACCGATACCACAATTGTCAGTAAAACGGATATTACTAGCACCCATTTCTTCTGTTAAGAATTCTATGACTGCTTTAGCTTTATCACTGCCTGCTTGATATTCTATGCCAGCATAAATATCTTCTGTGTTTTCTCGAAAGATAACCATATCAACTTCAGAAGGTCTTTTTACTGGGCTTGGAACACCAGTAAACCATTGAACAGGACGCTGACATACGTAAAGATCAAGCATTTGTCTTATTGCTACGTTCAAAGAGCTCATACCACCGCCTACTGGCGTAGTTAGAGGTCCTTTAATAGAGACTTTGTATTCTTGTAACATGGCAAGAGTTTCTTCAGGTAGCCAAGTCTCACTATCATACATAGTAGTCGCTTTTTCACCTGCATAGACTTCCATCCACGCTATTTCTCTTTCACCGGCATACGCTTTAGCAACAGCTGCATTTACAACTTTTAGCATTGGCGGTGTTACATCAACACCGATGCCGTCACCTTCAATAAAAGGGATTATTGGATTATTTGGTACTGATAATTTACCGTCAACAAAGGTAATTTTATCTCCAGTAGTGGGGATGATGATTTGATTAGTCATAGGACGAACTCCACATTAAACAAGTATAAGAAGGTTATTTTACTAAAGTAATTCAAAAAAGGATAAGGCACTAATCACTATTTAGTGATAACCACTATCATTAAAATGAATAAATATAATTTTGACTAAAATATAATAATGAAAATAATCAAAAGCTAAATATTACACCTTAGCTTTTGATTAATATGGTGCTATTGACTAGCACCATAACTATATATTTATTTTAAAGCAATTATTTGCCTTAAAGCAATGCAGATAAAATAGTATTCAATGTTCCACTTGGACGCATTGCTTTTTCTGCAAGTTGAACATCAGCAAAATAATAACCATCTATATCAGTAGCTGGTCCTTGTGCTGCATTTAATTCAGTTACAATTTTTTCTTCTTGCTTAGTTAATGCTTGAGCAACACCTGCGAAACTTTCTTTAAGATCAGTATCGTTAGTTTGTTCAGCAATAGCTTGTGCCCAGTACATAGCAAGGTAAAAATGACTACCACGGTTATCTAACTCACCCACTCTTCGAGATGGTGATTTATTGGTGTCTAAGAACTTGCCTGTTGCTGAATCTAATGTGTCAGCTAATACTTGTGCTTTAGCATTGCCTGTCGTAATTGCAACATGCTCAAGTGATGCAGCAAGCGCTAGGAACTCACCTAATGAATCCCAACGTAAATGGTTCTCTTTTTCAAATTGCTGAACGTGCTTAGGTGCAGAGCCACCAGCGCCTGTTTCGAATAAACCACCACCATTCATCAATGGCACAATAGATAGCATTTTAGCACTAGTACCCAGCTCTAAAATTGGGAATAAATCAGTTAAATAGTCACGTAATACATTACCAGTAACTGAAATTGCGTCTTCGCCTTTAGCAACACGTGCCAGTGTATACTCACAGGCTTTAACAGGCTCAAGGATTTGAATATCTAGTCCTGTTGTATCGTGGTCAGCTAAATAAGTTTTAACTTTTTTGATCATTTCTGCATCATGACCACGATTTTCATCTAACCAGAATACCGTTGGCGTAGCAGTCGCTTTAGCGCGAGTTACCGCTAATTTAACCCAATCTTGAATAGGCGCGTCTTTAACTTGACACATTCTGAAAATATCACCTTCAGCAACATTCTGTTCGATTAACGTCTCACCTTTATCATTTACTACACGAACAACACCTGTACCTGACATAGTAAACGTTTTATCGTGTGAACCATATTCTTCCGCTTTTTGCGCCATTAAACCAACATTAGGTACTGTACCCATTGTTGTTGGATTGAAAGCACCATTTTCACGACAAAAATCAACTACAGCAGAGAAAACACCGGCATAGTTACGATCTGGGATCATAAACTTAGTATCTTTTTGACCGCCATCCGGTCCCCACATCATACCTGAGGCACGAAGAGCGGCTGGCATTGATGCATCAATAATGACATCACTTGGTACGTGTAAGTTAGTAATACCTTTGTCAGAATCAACCATCGCCATTTCAGGACGTGTTGCATAAACAGCTTGTAAATCTGCTTCGATTTCTGCTTTTTGCTCCGCAGGTAAACGCGCGATTTTTGCGTAAACATCACCGATGCCATTATCAGCATCAACACCTAGTTGCTCAAAAGTAGCCGCGTGTTTAGCAAATACATCTTTATAATAAACTTTAACTGCATGCCCAAACATAATCGGATCTGACACTTTCATCATGGTTGCTTTTAAATGCAATGAAAGTAGAACATCTTCTTCTTTGGCTTTATTAATCTCAGTTTCAAAGAATTCGATTAATGCTGATTTACTCATTACTGACGCATCAATAATTTCTTTATCAAGTAATGGTAATTTTGATTTTAATAAGGTCACATCACCATTTTGTGCAACAAACTCAATATTTATACTGGTTGCTCCATCAATAGTTACTGACTTTTCACTGCCATAAAAATCACCTGAATCCATGTGAGCAACATGAGATTTTGACTCAGGGGACCAAGCACCCATTGAATGCGGGTTATTACGTGCGTATTGCTTAACAGAACCAGGAGCACGACGATCTGAGTTACCCTCACGTAATACTGGGTTAACTGCTGAGCCTAATACTTTAGCGTAAGTTAATTTAATTGACTCTTCCGCTTCGTTTTGTGGTTCAGCTGGGTAAGGAGGTAAGTCATAACCTTTTGCGCGCAATTCTTTAATAGCAAATTCTAATTGAGGAATAGACGCTGAAATATTTGGCAATTTGATAATATTAGCTTCTGGAGTTTTTGCTAATCGGCCTAACTCAGATAATGCATCTTCAACGCGTTGCTCTTCTGTTAAATATTTTGGAAAATTCGCTAAGATACGAGCAGCTAAAGAAATGTCACGTGTTTCAACGTTAATACCTGAAGAAGCTGTATAAGCTTGAATAATTGGTAATAAAGAATACGTCGCTAAGGCAGGCGCTTCATCGGTAATAGTATAAATGATTTTTGAGTTATCGGTGCTCATTGAGATTCCTACTTTAATTAGCCAAAAGCTCCAGTGATAATATAAATATCTATTAGAAATTTATGCATATTCACCCAAGCTAAGATTTATTTTTTGCGCGCACATAGTATAGTAATTCAAAGAGTATTAATATAGCCAAGCGAGAAGGCATCACATATTTTAAAGGAAAATTAGTCTCCCAATGAACCAGAGTAAGGGTTATACAAGACATAAAGTGAGAAACCATAAAAAGGTACGACCACTCAACGAAAAGCAAATAGTAGTGCTTTTTAACAAACCTTTTGACGTATTATGTCAATTTACTGATGAGAACAACCGTCGAACATTAAAAGATTTTATCGACATTCCCGATATATATGCTGCAGGCAGATTAGACAGAGATAGTGAAGGTTTATTACTTCTTACTAATGATGGTCAATTGCAACACCAGATTGCCAACCCAGTGAAGAAAACAGAAAAAACTTACTGGGTGCAAGTTGAAGGCGCACCTTCTGAGGAAGATTTAGTCAAATTACGTCGAGGTGTTGAATTAAAAGATGGGTTGACTAAACCAGCAAAAGTTACTGTTATGCTTGAACCCAAAGTGTGGCCGCGTAATCCCCCAATAAGGGAGCGTGCTAGTATCCCAACCACTTGGTTAGAGATTACTATAACAGAAGGTCGTAATAGACAAGTCAGACGTATGACAGCAAATATAGGCTACCCTACTCTTCGACTCATTCGGTATCGTATTGGTAGTTGGACGTTAGACAATATTAGTAATGGGAAATATAAAATTGAGCAGTAAAAGCAATCTCACAGCTGATCATGATTTTTCGGATGCCGATGACCATGGTTCAAGTCAATTTAAACCAAATACAACCGTTGCCGCTGTTATTCACCACAACGGAAAGTTTTTGTTTGTTGAAGAAAGAGAAAAGAATCGGCTAGTGTTCAACCAACCCGCTGGACACTTAGAGGAAAATGAAAGCCTTATTTCAGCGATACAACGAGAAGTATTAGAAGAGACTGGATTGACATTAGCGCCAGACTTTCTGTGTGGAATATATTATTTTCATCGACCCGACCTTAAACTCTATTTTTTACGTTTTTGTTTTGTCATCGAATTAACACAGCTCTTACAGGGCCAACCACAAGATGATGAGATAATAAATACTCATTGGTTTACCTTAGAACAAATAAAAGAAAAAAGCGCTCAGTTACGCAGCTCTATGGTATTGGAATGCGTTGAAGACTACCTAGCGGGCAATAAAATTCCGTTATCGCAGTTAAAATCTAATCTTTAATATATACCCATGTTACTTCAGAATGCATGATTCAGCCGGAATTAGAAACGCCTTTAGATAAGGCATTAATTGAAGAGAATAGTTATTCTATTGTCGAAATCAATAACGTAGCATAAAGCGTTTCTAAACCAGCCCTGCGGGGATGCCAGAGAAAATCATGTTCATCGTTGCCGCTCTTTTTAAGGGAATAACCCTTAATAAAAAGAGCCGCCTTGAACATGAATCACTCTGGCATCCTGAAATACGCATTTTGATGTATCATGGGTATATATCCTGCACGTTGTGCATGATATAATTTTTCGCCTCTTATTTCAGTACACTTACTTTTAGTTAGAGTTAGTACGCTTTTTTATAAATCTATTGGTCAAAACACATGTTAACAGCCTCAAATACTAAAACCCCAGAGCAAACCAAAGTTATTGTTGGTATGTCTGGTGGTGTCGATTCTTCTGTCTCTGCTTATTTGCTTAAAGAGCAAGGTTATCAGGTAGAAGGTTTGTTTATGAAAAATTGGGAAGAGGATGATACTGATGAGTATTGTGCTGCAGCCCAAGATTTAGATGATGCACAGGCTATTTGTGACAAACTAGAAATAAAATTACATACAATCAACTTTGCTACTGAATATTGGGACAATGTTTTTGAGTATTTTCTTGCTGAGTATAAAGCAGGACGTACTCCTAATCCTGATATCATGTGTAATAAAGAAATAAAATTTAAAGCCTTTTTAGAGTTTGCCTGCGAAGATTTAGGCGCAGACTACATTGCCACTGGGCATTACGTACAGCGTGAGCTACGTGATAATTCGTGGAAAATGATACGTGGACTTGATAATAATAAAGACCAAAGTTACTTCCTATATACCCTAAATGAAGATCAGTTAGCACATACTTTGTTTCCGGTAGGACACATTGAGAAACCAGAAGTACGTGCTATTGCAGAAAAAGCTGGATTAGTCACCCATAACAAAAAAGACAGTACGGGTATTTGCTTTATCGGTGAGCGTAAATTCAAAGACTTTTTAGGTCAATATTTACCTGCTCAGCCCGGTATTATTGAATCTGCTGAAGGTGTTGCTGTCGGTCATCATGATGGGCTTATGTACCATACTTTAGGACAACGCAAGGGTTTACGTATTGGCGGTTTAGCTGATGCAGGTGAAGAGCCTTGGTATGTTGTTGAAAAGGATTTACTGCGTAATGTTCTTATTGTTGGACAAGGGCATAACCACCCTCGCCTATTTTCTAAAGGTCTCATTGCTAACCAATTGCATTGGGTAGATAGAAAAGCACTCACTACGAGCATTCAATGCACAGTGAAAACTCGTTACCGACAAGAAGATGTTTCCTGTACCGTAACTCCGATAACTGGCTCTACAACAGAAGAATATCAAATTGATTTTGCTGAACAGCAAAGTTCCGTAACGCCAGGCCAATCCGTTGTATTTTATCAAGATGATGTCTGTTTAGGCGGCGGTATTATTGATACCCTTATCCGCTAGCATGTAAGCATTACCCTAAAGTATGCTCATCTAAGACAAGATAAACTAAAAACTAGAGAAAAAATGAAAGATCAAACAATTACCTTTGCCGCTATTTGTCAAATAGCTTATCAAGTACAGCAAGTATCACGCACAGGTCAAATCACTGAAGAAGCATTTGGTGTTTTATTGCAAAGTATCATTGAGACCTCACCAGTAAATACCTTAGCGGTTTATGGCGGTGATATCGTTAATATTAAAAAAGGGCTTGAAATATTAATAGAGCACTTAGGCAATGATAATGGTTCAAGTAGTTCAAAAAAGCACAAAGATCCCGAACTAACTCGTTATATCATTAGTTTAATCAATTTAGAAAGACGTCTTAATAAGCAACCTGAACAGCTTAACGCTCTGGGTGAACGTATAAATTCAACAGAGAGACAACTTGAACATTATGCGTTAACCAGTGATACATTAACGGCAAGCTTCGCTAGTATTTATAGCGATATTATCAGCCCACTTGGTCATAAAATTCAAGTCACCGGCGAACCAAGTATTTTAAAGCAAAGCGTCAATCAATATAAAATTAGAGCCTTACTTTTAGCGGGTATTCGTGCGGCTGTCTTGTGGCGACAAGTGGGTGGCAAAAGACGTCATATTTTGTTCAGTCGTAAGAAAATAGTTAATACTGCTAAAGAATTACTTAGAACTATTCAATAAATTTACACACTATTTAACTCTTAAATTAATTATATTAATTAAAGAGAATATTAATATAACCTAGGAAACATTATGGAACTTTCAGCATTAAGTGCAATATCACCTGTAGATGGTCGTTATGGTAGCAAGGTAAAATCATTACGCCCTATTTTTAGTGAATTTGGCCTAATAAAATACCGTGTTACTGTTGAAGTACGTTGGTTACAAAAACTTGCCGCTACTAGCGCAATTGCAGAAGTTCCTGCATTTTCTGCACAAGCGAATGATGTATTAGATAGCATTGTTGCTGACTTTAGTGAAGAAGATGCTTTAACGATCAAAAAAATTGAAGCTACCACTAACCATGATGTAAAAGCAGTTGAATATTTCTTGAAAGAGAAAATTGCTAATAACGCTGAATTAAACGCTGTGACTGAATTCATTCACTTTGCCTGTACTTCAGAAGATATTAACAACTTATCACACGCATTAATGTTGACTGACTGTCGTGAAAACGTGTTACTACCTGAAATAGATAATATTTTATCAGCAATCAAAGCATTAGCGATTGAATACAAAACTATTCCAATGATGTGTCGTACTCACGGCCAACCTGCTTCACCTAGCACATTAGGTAAAGAAATGGCTAACGTCTATGTACGTTTACAACGTCAGCGTGAGCAAATTGCCAACGTTGAAATGTTAGGTAAAATTAACGGTGCTGTTGGTAACTATAATGCTCACCTTAGCGCTTACCCTGAAGTTGACTGGCATGAATATGCTAATGAATTTGTTACTTCATTAGACTTATCATTCAACGCATTTACCACTCAAATTGAACCGCATGACTACATTGCTGAGTTGTTTGATGCAATTGCGCGTTTTAATACCATTTTAATCGATTTTGATCGTGACATTTGGGGTTATATTGCTATGGGCCATTTCAAGCAGAAAACGATTGCTGGTGAAATTGGTTCATCTACTATGCCACATAAAGTTCTGTCTCTTATACACATCTCCGAGCCCACGAGACCTCTCTACATCT
>OJHK01001321.1_pt1 | contig 11851 bp, 10 predicted proteins | sample 1595161 | NCBI WGS metagenome assembly OJHK01 (sample SAMN05416842, study PRJEB24817) | seawater metagenome | isolation source: Sea water | place: Canada:Atlantic | collected 2013-07 | reverse complement strand
ACGAGATGTAGAGAGGTCTCGTGGGCTCGGAGATGTGTATAAGAGACAGGGATTGATGCGCAGATCGACAAGGTCTTCGGCAAAATTGCCAGCCTGATCTTCGCGGTCCTGTTTTTCGAAGTCGCGGGCTTTCCTCTGATTCTAGTTTGGTTAGTCGTTGCAGCACTTACTTTTACCATATACTTTAAATTCGTGAATTTCCGCCGATTTGGATTGGCGATCGGAATTGCCCGGGGGAAATACTCGGATCCGACCGAAAAAGGTGAGGTATCCCATTTTCAAGCCCTGACAGCGGCCCTTTCAGGCACGGTTGGGTTGGGCAATATTGCTGGCGTGGCCGTGGCAGTGTCCGTGGGGGGCGCCGGCGCAACGTTTTGGATGATTGTGGCGGGGCTCCTCGGCATGTCTTCAAAATTCGTAGAATGCACCCTGGGCGTAAAATACCGAAAAATTGACGAGAACGGACGCGTGTATGGCGGGCCGATGTATTACCTTTCGCAGAGCGGAATGGGTGGGATAGGTAAAGTGCTCGCGGTGATGTTCGCGGTATTTTGTATCGGCGGTTCACTGGGCGGCGGGAACATGTTCCAGGTGAATCAGGCGTTCCAACAGATCAATAATGTAAGCGGTGGACAGTTTACGGGGTATGGATGGCTGTTTGGTTTGTTCATGGCTGCGGTCGTAGGTGTCGTGATTATCGGCGGGATTCGCAGTATCGCGCAGGCGACTTCCAAGATCGTGCCGCTGATGTGTGGGATCTACATGCTCGCCGCGATTGCCGTATTGATTGCGAACATTGACGCCGTTCCTGCTGCTATCGGTCAGATCTTTACGGAAGCTTTCACCGGTGATGCCGCCAAGGGCGGAGTGCTTGGTGCCATGATTCAAGGCTTCCGTCGCGCGGCCTTTTCGAACGAAGCGGGAATTGGTTCTGCGTCGATTGCCCACTCTGCCGTGAAGACCAACAATCCGGCTTCAGAGGGTTTGGTCTCCCTGCTAGAGCCGTTCATCGATACCGTGATCGTTTGCTCGATGACAGCGTTGGCGATTCTGGTTTCAGGCCAACACTTGGTCGGTGGTGCCGATGGGGTGGCTTTGACCTCGAATGCGTTTCAAACCGTGATCCCTTGGTTCGACAAAGTCTTGGTGGTCGTCGTGACGTTGTTCGCGTTTTCGACCATGATTTCTTGGAGCTACTACGGTGAACAGGCGTGGTGTTACCTGTTTGGTGAAAAGAATTGGATCAAGGTCGCCTATAAACTCCTGTTTTGTGTGTTTGTGGTGATCGGCGCGGCGGTGTCACTCAGCGGAGTATTGGACTTCTCCGATGCGATGATTTTCGCCATGGCCTTTCCAAATATCATCGGACTCTACTTCCTGATGCCGGTCGTCAGGCGTGAGTTGGACGACTATCTAGGCAAAATCGAATCAGGCGAAATTATCCGCCAAAAATAGCCGGGTAAGGCGAACCTCTTGGCTTCGGAGTGGAGTCAGGTGCGTTTTCCTAGATTGCAGGGAACCTGATCGGCTTTGACCTCGTCAAAAAGACGTCTTCCTCGAACACTTTGACGCGCATGCATCCAACTTCGGTATCTTGGTTCCGCTCGGGACTTATCGTCTCGATCCTATCTCTGGGGTTCGGCCTGAGTGGGTGTCAGAATCCGAGTGGTGATACGGAATCTGACTCCGCTATCGCAGAAGCGGAGAAAAGCGCCGCAGTGGATGCAGAAATCGCCGCGGCTCGTGCAGCTGGCAAAGAAGCGAATCGCCAGCTCGATCTCGATCGTCAAACCCTGCAACTTGCGGCGTGGCAGCACGTGAAGGCGATTTCCGGAATGTGGGCAGAGTTACCTCCGGATCTTTTCCCGGGACTCACCACGTTGGTGGATCAAGTGGAGACGCTGCGGGAACAAATTGAACAAGATAGTCGGATTCTGATGGGGATGATTGAACCCGAAAAACTCACCACTCAAAATCCGGCATATTGGCGGGCGGTCATGGAGACCAACCCCGAGGACCCCGTGGTGGACATGTTTGAGCAGATGCTGTGGATGGCTCGGGGAAATTTTGATCGAGCGTTGTGGTTGATCGAGATCCACCGCTACGGGCCGGCGTTGCCGTCCAACGTGCACAAAATCATTTACTCGATGGCTGATGAAATGCGTCGAGTCCGAAGTCAACAATCGGTGCGTCGCAATTCATTGCTCAAAAACGTGGAGCCCGCGGAAGTGGCCAAGGTCATAGCGACGGCCCGGAGTTTCCAGCCGGGCGACCCGGACTGGGCATTGATGACTATTATTGTGCGTCTGCAGATGAGTGGGGTGCCGATGGGTGATCTCGCTTCTCGAACCGAAACCGTTGATTATTTGGTCGGCCAGATGCGCGATGAATGGAGCATTGTTGCGCGCAATAACCCGATGATGGGAGCGCGTCTTTCGCCGGATCGGTTGCAACGCGAATCAGCTGAATCACTAGCCGATTTGTTGGAGGATTTGAGTCGCAGTCGTGGTGCCTTTGGCGGCCGGGATGTGGTGCGATTGGGTGAAGCATTGGCCGAAACCGGCTTCTATGCGGAGGCGCTACTCGCCCGTCAACGGGCGACGGCTTTGCGCGGATTTACGGTGCCGTCTGATACGCAAATTTGGTGGGAGTGGTTACCTAAATTGATCGGTGAGGAAGAGACCGACCAACTCGAAGCCGATGCCATGGCGGGGCTGATCCGTCCCGTGACCTTTTTCCAGACTGAGCAGGGGCCCGAGGGCGTGAGTTTGTTACCACTGCACCCGATTCTGACCGAGCGAAACTTGCGTCGTTTGCAGGAGGTGCAGAGACGACTCGAGATGCCCGATCTCACGGATGAATCCAAGACTTCGGCTTTGATAACCCTGGCCGAAACTTTAGGACATCTTGGACGTTGGGATAAAGCGACTGAGGCGTTGGCGGAAGTGCCCGTTGAATTTTCCGCCGCGGCCGCGCCCATGCGGGTGTGGGTGTCACTCTGGAGTGGCCGAGTCCAGGGTATCGAGGAACATGTCGCTGAGATTGATGAGCTGACATTGGTATCCTCCCCGGCTCTGCCAGCACTAGCACACGCCTCACAAGGAGAATGGGGCAAAGGTGCGGAGGTATTTTTAATATCCGCGCGATCGGAAGACGTCGCGAAGGAATACCGGACTTATTATGCTATGATGGCATCGGCGTTTTTGCGCTTGGCGGGTGATGAGAAAGTCGCGGATGAACTCATCCAGGAGGCGCGTGCCTTGGGCGAAGGCTTGGAGTGGGTGAGTATGCTCGTGCGGGGCATGGAGGGAGAAAATTTGAGCAGCCCGGTAGGCAGCGATGTGACCGAAATTACGGAGGCAGGTCGCGTATGCGAACAACGTTTCTACCGAGCATTTCAACCAGATATTTCGCCTGTGCTTCAGCGTTCTCTGTTGGAAGATTGTGTCTCAACTGGAGTGGTGGATTTTGTGGAATACACCGCGTCGTTGTTGCGTTTGCGACAACTTGACCCCGAGCGTTGGGATCCGACTCAAGTTCCCGAGGCGGAGACTGCTGACGACGATTCTGAAAACGAAGAAAACGAGGATTGGACGAGTGATGCCAATCCAAGTTGGTCGATCCCATCCTGAATATGAAAATCAATTGGAGACAGTTTCTGGCTGGAGGGCTGCTAGTGGGATTGGCCGGGTGCGCTTCCCTCTCGAATCCTCTGGATGATTTAGCCGCGACCAAACTCGATGTGCAGGACCAGGCTTGGGGAGAGGTCAAAGATCTCACGGCGTCGCTTGAGCGAATCGATTCTGCTGCGAATCCCGGTATCGCCGCGCTGGTTGGAGAACTGCAGAGCCTGATCAACCAAGTTGAGGCAACGCCGACTCCGGATTACGAAGCGATCGATGCTGAAACGCTGATCCGCAAGAATCCAAATTTCTGGCGAGCGATGCTGGAACTCAATCCGACCGACCCGACTTTGATGGTGCTCGAAGGCATGATATTGGGCGCAGCTGGTCACGTTGAAAACGCCTCTGATATTCTCGAATTGTCGAGAGCGGGTCCTTTGTTGGAAAAAGAGATCGATCAGAAGTTGGTGATGCAGCGGCGCACGATCGCGATGTATGGTCTTAATTCTCCAGGGATTGAACTATTGAGGGCAGAGGGGCTTGCGGCTGATCAACGGTGGGAGCCGGTCAAGCGGATGGAGCAAAGATATCCGGAATCGGCCGCGGCCGCATTGGCAGTGCTACAGATGCGATGTGATCTGGCCGGAGTGGATTTAACTCCAGCGAGCACGGACCAACGGATGCGCGATAAAATTTTGGCGGCCGAGCCCGGAGCGGTTGAGACGTTACAGAAATTTAAGCCCTTGTGGGCGGCTCTCATAACGGCGAATGGCGAGGCCGGTGATGCGGCGCGCCGGGTCGCGGAGATGCTGACTCCGGACGGCACGGGGGTAATCAATTTTAGTGAAGAAGATTTCGAAAAACTGGTGGCTGATTTAAACCGGGTAGGCGCGACGGATTGGGCCCTGCGAGCCTCCCGATTACAGATGGCGCAACGAGGAGGGCATAATAGTTCTGATATCCAGGTATGGCGACTCATGTTGCCCGATTTGATCGGTGAGGAAGCGGCGCAAGCCATGATTTCCGATTGGGAAAATGGACAGATGTCAGGAGCGAAAATTTATACGACGGTGGCAGAGCCGACAGGAACGGTAGATCATCCGATGAATTCATTGGTGGGTGGGCACTATGAACGCCGTCGCCGTGATGCGGCGTTGATGTTGGAAAGTGGTTTGGCGACGGATATTGAGAAAACCAGCGCTCTGCTGTTTCTAGCCGAGAGTGCGATTCACCTCGGTAAGTATGACGAAGCTGAACGGGCGCTGAGTGAGTATGCCCCCATTGCGACCGATCCGCGATCGGTCGCGCAACAACAACTGCAATTGGCGATGGTGCGTGGGGATAAAGTCGGTGCCGCGATGGCATTGAAGGAAGTGCGCAAACGTGATCGCCGCTTGGCCTATTCAAACTTTATTGCGGGAAATGCGGAGATCATGGCGGGAAATTGGAAAGCCGCATCGGATGCATTTATACGTGGGTATAAGAATGACCTAGCCGATCCGATGCGTCGGGGATTCGCGGCATTGCATGCTTATGGCGCGGGCCAACTGGCGGGTGACGACCGATCCGATGACTTACGCGACGCTTTAGACGTGGTGGAGGAGGATTCGTGGATCTCGAAGCTGCTCCAAGGGGCGCTGGGCGACATGGATCGAGAACAGTTGCTCGCGACGGCCGATGAAGGACGTGATTATATCATTACCGGACAACGCTGTGAGGCCTACTTTGCTTTGGCATTTGCCCCCGGGCAGACGATCGCCGGGCGACGGGCGGATCTCACCGCGTGTCGAGATACCGGAATGGTCGGATATATCGAATATGAATTCGCGCGGCAGTGGCTGAAACACTGACCGTGGGTTGCAATTCGTTCTTTTGTCGAGCGAGCAGGGTTGTCTAACTTCGGGAATTGTCGCTCATGAGTAAGTCATCCGGAAATCCTCGAACCCCGACTCTAACCGAGGCGCTCATTCCGGTGGGAGCGTTGGTGGTGTTTTTGGCGGGATCGGTATTGAACCTGAATGAGCTTCCGACGCTGGTGGTGATAACACCGCTCCTTTCTGCTTTGGCTTCAGTGCCCCTGGTTGGGGGAGTGCTTTATGAATCCATTCCGGTGCAAATTCCCTTGGCGGCGGCAACGGTAGTAGCAGCTATCATGGCAGGTCGGTTGGGGGCAAATTGGCGTGAAATTCAACAAGGCATGGTCAATGGCATCATGCACTCGCTGGGTTCGATTTTGATTTTGTTGGCAGTGGGCATGCTGATCGGTGTCTGGATTGCCAGTGGAGTGGTGCCGATGTTGATCACGTGGGGACTCCAGTTGATGTCTCCCAGTTATTTTTTGGTGGCCGCTTGTTTGATATGCGCAGTGGTGTCGTTGGTCACGGGAAGTTCATGGACGACGGCAGGCACGGTGGGGGTGGCTTTGATTGGCGTGGCCCAAGGATTGGGTGTCTCGCTTCCGATGGCTGCTGGGGCGATTGTCTCGGGGGCTTATTTTGGTGATAAAATGTCGCCATTATCGGAGACGACGAATTTGGCGCCCGGAGTGGTGGGGGTGGATTTATTTAATCATATCCGGCATATGATTTTCACGACAGGCCCAAGTTGGGTAATCGCCCTAGTGCTTTATTATATTATCGGTATTCGACAATCAGATACGGGAATCGATTCCAATATTTTGGATGTTTTTATCACGGGAATCGAAAGCTCGACCCACATGTCGATCCTGTTGCTGCTGCCGCCATTGTTGGTGCTCGGACTGGTGATGATGAGGATTCCGGCCCTGCCGGCGTTGGTAGCGGGAATTCTTTCCGGGGGTTTGGCGGCAATTGGCCTGCAAGGGATGGGTTTGGCGGAGACTCTCGTGGTCGCTTATGGCGGGTTTGTGGCGGATACCGGCAGCGTGGCGGTCGACGATCTACTTACGCGGGGAGGGATGAGCAGCATGTATGGCACGATTGGAATCGTGCTCTGTGCGATGACCTTCGGTGGGGTGATGGAACGATCCGGTATGTTGGCCCGATTAGCTGAAGCGATTCTGCAGTTCGCCCGCAACCGGGGAGGATTGGTGGCTTCGACGCTGGCGACGAGCATCGGAATCAATCTCGTCGCGGCGGACCAGTATTTGTCCATTGTGGTGCCAGGGCGAATGTATCGACCGGCCTACATCAAAATGGGACTCGATCCAAAGAACCTTTCGCGGTGTATGGAAGACGGTGGCACCATCACCTCCCCGTTGATCCCGTGGAACTCATGCGGAGCCTACATGTTCGCGACGTTGGGCGTATTTCCGTTGGCCTATTTACCCTTTGCATTCCTCAACCTCATCAATCCGTTGATCTCGCTGATCTACGGTTACACCGGTTGGACCATGACCCCTCTTGAATCGAACGAGAGCGAATCCTCTGAAATCGAGAACATCGTATGACCCTCATTGATCGCTACATCTTACGAGAGTGGTTGAGTGCTCTGGCGCTCGTGCTGGGTGCAACCGTCGGCATGCTGTTGATGCAGTCAATGTATGATGATTTGGACGACCTCCTCTATGTGGGTGCAGGAGTGGTCGATATCGTTTTTTATTACGCGGTTAAGTTACCGAGCTTTTTGTCGATCGTGCTGACGTTGGCGCTGTTGCTTTCGTTGCTGTTCACCCTGGGAAGATTGCACCGGAATCTGGAAATCGCGGCGATGCGAGCAGCGGGATTGAGTCTTTGGCGGATCACGCGAGTGATCTGGGTGTCGGGGGTGCTGCTGTGCGGACTCACGTGGTATTTAAACGGCACGGTGATTCCTTGGTCGGTAGAGACCTCGCGGGAGATTTTGCAGGATCTAAGGATCAAAGGGCAGGGAAAGATCGAGCGAGCTGATCAGGTGGAGTCGGTCAACTCGGTGGCTTTCGATAACCGGCAAGAACGGCGGATGTGGTTCATGAACCGCTACAGTCGCTACACGTCTCGTGGCTATGGAGTGACCGTGACGGAACTCGACGCGCAACGTCGGGAGAAAACGCGACTTCAGGCCCGTGAAGCTTGGTATGATGACGCCTTAGGTGGATGGCAGTTCCGCGATGGTCGTGAAACATGGATCGACCCTGAGACCGGGGAGGTGCAGCGCACCCTTCCATTCGAGGAGCACTTTGTTGGTCACTATCACGAAGACCCGAAACTCATTCTGGTATTTGACCAACGGCCTCAGGACTTATCATTTTTTGAATTGGAACGGGTGATTACCTATCACCAAGCGGAGGACGATCCGAAGCTCAAACGATACGCGGTGCGCTACTACAGTCTCTTGGCCGAGACTTTGGGCGCGCTCATCATCATCTCGCTGGCCATTCCTTTCGCAGTTTCGGGCGTTCGAGTGAATCCGGCAGTAGGCGTTTCCAAATCCATTGGTCTGTTTCTGCTCTACTTCGTATTTTTCAAAGCGAGCACGGCGTTGGGCGCACGAGGCACGTTGGATCCAATGTGGGCTGCATTGGTGCCCAATTTGACCATGCTCCTTCTCGGAGTGGGCTTTATGTCGCGAGTGCGATAGCGTGCTTAGGGTGACGGCTCTAAGTCGTCTAGTTGCTTACCGAGTGCCGCGATGAATTGAACGGCCTCTGCATTCATGGCGCGGGTTTCGGCGAACTGTAGAATACTACGAGCGGTTTTCCATTTTCCGCGGGCGGCCTGCATCCGCACCAAACGGTTGACCAATACCAAATCACGGGGGAAGTGCCTGATGCCGGCAGCGAGAACTGCGACTTCGTTAACGCTCAAGGGGTGAGCTGCGGTGTCCCAGATCTCGGATAGATCGAGATAAATGGCCACAAATGTAGAGTCAGATCGGTGAGCCCGCAGGAGGAGATCGATCGCAGGCTGAACCGCTTCGATCGGCACGGCTTCATCGTCGAGTTGATTGGCGGTGGCTTCTTCGAAAATCAAGCGCGCCAAGACCTGCAAGACGAGAGGCCGCGTTTCCCCGGCTTCGACTGCGGATGTGAGTTCCGCGAGAGCGTAAGCAGTATTGCCAGCCGCGTATTCGAGCAGTCCAGAGGTGGATTGAAGGGCAGTGGAAACGGAACCATTTTGGCGGGCCGAGGCGATGGTCTTGCGGGCTCGCTGGAGATACGTTTCGGTGAGGCCGGGATACATCTTTCGCATATGTTCGGTTTCAAGACGTTCCCACTCAGCCAAGAGCCGAGATACCTCGATGCGAGAGGCTGGCTCAATTTTGACGTCGGGTCGTTTTTGATTTCGAGATGCCGTAAGCGAAATCTTCTTGGAAGTCGCGGTGGTGAAGAACTGCTCGATCGCGAGTTGAGCCTCGGCAATACTGAGTCCAAATGTGGCTAGGAATCGTTCGTCGTTGGGTGACTTCGCGACGGAGTCGTCCACGAACTTCCAAAGCGCATCCCGGAACTTACCATCTTCAGCAAACAGGCACCAACGCACGAATAGATGGGCGTGCTTAACCCATATTTGTTTCGACTCGCGATCATCCGGGATCGTTTGGGTGAGAAGAACAAGCAAAGGTAGCGCCAAGCTGGGTGGTGTTGCAGAATCCTCAACGACGACCAGGGGGGGCAATTTAAGTGGGTCTATGACGATCCGTCCTTGGGAGAATTCGCCGTGGTCATAAAGATCGACCAATCCTGTGATGGCCCACACCGGCAGGGCGGGGGCTCGGGTGGCTAGTTGTTGTTTGAGCCGATTGGTGCTGAATCGAAACCCCGCAGTGCGACGGGATGCTCCCGGTGCGGCGAGAGCATCATCAAAAAAGAACTGGCGACTGTGGGATCCCCTTCCGCCGAGGTCACCTTCATTTAAAAAGGCGAAATTAATCGAACTATCGGCACTGAGTAGGCGTAGGTTTGGCACATAGCGTTCACGGGCCGAGCGGGAGGTCAGGTTGGATTGAGTTTTCTCGATGATGCGGCCGAGCGCGTCATCTGCCTGGAGTCGGCGGTTTTTTCGATTTACCACAATAAACGTATCGAAAATGTGAGGCTCCCAGAGGTATCGCAGTGGAATGATTTGCGAAATTAGGTGGGTCTGCTGAAAGTATGAGAGAGTGAACTCTCGGGCAAACGTGCGGTCGTTGGTGGTGAGGAGCTCGAATCCTCCAGACGTAACTCGAGTCCAATCTTCACCGTTCTCGGGCTCCACGTAAAAGGGCGGCAGAGACACGGTGGCACCACCGAATGCCTCCGGTTCCTGGGCCGAGAGTGAATGAGTTGCGCCGACATGAATCCCTAGCAGTGCGAATAAAACCCGCCCCAGTTCGGTCGACGATGATTGTCGGAGGCATCGGCGGAGCGTCGCACTCATCGGGAGACAGAAATCAAACGAACCACTCTTCGAGCCGTCGCCAGACTGCGTTAGAGGGCCAGAGTAAGATGATCCAGACGACGATACAGTTGATATAGGCCACGAATACGGCAGCGCTGCCCATGTCCTTGATCCGTTTGGCGAGAGGATGGATCTCGGGTCGTAAATAATCGATGGTCCACTCTATGGCTGAATTCAAAAGTTCGACGATCATGATGAGCAGGAGCGAACCGATCATCACGGCAGTTGATACTGCATTCACGGGCAGAATCACGGCGAAGGGGACGAGCAGTATCACGAAAAGGAAATCTTCGCGAAAAGACGGTTCGTGTTTCAACGCAGCCAAAAACCCGTCGACCGAGTAGCGGATCGAAGCGAAGAAGTTACGCAGATTTCGTCGCTTCAGTTCGTCTTCGCCGGCGGCGGCGGTGGTGGTGGTGGGAGGTTTTGCGGCCACGCTCGCAAGTTGGACCCCCAGAGCGTTAGGCGGAAGCTTGAAATGAGCGAAGACTAGGACCGCAAAAAACGAAACCGGCTTGCGGGGCGACTCATTCCGATCGCGTTGCAGGTGTATTCGACCAACGCCTCGGCGTAACCACAGAAATCCAACACCCGGGTGAGAAAACGTCGTTTGGTGGGGGTGTCGATATTCATGATCGCCCAATAGGGCGTGTCGGGAATCTGACGGGCTTGATTGTAACGACTTTGTTCGAGAATTTCTTCTCGTGACATCGAAAGGTGCCGGCGGCCTCGATTCAGAAAAATAATGTATTCTCGAAAGTCCGCCGGGTGCTGTGATGCCACCCAGCCCAGGATCGAGAGATATTTGTCCGCATCTTTGTGCAGCGCCCGAAATTTACCTGAACCGAGAAATCGGATCAATGGGTCATGGGAGGTGACGTTGGCGTGAGGTAGATCGAGTAGGCTAGCGAGGACATCATTGGGCTGTTGATTGAAATCTGACGTTAGTTTCTTGAGTGCATCGTAGACATCGTCGGTAACCTCGATCTTCTTCATATGAATAGTTTGAACCGGTTCAAGTTGTTCGCAAACTAACTTCAGCGCAATTCTGTAGAGACTGTTCATGTGGTTACACCGCATGCTAGCCGTAAGACCGACGCATCCTGATCAGCCTTCTGCTGGGTGGGGCGGGACTTATTCCCGCCCTCGACCCCTTAAGAATTACCGTAATCGCGATGAAGCAGGGTGCCTAAACCTAAGTGGAATCTTTGGGGGGCGCGGAGTCATCCCCGATGCGAAAGTCGGTGAAGTCATTGCATACGTCCTCGTAGCGTCGGTCCTGTTTGTAGATTTGGAGAATCCGAGCGTGTTGAACGTCGTCGGTCGGGAAAATATGAGGTTTCTCGCCCTTCAAAAAAAGGGCGGTGTATGAACGACGACGATCAACAATTCGACGAATTATGAGCATGATAGGAAGATGTGCCGTAGATACCAACTCGGCTACTTTCCAACGTTATCAACGAATTGAGATTGGCAAATCGCCGAGAGGAGAAATCAAAAATATTTGGTCTACGTGTTCGTTTCTCCGTCGATGCTCAGCTCATGGTTTCGCGACTTAAAAAGCGCACGTGAGCAATCAGGCCATCTTTGATGGTGTAGATCGCTGCGGTTCGGAACGGGGGTTCGTTGCGACCTTCGATGAGTTCCTCGTCTACCGCGTGATGGCCCACCACCACTCTGCTTAGCAGGGTGCAGCGGTTGCGGGGGAATTTTTGAAACATGGCCGCGTAGCGCGTGCGCATCGTTTCGCGCCCGACCAGTTTCTGGTCGGAGCCATCCGAGACGATCTCGACGTCCAGGCTGAAACATTCGACGAAATCATCGACATCGTGGCGGTGGTAGGCATCGCTGTCTCTTATACACATCTCCGAGCCCACGAGACCTCTCTACATC
>OJHK01001320.1_pt1 | contig 11858 bp, 12 predicted proteins | sample 1595161 | NCBI WGS metagenome assembly OJHK01 (sample SAMN05416842, study PRJEB24817) | seawater metagenome | isolation source: Sea water | place: Canada:Atlantic | collected 2013-07 | reverse complement strand
ACGAGATGTAGAGAGGTCTCGTGGGCTCGGAGATGTGTATAAGAGACAGTCATCGGCGTATACTTCCGTAAACGCGGCCAATTGCGGCTCATATTGATCAATCCGTTGAAGCTGAGCCTCAACAACGGCGCTTGGGCTCAAATTGCCCGCGTCATAAGCGTCTCTCAGCGCATGGGCGGGCATGAATGCGGGATTGGACTGATCATTTGACATAGTGGCGGTACCTCTTTGCATTTGTTAGCAAAGAGGGTCGTGCGCCAGCCAGCGCCAGTCAAGCTAGCTGTTAGGCGGCACGCACTGTCGCCAGGAATTTCTCGACCTCGGTCTGCAATGTGGCGGCCTGACCGCCGAGTTCCAGTGCAGCGTCAACCACCTGCTCAGCCGCATTGCCGGTATCCAGAGCAGAACCACGCACCGACGCGATGCTGCGATCCACTTGACCGGAGGATGAGGATGCTCCGCTAGCACTTGTCGCGATCCCTTGGGTCGCAATGCGCTGCTGGCTTACGGCTGCGGCGACGCTTTGGGAGGTCTCGCTCATCCGATCAATCGTCTCGCGGATATCGGCGATGGACGTCACAGCGACTTCCGTCGCCTGCTGGATAGAGCCAATCTGCGCAGCAATCTCGCCTGTTGCGTTCGTCGTCTGGGTCGCGAGCGATTTAACTTCAGCCGCGACAACGGCGAAGCCTTTACCGGCCTCACCAGCACGCGCGGCCTCAATGGTGGCATTTAGCGCCAATAGGTTGGTTTGTGCGGCGATATCTGAAATCAAGCTGACCACTTCACCGATCTTATTGGCGGCTGCGCTCAGTGCTTCAACGGTTTGACTGGTGTGGGCGGCTTTATCTGTCGCTACGTCAGCAATCCTGGATGATGCATCAACCTGTTGGGCGATCTCCGTAATCGACGCATTCAACTGGTCTGCCGATGTTGCCATGGAGCCAACTGATGCCGCAGCGGCCTCTGATGCCTCCGCAGCCCGGCTGGCTTCAGCGCCAGATGCCCGCGCCATGCCTGCCATGGATTGGGCGGAGACGTGCAGTTCCTCGGATGCCGCATTGACGGCATGGATGACCCCACCAACGGTGTTCTCAAACGCTTCTGATAGGCTGAGCTGCGTAGCGCGTCGGCGTTCCATCTGCGCAGTTTCACGTTCCGCAACGGCTTCTTTAACCCGTTCGGCGTCAATCATGCTGTCACGGAAGGCCGCTGTCATTCTGGCCATGTCGCCAATTTCATCGCCACGGTCTTGGCCGGGCGCATTTACCGTGAGGTCACCTTCTACCATTGCCGCCATTGCCGCCGTTAGTTCGCGCTGCGGTCTGGTGAGCGATCGGGATATGAACACGGCGAGGATCAGTAGCAGCAAAACAACAACAGCAAGCGTCTGCAGGGATGCGACTGCGACAGCATTCGCTGCTGACATCGCCTCAGACAGGCGTTCCGTTGCGACGAAGGTCCAACTGGTATCCGCAAACTTAACTTTAGCAGTAGCGATAAGCGCCGGTGCGCCAGAACGGTCGAACGCGCCGCCCATGTGCGACGGCGCCTCTCCAGCACGCAGCCATGCACCGTTCGGCGCAGCCGTCAGGATATCCAGCGCTTCCGTATCGGCGAAATCGTTGCGCAGCAGCTTGTCTTCGCCAAACACGAAAATATCGCCTGTGTTCCCAAGTCCTGTGTTTTGCGCTGCGATCTCTCCAACAGCACTGATAGGCAGCTGAAATGCTACAGCGCCAATAGCGTCCCCGTTATTATCCATGACAATGTGCGCCATAAACGCAGACGGCGAGCTGGCAGATGGCTCATAGGGCATGAAATCCTGGAACGCTGTATGCTCGACATCCTGCTCGGCGAGAACATCCATGATGACCATGCCCAGGGCTGTGCCTTTGAATGGTCCATCCTTGAGGCTCGCCGCAAAGTCCGATTCTTTACGGACCGAATAGATCATGTTCCCAGCTAGATCGAACAGGAAGATGTCATAATATCCACTGGATTCCTGCAGTTTGCGAAACTCTGGATGATGCACGATATGCATTTCGTCATAGAACGGTAGGTTCCCGGACGCTCGCATCTTTTGCTTTTCGCCGACAGGATAAGGATTCTGGGTGATAAAGGCCGATTGCAGCTCAGCGAACCTAGATCCGCCCATGATATTCCACGCAGCCGTGAAATCAGAGATCGCCTGAAGCGTTGCAGGGCTTGTCGCCGTGATGGACAACGTGCGCTCGACATCGCCAAGCCAGCGCGTCATCGAGGCTGCCCGATCGCTCACAATTTCTACGACACGACGTTCGGCTTGATGCTTGATCGTCGATGAGGACGACAGGTAGCCTACCAACATCGTAGCCCCAGCTGCCATGACGCCCACAGCGCCAATCAGCATAGGTAGCTTAATAGAGAGTTTTAATTGCGCCAGCACAGCCTGATCCTCCGCATTCCGCAAAAACGGATTGCCTCTCATCCAGTAGACAAGCTGGAGTGTCGGTTGGAGCTGTTAAGGTGTGCTGAAGATTAAAAGAACAGGGCGTTTAGGATAGCCAACTTACGCGTCGCCAGCCTTGTTTTGCCGCAGGATGAACGGTGTCTGCGCAAGGAAGAACAATAGTGTCAGGCCCATCAAGCCGAAGACTTTGAATGTCACCCAAAAATCCGTCGATTGGGTACGCCAAACGACTTCATTCAGCGCAGCTGTACCAATAAAGAACAGACCGAAGCGGAATGTCAGTGTGCGCCATGCAGCGTCGCTCAAGGTCCAAGCGGATTGCAGCATCGGCTTCAGGAAGGACTTTCCGAACGCCAACCCGCCAAGCAAAACGCCTGCAAAAATAAGCTGGATAATCGTCGGCTTCATCTTGATGAAGCTCTCATCCTTCAGCCACAGCGTCAGGCCGCCAAATACGCCGACGATGATTGCGGTCGTCAGCGGCATCCAGGGAACACGGCGCTCTATCACCAAGCTTAAAATGACGGCAATGGCCGTCGCCACCATCAGCCAGACTGTGGCAGTCATCAGGTCACCGGTGAAGTACCCGGCCATGAAAGCGGCGATCGGACCGTAGTCAGTGAACGGCTTCAGCCAGGGCGGTGCGGGTTTGGACATATTCTAAAAACCTTTCGCCCTCAAAAGTTAAAGCCGGAGAGCATATTGCTTCCGGCTTGAAATGGCCCTTCTTGGTCAGATGGTCAAGTCTTGCTTGGAACTCTACAGCTAGGCTGCAGCCAAACAGTCGGGCGGGAGCAGATCACTATAGCGTTGCGCAACCGTCTCTGGCTCATCGCCAAATCGGATGCCAATGCTGTCTTTGCCTTCCCAGCATACTTCAGCTTCGAAGGCACCAAGTCGGCCCAAAAGGAAACGGCATGTACCCTGCTGCTCTTTCAGCTTCCCAACCGGACGCACCCGAACACCGCTGGCGGAAAGGTCGACGACCTGGCAGTCGATGCAGCCATCAGCCGTATAGATCAGTCCCGATTCCAGTATTGGATAGCGGCGATATTGGCGCCGGTCAGCGCCATCGCCCGCATCAAGCGGCAGAACATTAGATTGCGTTACGGACGGCTCAAAAGACTCTTGCATTGGCGTACCCTTGCAGCGGCAGGAAGCGGCTTTTAGCAAGAAGACTATGGGCAGGAAATTATTGCGTTCAGGTTAAGCCTTCTGTGCTGTTGGCAACCTAATAAGCATTTCGCGAAGGGTGGGCGGAACAGGCGGCGTCAGAGCATCTAGAAATAAGGCCAAATTAGAAGATGTAAGCTGTGCTTGTTGATCCGGTGACTTGATCCCTGCTTGGAATGGATCAGGCGCGGACGCAGCTACGGCCCGCTCCGCTGCCAACTCATCAGCTTTTGCAGCTGTATAGGCAGCCCTTGGGCCAGATTTGAGCCGCTTGCGTAATGATCTACACTCAATGGCAGTTTGGGCTGCAGATGCAGTGGCAGCGGTATAGATGGCTATATCCGAACGGGAGAGCCGCTTGCCTTCAGCCGATGCCGCCAATGCCCAAAGAACGGCCATAACGTCACCGCCATGGACGTCCTGCACGGTCAATAACGCATCCTGCGCACCTGGAACGGCATACAAATTAAGTGCGAAGGTCCAAAACCCGTGATTATTGCCACAATTCATAATGCCTCTCCTTTACAATGCCTTAAAGCTTTCTTCACAGGATGATTTCGATTTTCTGACCCGTCCACTTGCAAGCATGCCATACTGATTTCGCTTTGTGCGGCCTCTGGCGCATGCCACAGGCTAACCAATGAGGAGATTGCCCGTTGAAAGACGCAGACCTTGATCTGGCAACCCACGCACGGCTCGAAAGCTTGAAGGCGGAACATCGTGATCTCGATTCCGCTATCGCCACAATGGCGGAACAGCCGATGATTGACCAAGTGCAGGTCCAGCGTATGAAAAAGCGCAAACTGCGCCTGAAAGACATGATCGACCAAATTGAAGGCGGCAACACGCCAGATATCAGCGCTTAAGCATTAAAGCGTCGCTGCGATCGCTTCAATCCGATCCCAGGATTCGGTGACGTGCTTTTGCTCCGTACTGGTATGGCCAATCTGGAAGCGAATGACATAGCGGCCATGCACCCGTTTCTGGGTTAGATATGTGAAGCCATCGTCATTCACGGCATTTAATAGGCGCTCATTCAAAGCATCTAGCGCCTCAGGCTCATCCGTACCCGAAGGCGCATATCTGAAGTTTATGAGCGACAGCACGCGCGGTGCCATGAGCGCAAATTCTGAGGACGCAGCGATCCGCGCCTCCAATTCTGCCGCCATCTGAATATGATTGCGCAGAATCCGCTGCAGGCCGTCAACGCCATAGCTACGAATGACGAACCAAAGCTTCAGCGCCCGGAAACGACGGCCAAGTGGCACCGACCAATCCCGATAATCAATGACCGCACCATGTTCCCGACTCTTCAGGAAAACCGGGAGGATCGCCAAAGTCCGCACCAAATCATCCGGATTCCGCACGAAATGCGCTGAGCAATCAAAATTCGTTAGCAGCCATTTGTGCGAATTGAAAACGAAGCTGTCGAAATATTCGATGCCCGCCAGCAGATGCCGATATTCGTCCAGGATAAGCGCGGAACCAGCCCAGGCGGCGTCCACATGGGCGAAGATATTATGCCGCTTGGCGATAGCGCCCAGTGCCGCCAAATCATCCATCGCACCCACACCCGTGGCACCTAGGTTCGCGACCAAGCAGGCTGGAATTCGGCCCGCCGCTTTGTCCGCCAGCACAGCCGCCTCAAAGCTGCGGGGTCCATCGCGAAGGTTTCAAGGTCCGTTTTGATGACCCGCACATTTTGGCGACCAAGCCCAGCGATTTTAGCGCCCTTTTCCGTGGCTGAATGGGTCTGGTCCGACGTATAGACTACGATCTCCGGCCCTGCCGCCAATCCCGCTTCATTCGCCTGCCATCCGGTCGCCCGTTCACGCGCCGTGAGGATGGCGCAGAGGATCGCGCTGGAAGCGGAGTCCTGGATAACGCCGTGAAACACTTCCGGCAGACCGATCATCTGACGCAGCTAATCAGTGACGCGCGTTTCCATTTCGGTCGCTGCAGGCGATGTCTGCCACAACATGCCCTGCGCACCCAAAGTCGCCGTTAGCATCTCCGCCAATACGGATGGCGGGCTTGAGTTTGCCGGAAAATACGCAAAAAACCGCGGATGCTGCCAGTGGGTCATACCTAGCAGTATGTCCTGCTTGAAATCCGCCATAATGGCGTCCATCGGCTCCGGGGCTGTCGGTGGGCTCAGCGGCAGTTTAGCGGCAATTTCACCAGGCTTCACTTGAGCGCGAACAGGCAGTGCCTCAACCCCGGTCATGTAGTCCGCCATCCAATCCACAAGCTCATGGGCATGGGCGCGAAATTCTTCGATTTCCATGAACGGCGTCTCCTGTCTACAATCCTCAGCAGCATAACAGGTTATCGAATCAAGGGCTTCATCGTGCAGATAGACACACAAATCCGCGACATGGACCTGGGCGAGGTCGGCGCCGAGGCGAAGCGCCTGGAGACAATGGGCTTTGAATGCGTGTGGACGTTTGAAGCTAAGCACGACCCATTCCTGCCGCTGGCCTTCGCTGCCGCCGCGACCGAGACCATGGAAGTCGGCACCAATATCGCCGTCGCGTTTGCCCGCAGCCCCTATTCCATGGCCCAAGCCGCATGGGACGTGCAGCGCGCGAGCAAAGGCCGCTTGCGCCTTGGTGTCGGGACCCAGGTGCGCGCCCATGTGGAGCGCCGGCTATCCATGCCGTTTGATCGCCCAGCAGCCCGCGTTACCGACTATATCCATTGCATGCGCGCGATCTGGCACACGTTCCAAACGGACGAACGCCCGAACTATCAGGGCGAGTTCTATCAGTTCCGACTGATGAACCCATTCTTCAATCCAGGCCCAAATGACAAGCCGGATATTCCGATTTATCTAGCAGGCCTCAATCCGCGCATGGCCCGGGCGGCAGGCGAAGCTGCGGACGGATTTCACGTCCACCCCATGCACTCCAGAAGCTACTTGAATGAGGTCGTCCGCCCAGCGATTGATGAAGGCGCGCGCAAGCGTGGCAAGACCGTTGCCGATATTGACCTCTACGCTCCCGTCTTCGCCGTATGGGGCGACACAGAGGCTGAGCGCGCGAAGTCTGAAGCCGAAATCCGCCAGCAGATCGCGTTCTACGGCTCCACCCCCAACTACCGCCGCCTGTTCGAGCACCACGGCGCCGGCGATGAAGCCCGCCAACTTTCCCACCACATGCGAAACGGCGAGTTTGACCAAATGCCCCGCCTCGTCCCCGACCACTTGATGGACGAACTCGCGATCCACGGAGACTTCAACACCCTCCCCGCCAAACTCCGCGCCCGCGCAGATGGCGTCCTAGACCGCGTCAGCCTCTATTTCCCCGTTGATCCAAATGACCCCGATGAACGCTGGGCTACGTTTGTGGCTGGGTGCAAGGCGTAGAGCCGCATTGAAGGCTGAACGCATTCCCCGCTAAACTACCGCCATCACCGAGTTACAGGAGCGCATCCCAATGCCAAACGTCGCCGCTAATGGAATTAAGATCGAGTACGCGACCTGGGGGGAGGCTTCGGGCAAACCGTTGCTGATGATCAATGGGTTGGGCACGCAGCTGATTTCCTGGCCGGAAGCATTATTGAATGAACTGGCCGAAGCCGGCTTTTATGTGATTGTGTATGACAATCGCGATTCCGGTCTTTCGACGGATTTCGATAATTTTGGTCCTGCCGATATCCCCGCGGCTTTCAAAGCCGCCCGCGCTAAAGAACCGGTGAACGCGCCCTACAATCTGGAAACCATGGCGGATGACGCAGCAGGCCTGCTCGACGCAATGGGCATTGCCCAGGCGCATATCGTTGGCAGTTCTAATGGCGGGGCCATTGCGCAAATCTTCGCATATAGCCATGCGGATAAAACGCTGTCCCTCGCCTCTATCATGGCGACATCTGGGCGCCGTGGCCTGCCGCGCCCGTCAGAAGCGGCGACGGCTTGGCTGAACAAAGTCCGCAAGCAGGATGCCTCCCGTGACGAGTTCATTGCGGAAGCGTTGGAAACTGCCAGCATCAACGGCAGCCCTGGTTTTCCGAAGGATGACGCGGCTGTATCCGCCCGCGCTGGCGCTATGTATGACCGCGCCTACAAGCCGTTCGGCCATGGTCGGCAATTGCTAGCCTCCATCGCTTCTGCCGATGGCCGCGTGCCGCATCTGGGCGATATCAAAGCGCCAACAACCATCATCCACGGGTCCGATGATCCGCTGGTGCCAGTCGGCTGCGGCGAGGATGCCAAGAACAGCATCCCGGGTGCGACCATGACTATCATCAAGGGCATGGCTCATGATTACCCGGCGGGCGGGATCGAAGAAATCGTAGGCGCTATCGCTGACAACACAGACCGGGCCTAGAATCATGAGTGCAGATGACGCCAAAATCGGCATGAAACAGGGCCTCGTCAACTATGGCGACGCCGAGTTTTCCCTCTTCATGCGCAAAGCCTTCATTAAGGCCATGGGCTATTCCGATGATGCGCTGGAACGTCCGGTCATTGGCGTCGTCAATACGTATTCCGGCTATAACGCCTGCCACCGCAACGTGCCCGAATTGGTGGACGCGATCCGCCGAGGCGTGATGATGGCGGGCGGCATCGCGGTCGATTTCCCTGTGATTTCGATCCATGAAAGCTTTTCCGCACCGACATCCATGTTCCTGCGCAATTTGATGGCGATGGACGTAGAGGAAATGATCCGCGCCCAGCCAATGGACGCCGTCGTGCTGATCGGCGGCTGCGATAAAACCGTTCCAGCCCTATTGATGGGTGCGGCTAGCGCGGGCGTGCCTGCCATCCTGGAAGTCACTGGTCCCATGATCACCGGCTTCTTCCGTGGCGAGCGTCTGGGCGCCTGCACCGATTGCCGCCGCATGTGGGGCATGCATCGCGCAGGCGAGTTGGATGCCGAAGAAATTGCCGACGCTGGCGACCGGCTGATGCCGACCGCAGGCACCTGCATGGTCATGGGCACAGCCTCCACCATGGCACTGATGTCTGAAGCTTTGGGCATGATGTTGCCAGGTGGTGCGGCCATCCCCGCCGTCCATGCAGATCGCCTCCGCCATGCTGAAGCCACCGGAACGCGCGCCGTCGCTATGGCGGCGGAACGGTTGACGCCGGACCAGATCATGACGCCCGACGCCTTCGCCAACGCCTTCAAGATGCTGCTGGCGACAGGTGGATCCACCAACGGCCTCGTCCATATGACAGCAGTTGCCGGGCGGCTTGGCATTGAGGTTGATCTGGAAGCGCTCGATAAGCTTTCCGATGAAATCCCAGTGCTGGTCGATCTAAAACCATCCGGCCAACATTATATGGAAGACCTGAACAACGCGGGTGGTGCTGCACCTATTATGCGCGAGATCCGACAGAAGCTCGCGACTGATTGCCTGACTGTTACCGGCAAGACGCTTGGTAAGAATATTGACGCTGCCCCGGCTGATTGGGGGCAACAGGTCGTAAAGACGGCTGCCGATCCAATCTTTCCGAAGGGCGGCATCGCCGTACTCCGGGGATCGCTGGCGCCCAATGGGGCGATCATTAAGCAGTCCGCAGCTGCACCCCATCTGATGAAGCATGAAGGCCGCGCCGTTGTATTCGATGACTTGGCCGATATGGCCGAACGCCTCGATAGCCCGGACCTGGATGTGAACGCTGACGACATCTTGGTGCTCAAGAATGCTGGGCCGAAGGGTGCGCCGGGGATGCCGGAATCGGGCTATATCCCGATCCCGCGCAAGCTGGCACAGGCGGGCGTCAAAGATATGCTGCGTATGTCTGACGCACGAATGAGCGGTACGGCATTCGGTACCATTGTCCTGCATATCTCGCCAGAAGCGGCGGAAGGCGGGCCACTGGGATTGGTCGAAAACGGCGACAGGATTGTGCTGGACGTGGAGGCACGACGTCTCGACCTACTGGTGGACGAGGCCGTGCTTGCCGAGCGTCGCAAGGGTTGGAAGCCAGTTACCCACAAGGGCCAAGAACGCGGTTATCTTAAACTTTACCTGGACGAAGTTACCCAGGCTGAAGACGGTGCCGATTTCCGCTTTCTCATGCCCGCACGCACTGGCCAATCCACGCCTTAACCGGCTGCGGACAACGCTTGGAATTATTTGATTCCTGTTAAGCGCGAATTCAGTCGTCCCGACGATACTCCTATCTGGAAACCACTTTTTTGGAACCGCAAAGCGTCCAAATTCCTGGGCCCGCTTTTGAAAGGATTAAAGTCATGTCGGACATGCTCGAGGAGAGCGTCCGCGTCTCCCCGACGCGCGGCAGCATTACGTTCCATCCGTCCCAGCAGCGCAATACTGCTGAAGCCGTTGCGCCGAAAGCCGTTGAGGCTCCTAGTGTTGAGATTGTGCTTTCGGCAGAAGCCAAAGCCGCATTGCAGACGCTCACAACCGCCCGCGCGAAAGGCGAAGAAAGTGCAGAGTGCGAGAGAAGTCGCATCTGCAACTGGCATGAGCGAGGCTGATGCTGTTGCTGCGGCCCAGCCGCTCCGATCGCCGCCACCAGCGAAAGCTGTGGTGATGTTCCAGGCAAGCCTGGGCGCAACATCAACCGAATCGGGCAAGTAGCGCCTGACGCTTCCCCTATAATTGACTACCTTTACGGGCGCGTGGCGAAAGCTGCGCGCCTGTATTTGCTTTCATAAAGGCATATGTCGCCGAATGCGTCAGCGGGTGGTCAGCTTGAACTCAATACGTCGGTTCCGCCGGTTAGCTTCCGCCGACCCAGCCTGATCGAGCGGATGATGCTGCCCGAACCCAGCCGCTGCCAATCGGTCCGCAGGAATACCAGCATCCGCCAACGCCCGCACAACAGCTACAGCACGAGCGACAGACAGCTCCCAGTTTGACGGGAACTGTTCATTGGCGATGGGGCGTTGGTCTGTATGGCCATCCACCCGCAGCACCCAATCCACATCTGCCGGAATGGTTTTGACAATTTCGGAAAGAGACCGCGCGACCGCACGGATGCTCGCTTGCCCTTGCGGTCCAAGTTCCGCTTTAGCCGTTGCGAACAGCACTTCTGACTGGAGCACAAACCGGTCCCCAACCACGCGGATATCTTTCCGGTCGCCCAGCACTTCGCTCAAGCGCGCCAGGAAGTCAGATCGGTACCGTTTCAACTCACCGACCTTAGCAGCCAGCGCTGCATTCAGCTTCCCGCGCAATTGCAAAATGGTGGCACCTCGCGCCTTGGCATCTGTCAAAGCGGCGTCCAAGGCGTTGTTGAGGCTATCGACTTTTTCTTGCAGTTCATCATTCAGGCGCGCAATGCGCTTTTGTTCATCAACGGCACGGGTCTTGTCCGCCTCAATTCCGGACGCCGCACGGCGCGCTTGCAATAACCCGGTCTCCGCCGCATCCGCTGCCTCTTGGAGCGCCCGTGCTCGGGCGTTCAGCGCTGAAATCTGCGCCTCAAGCGCCTCAATCCTCAAGCGGTATTCGGAGATGGCGGCAGTATGCGCAGCACCCCGTTCCGCCAATCGCCCCGAAAGCGCTTCCCGTGCCGCATCCGCACCAGCACTGGCCCGTTGCGCGTCCTTCAAGTCCTGACGCAGCACCTGGACTTGCTCTAGCAGTGCGGCTTGCCGCCCCTCCCCAGCCCCGATCAGACGGAGGCCTTGGGCCAATTCCTGTTCCAGTACCTGAACGCGCTTGGCGAGCGCAGCATTGTCTGATTCAGCCGAGACCTTGGCTGTAGCCCCGCTTTCTTTCAGTTCTGCTAGCGTCGCAGCTTGCCGTGCCGCCTGCAAAGATAGCGCATCCCGCTCTCCTTCTGCCTTTGCGAGCGCATCTTCGAGTGTCGCGCGTGCGGCATTGGCCGCTTTCAGGACGACAGATAGCGTCTGAATTTCCGCCGCGCGCAGCCCTGCCAGCGCCGCCGCCTTCTCCCCCGTTGCTTCAGACTGCTGCAGGTCTCCAGACAACGCCTTAACGCGCAGCTCGAGTGCGGTAAGTTCAACACCGAGTGCATCATTGGTGACTTCAGCCGCGTCCAACGCCGCCTGTCGTGCCGCACTCTCGCTAGATTTATCCTGAAGCGCAGACTGCAGTGCGGCGACATCGCTTTGCAGTGCTGCAATTTGATCATCCCGGCGCGCGGCAGCCGTTGCCGCGTCCGCCAAGGACAGCGCCCGCTCCCGGCTTTCTCGGGACTTAGCGCCGAGTGCAGCTTCCAGGCTCGCGGCAGATGCTTGTAACGCTTGGAGCGTCGCCTCCAAGCTGGCGACTGATGCGGCGGAGGCTG
>OJHK01001309.1_pt1 | contig 11918 bp, 10 predicted proteins | sample 1595161 | NCBI WGS metagenome assembly OJHK01 (sample SAMN05416842, study PRJEB24817) | seawater metagenome | isolation source: Sea water | place: Canada:Atlantic | collected 2013-07 | reverse complement strand
GGTCTCGTGGGCTCGGAGATGTGTATAAGAGACAGACTCTGAATCGCGGGATTGGGATGCACACTCCCTAAAACAACCGCATCGGAGCCACGATATCCGGTTTCCTCCGCCAATTCTCGAACCGCAGCGGCGGCGGGATCCTCTCCCGGCTCAATCACACCACCCGGAAGTTCCAAGGAGAGTTGCTGCACTCCAAAACGAAACTGACTCACCAGCACCAACTCACCCTTCGGCGTGACGGGAGCCACCACCGCCCAGTCGGGGGCATCGATGACCAAGAACTCTTTCCCCGCTGCGCGAGACGGATGACGGAACTCACTCGCGCGCACAACGAAAACCCGGGTGTGTAGTAACTCTCGGCTGTTCAAACGCTGCCAGTCGGAAGGGCGATCGGAATTCATAGGGTGTGAAAACAAAATCGCCTCCCTACCAGAAACGGTGGGAGGCGAAAAAATTAAACTTCCAGCGGAGCTTAGTTGCCGGGGATATTCAGGACTTGGCCGATACCAATACGATTCCAGTTCACACCCGGGTTGGCGTTGAGTAGGGCATTGAGCGAGATCCCAGCATTGCGAGCGATCTTCGAACCCGTATCTCCACCTTTAACCGTGTAGGTGCCGGCAGCGGTCGCCGGGGCAGAGGAGCCCGAGGAGCTTTCAGCCGGAGCCGAATTAGCCACTTGTTGAGCGGGTGCCGGTTGAGGATGCATCTCTTCAACAGAGGTGCGAAGTTCGGTGAACGCGTCGCTAAAACTCTTAAAAGCCGCGTTAGTCTCGCCGGCCACCTTATTGATGCGAGCCGTCGCTTCTACGGCGGAGGTCGATGTCTTGCGCAACTCGGTTTCGAGAGCGTCGACTCGATCAGCCACGGCGGACTGTTCAGAAAGTGATTGGTTGATGTTTGAGACCTTCGCCAGCGCAACACCGCCGAGCACGCCGGCAATCAAGCCAACGATAAGAGCGAGGATGGGGAGGTAGCTGAAGGAGTCGTTGTTATCCGAAGAAATGGTATCCATGGCAATTTAGCGAAAACACGATTACGGCCTGACTTCCTCTCTAAGCAAGCCGGTAAATGCACTAGAGGCATGCAAACCAACATCAATTGCTCGAAAGAGTGCCCGATGCGATGAATTCTGGGCGGAATTGACCCCCACTTTCATTTCAGGGGTTCCAGCAGTCGATTGACTGCGTTCTCGATGGTCGGGACGGGGAGATTCGAACTCACGACCTCCTGCTCCCAAAGCAGGCGCTCTACCAGGCTAAGCTACGTCCCGTAACTCGAAGATTTAACAAAGCCAGCTACTCAAACCCGACCTGTCAACTGCCACTTCCGAACTTTCTAAAAAAACAAATCCGATATCGATTCAGATATTCTCAACCAAAGTGATTACGGCGTCTCGAAAGAGATCTCTACGTCGGCTGCCACATCCGCGGCACCAGCGTCGAGCGTGGAGCGCATCAGCATGATGCGTTGGGCCCAGTTTGAAGCAGGGCTGATCGCGTCAATTTGAGTCGCAAGGGCATCGATTTCCTCCGTATTCCCTTCGGAAAGAGCGAGAGCGGCGAGGTGATAGATCGCTTCGCTGCGGATAGCCGCAGCGGCATCGGTGTCATTGGCTAAATTTCGGAGCGAAGATTGTCCCGTAGTCGCCTCTCCGCCTAGGAGTTGCGACATCGCCCGACCCAAATCAACCCGAGCGGCGAAAACGGAGTCAGACAGTTCGGCCGCAGCCGCATCATAACCCGAAAGCGCGGCGCTGTAATCGCCATCAGTAAATGCCTTGTCCGCCATTTGGAGCAACGCCACGCCCGCCAAGACGGTGCCTGAACGATCAGTGGCGAATGCCTTGAGTTTATCATCGGAGTCGGCCGCCGCGAATTCTTCACGGGTGGACTCCACTTGTCCGGCTTCGTAGGCGGCCAATCCACTGCGACCCAAGATGGCCAAAAGGATGACAGCGACCAATCCCAGTAACAGGGAGCGGTTCTTTTCCCAAAACTGACGGACGACCTCTTCGAGTTCAGGAGCCGCAGCCGATTCAAGGTTGGCGACCAGTTCAGGATCGTCTCCAGCAGGTGTGGAAGGGGTTTCGTTTGACTTGGACATGTGTGCGAAAACGACCACCGAAACACAACGCCCGTCCTCCGTAAAGGCAGGATTTGGGTCCAGTAGTGGGATTTCAGGGCTGTTCGTCGTGCACGACGGCCGCGAAGGTTAGACCGGGCGGACGTTTTTGACGTAATCTTGAATCGGTCTCACATCGATCTGTTTCCCCATCTGGGCTTCGATTCCTTGAACCGCCGCGACCGCTCCCATGAGGGTGGTCATGAGGCATACGTTATGGGTATAAGCTGCCGCGCGGATGATATTCTCGTCCTTACGAGGGATCATGCCGCCGGGCGTATTGATCACGAGATTGATGTCATTGTTCTTCAACATATCGACCGCGGTCGGGCGGCCTTCGTTGATTTTGTGGAGTCGAGTGACCTCCACTCCATTCTCGGACAGCACTTTGGCCGTGCCGCCCGTGGAGAAAATCTTGAATCCGAGTTTGGCGAGACGACGGGCTATATCGACTGCGAGTGGCTTGTCCTCGTCTTTAACGGAAAGAAATACGTTTCCACCGCTGGGCAGTCCGGGCTTGGCCGCGGCTTGAGCCTTGGCGAACGCCACCCCGAGATCGTTGTCCAATCCCATGACTTCACCGGTGGACCGCATCTCGGGACCGAGGGTAATAGTCGCCCCCGGAAAGCGCACAAACGGGAATACCGATTCCTTCACACACCAATGCTTCGGCACGATTTCCTCGGTGAAGCCGAGCTCCTGGAGCGTTGATCCAGCCATCACACGAGCAGCCAGTTTCGCGAGGGGAATACCCATCGCCTTGGCCACAAATGGAACCGTGCGCGATGCGCGAGGATTCACTTCAATGAGGAACAGTTCGTTGTCCTTAATGGCAAACTGGACATTCATCAATCCGATCACTTTGAGCTCTTTAGCGAGAGCGTGGGTCGCATCCCGCACCACCTTCAGCATCTCCTTAGAAAGCGTGTGCGGAGGCATAACCATACCGGCATCACCCGAGTGAACACCGGCATATTCGATATGCTCGAGCATGCCACCAATGACCGAAGTTTTGCCGTCGGAAATACAATCGACGTCGAGCTCGATCGCGTCCTCGAGGAACTTGTCGATCAACACCGGCTTGTCTGGCATCACATCAAAAGCCTGACGCACCACGTTCTTAAACTCGGCTTCGCTGTATACTATGAACATGCCGCGACCACCGAGCACAAACGAGGGTCTAAGCAGGACCGGGAAGCCCACCTCATGAGCTGCCGCGAGCGCGTCAGTCTCAGTCATCGCCGTGCGATTGTCCGGCTGCTTCAGGTTCAATTTAACCAGGATGGCGGCGAAGAGCTTACGATCCTCCGCGGCATCAATCGATTCTGGTGAAGTTCCGATAATGTTGACACCACGGGCCTTAAGGTCGGAAGCGAGGTTCAGCGGAGTCTGGCCACCGAACTGCACAATCACGCCGTCACACTTCTCTTGCTCGTAGATTTCCAGCACGTCCTCGAGCGTGAGCGGCTCGAAGTAGAGGCGATCCGAGGTGTCGTAATCCGTCGAAACGGTTTCGGGATTGGAGTTCACCATCACGGTTTCAAACCCGGCTTCGCGTAGCGCAAAACTCGCGTGCACGCAGCAGTAATCAAATTCGATCCCCTGCCCGATCCGATTCGGCCCGCCACCGAGAATCATGATCTTCTTTTTGTCCGATGGCATCACCTCATTCTCGTCACCATAGCTCGAATAGTAATAAGGCGTGAACGCTTCAAACTCGGCTGCACAGGTATCTACCAGACGATAGGTGGTTTCGATGCCACGCTCTTTGCGAGCGGCCCGAACGGTATCCATATCACTGCCTAGCACGTGCGCCAATTGAGTGTCGCTGAATCCAAATTGCTTAGCGCGCCGAAACTGGACGGTGTCCAAGGTGGCCAAGTTCTGGGTTTTCAGATCCTGCTCCATGAGAAAAATCTCGTGCATTTGGTGCAGGAACCAGCGGTCAATTTTGGTGAGATCGAAGACCTCTTCGATGCTCATACCCGCCAAGAATCCGTAACGCAGATAGTGGACGCGCGCCGCATTTGGAGTGCCCAGTTTTGCGACCAACTCATTGTGGTCGGGAGGCGTATCTTGCCCCCATTTACCACCGCCACCAAATCCGCGAGCGCCGACTTCGAGAGACCGTAACGCTTTCTGCATCGACTCTTTGAAGGTCCGACCAATGGCCATGGCTTCACCGACAGATTTCATCGCCGAGGTCAGTCCTTCGTCCGAGCCGGGGAATTTCTCAAAGGTGAATCGAGGAATCTTGGTAACAACGTAATCAATTGTCGGCTCGAACGAGGCCGGCGTGAGTTGGGTGATGTCGTTGCGTAGTTCGTCGAGCGTATAACCGACGGCGAGTTTAGCCGCGATCTTGGCGATCGGAAACCCCGTTGCCTTCGACGCGAGGGCCGATGAACGCGAAACGCGCGGATTCATTTCAATCACCACCTGGCGCCCCGTGTCGGGATCGAGTGAAAACTGGATATTGGAACCACCTGTTTCGACGCCGATTTCACGGATGACGGCGAAGGATGCATCGCGCATCGCTTGAAACTCTTTATCCGAAAGCGTCATGGCAGGAGCTACCGTGATCGAATCACCCGTGTGGACTCCCATGGGGTCGAAATTCTCGATCGAACAGATGAGCACGCACTGGTCCTTGCGGTCACGCATGACCTCCATCTCGTATTCCTTCCAACCGAGAAGACACTCCTCCACCAGCACTTCGTGCACGGGCGACAGATCTAAACCGTTGGCTACAATGCTCTCAAATTCTTCCTTATTGTAAGCGATCCCGCCGCCAGAACCACCGAGCGTGAAGCTTGGACGAATGATCAATGGCATGGTGCCAATCGTCGCCGCCGCCGCCTTCGCTTCAGCCATGGACTTGACCGTGCGCGATGACGCGACATCCAATCCGATCTTCACCATCGCCTGTTTGAAGAGTTCGCGGTCTTCACCTTTGTTGATCGCCTCGGGCTTCGCCCCGATCATCTCCACGCCATACTTCTCCAGAACCCCCTGTTCGTGCAGTTCCATGGAGAGGTTCAACGCGGTCTGGCCACCCAAGGTGGGCAGGAGTGCATCGGGCTTCTCGCGAATGATGATCTTCTCGAGATACTCTACCGTAAGAGGCTCAATATAAGTAACATCCGCAAACTCTGGATCAGTCATGATCGTCGCTGGATTGGAATTCACCAAGATAACTCGGTAACCTTCTTCTTTCAGCGCTTTGCAGGCTTGAGTGCCGGAATAATCGAATTCACAGGCTTGGCCGATCACAATGGGACCGGCACCTATGATGAGGATGGAGGAGAGATCGTCGCGCTTAGGCATGGCGTAGGCTCAGGAGACGTTTGGATTGCCCCCTGAACTGCGCAAGCGAGAAGTCCCTACATCTGTAGTTTGATCAGTCGAGTTCTGCCTCAGTGACTTCGAGCACACGGGCGGCGATCTCACGATCACTGTGGCAAGCGCGTAAAACCTTGGCAATATAGCTCCGACGCGTTTCGCGCATGTAGTCTTCCAGCGAAGCCCAGAATCCAACTTTCTTCAAATTCCCGGCAGCTTATTTCTTCTTCCCGGATTTGGATTTTGAACCCCCTGAAATAATCGCCATGTCCGCAGAGAAAACAGTCCGGCGGAGGCCCGCAACTTCATTCCCCACGTCAAAATGCCAATAAACTGTGAAACGACTTCGACCGATTCAAAGAAGGATCCACCTAAAAATCCGTTGGACGACAGGCTTGACGGATCATCAATGACCCCGATGCTTCGCCTTCCCTCGCGCCTGTAGTTTAGTGGTAAAACCTCTGTCTTCCACACAGATGTCGTCGGTTCGATTCCGTCCAGGCGCACCATTGATTATCAACGGTTTAGGGGAACCGGCACCACGCTGGCACCAAAAAATGCCTAACTTTTGTTGGCTGAGAAGGACTGAAACAACCTGAAATAGTAGGTTCGGGGCTGCTTAGAGGAATGTTACTAGGGCGATAAGCCCCTTTCAGCCGGTTAATTTTCGGCTTAAATCACGTTCATCCAAGCACTCAGAGGTCAGGAAACACGGATGATTCAGTAATCTGAGGGCTACATCCCAGTTTAGCATGTGATCAAAGCCGGGGCCTACTATCCAACACCCGTCCCGAGAAATGCTTATCATGGTCGATCAGTTTTTTGCGGATGGATTGAGTTCGGTGCAGTTCATTTATGTCCTCCGTCAGGATCGAGTCTCCTCATCAGGTTGAGCACCGGCACGCTCAGGCCTACATGGTCTGGCGCCTGACACAGGGGCGGAAGAACGATCTCACGGTCGACGGACAACAACGAGTTCAGCCTGTTCAGGCTAGTCATGACCCAAGCCGTGGATTGAGACATTGTGCAGTTCAACCCCCTGTTCAGGACCGGGGTCGTGAAGAAGTCGCGGAAAGAGAAACCGGAGATCACGGCACCAGAAGATATGTATGGCCCCAAACCTAACGCGCTTCGAACCCATTCACGGAGAACCGTCCACGCCGGTTTTTTGGATACTTCGGTATTTCCGTAGGTTAACTTTGAGGCCTCAAAGTGGGACCGTCTTTCCATTTCGCAGCGTAGGTGGTGGTCGAAGGCACCTCTGGGATACCATACTCATTTCGCTGCAATTGTGAAATCAAGAGCTCCATGGCGCGACTGCCTCCAAACTTTGGTTGAAGATCCAAGCCAGCAGCATCCAACGGGCTCATAACAATATTGAGACAGCAAAACCCGTGCGTTTCAGGGATTTTGCAGCCTATTTCTTTCATCCAGTGAAAAACCTCAGGACGATGGGTCAAAACCACGTCTGGTTTGGTGGATTGGAACCACGCGATAAATTCCTCGCGATTCAACTCATTGCTCAACAAAGGAACCGTGAGCTCGTGGTCCGTATGACTCCAATAAGAAGCAAAGGCGGCTTCCCAGCTAAAGAGCAGTCTACGGTCGTGCGCCTCACTGAGGATGAGCCCCGGCCTTTGGTAACCCATTTCGATAAGTTTTCTCAAAGCGATGGTCATGGACCGAAAATGATCAGGGCAGACGGTATGAATCGCTGGGTCGGTAATCAGATAGTCGGTGTAAATGCCGGTCAATTGGTCCCAGTCCAACTCCTTGGTCGCGGGTGACCCCTTAATCGGCAAAAATAAAACGGCTCGGATCCCCCGCGACGCCAGAATGCTGTTGAGTCTTGGTAGCGAAATATGCTCCTCGCCGAGGACGAAATGATCGACCTTGAAGCCGAGGCGCCCCGCCGCCTCCGTTGCCCCGCGGAGGAGCAGACTATGATAGGTGGCGGCGCCGGTCGAGCGGTCCTGATCACTTTCGAGATCCACCACGGCAGCGACCCCCCGGAACGAACCCACCGAGGAACGCCTAATTTCGGACATGATTGACCCGGCCAACGGATTGTATTCGTAACCAAACTCCTTCGCCCCGCGCTTAACCATTTCGCGAGTCTTGGCACTGACCCGAGGGTTGTCCCTTAGGGCATCGGATACCGTGGTATGAGAAATCCCTAGTTTTCGAGCGAGCACTCGAATCGATTTAATTTTGGAGACAGCCATAATCGCGACTAACAACCTATCTTTAAGAATCAGACTGTCCGAAAACGCAACCATTCGGGAATCTCAATATCATCCTCCGAAACCCATGTTCATTTTCCGCTAAGGCACGGCCACGTCCCAAACGCGGGAAAAACGGGAACTCCCGCTCACACCTTCTACCGTCAGCACGACGACATATTTATCGGCCGAGGTGTAAGAGTGAATAGGGTGTCGCTCAATGGAGGAGGTGCCATCACCGAAATCCCAATGCCAGCTCGTGACTTGGCCCTCTGATTGATCAAGAAACGAGATGATCCGACGCTTTAAATCGATCACCTTAAAATCCCAATTCGCTTTTAATTCCGGCCCGCGCTTGTGCTCGATCGGCTTCAACCGAAATGCGACCAACTCGTCTGCCTTCCCATACATGGTATGGCTTCGGGAAAGATTCCAGAACCCAGCCCGGCTCTTTTTTTCAGCATCATCATAGTCAATAATTGCCCAAGATAATCCAATCAACTGATTCTCTCGAAACACACTCTTGGTGGAGAAGGCGGCACCTTGAGGTGACGCGTGATCAAAGACGGTGATAAAAAACTCGAGAGTTAACTTTCCGCTCTCACCGGGTTGGAAGTCATATACGGTGGCAGCATTGGCATAGGGGAGACTTTTCAACCACTGCTGCGGGCCCCAGAGCATGGTCCACGATTTGTCTCTGGCGGGAGTGAAGATATGATAATTCTGAGCGTGGGTGCCATGGAGGGTAAAATACGCGTCGGTGGCACTGAGCACATCGTGGTTGATCCGGAATTTCTCAATCAAAGGCCCCCCCGAAAGATCCCCATCCACCACGATTTCAAAGGTATCGTTCTTCAGCCCCGATTGCCCAAAATCCCAGTGGTCATCGTAAGCCTCATAAAGGAAATACAATCGACTCATCCCTTTAACCCAACCCACTTTTACTCGGACTTCTAAATTCTTCGGATCAATCTGATCGAACTGCCCAGAGTCATCGATGAGTTGATCGGTTCCTATCGTATAACTCTCCGGAACCTCGTCCCAATCGACCGTCTCCCCATCGATCCGAGGGATGGCATTTGAGGGAAATTGATAGATCTCCAACTCTACATCCGGACGTTCCAACGCGTAGAGTAAACCGCCAGAAACCAAGCCATAGCCAATAGTGAGTTTTACCAAGAGCCTAAGGATCATTTCTCGGTGATTCTAGTAACTTTTCGAACGACTACCGACTCAAGCTCGATTCAAATTTCACGGGGAATTTATCGTACCCGGCTAGATTAAATTTTTCACTGCTCTTGGACCAAGGAACGCCCAGCTCTGAGTAAAGGGAGTTGGATCTGAACGAATCCTCCATTATGGTTTCAATATTCTTGATGGACAATTTTTGAGTCCTATTCCGGCTTTCGGATTTGATGAATTCAGCAGGAATTATTTCTATCTTCCCCGCGGATTCAAATGCGCCATTAACTGCCAGGGTGAATGGGCGCATCATCTGTAACGTGCTTAAGTAATCTTCGCCCGTTCGAAACGCCCGACACAGGTGCTGAATCATTTCGATACGATCCTCACAATAGCTTTCACGTTCTTCAATCAAACCATCATGGAACTGAATGGTCACATGATTAAAGTTACGGTATGTGATCACTGCTTTTTCAGTCTCAATTACAGTCCGAGGATCAATCGAAGTATTGGGAGACAGCGTTAGATAATTAATAATCTCCACGCCCGTGTGCGTTTCGATCCTCAGGCAACTGGTGTCTTCACTCTCAATCGGATTACACCGATATAATTCAGCCTCTATGGTCAACGCTTCCGCCAGAGAGTGACGGCTCGTTGAGGCAAAATACAGGTTGTTACAGAGCACATGCGCAAACGGGTTGTTGATCGGTCCGTCGAGAACCCAAGCCTCGTCAACGCGGAGACGTCCTGCCCAATTGTTCCTGCTAAAATACTCATTTGATCGTGGCCATGCGCCAATTCCTTTGATCTGACGAATTTCACCAAAACGACCGTCGATAAGGTCTGTTTTCAGATTTTGGGTGAGTCGCGAAAACAAGGAGTTGAAACAGACTGCAACCCGGAGATCAGACTTCTCGGCCAATAGTCGGACTTCTTCCCAGTCCTGAACCGTCGCAACGGGCGGCTTTTCCAACCAAACTGGAAAACCAGCGGCAAGGCAGGTCTTGGTAAAATGAGCGTGGAGGTGGATGGGCGTCGGATTCATCACGACCTCAAACAGGCCACTCTGCAGGAAATCCTTCACCGACCGAAAAACCCGCGCACCGTTTGCTTGGCACAATCTTGCTCCCGGACTATTGATATCAAGTGCCACCACCGCAGTAATTACCCCGCTGTTAGGCACTGTCATGATCCTCTTGATCAGCTGAAACGCGTAACCCTCACAGCCGATAATCCCAATTTTTACAGGTTCAAAGATCATCTATATTTAGCTACGTGGGGTGTTGTTTTCTTAGTATCCTAGGATGATCGGCTGCTGAGATTGAACCCGCTGTGCCGATGGGAAAACGAGAGTGACCGGTCAACCGTTAATGTTCCTAGCCAATTGATTTCTGACAGTCCGAATTTGATGAAAACTCCAACTTAAATCGTTCGATTTGAATCGTTAAACGGATCAAATTCACATTCGTAGTCACTTTTTAGGACAGCCTCGATATCAGCAAATTTCGCCCCATCAGATCCCCACAAAGGAGTTGTCCACGATGTGGCGGACCCACGGAGCTCCGTCCAGTTCAACGGCCGAGGCATTCAACGCCAAAGCCAGCATTCCCATCAGGGTTACGCACCCTCCCGCTTTCCCGTATGACGCTTTCAATGCTTCGCGGGTTGGCCGGTTGGGAAAGGCGGTCGTAATCCGCCCATTTGGAGTTCATCGTCCGGATTTTGCGTTGGAGGTGATCCGCAAGCGTGCTCGAAAAACGCATGATGGTTTCAGGGTATCGCTCAGGCGCCATATCGATGACCGCCCCCGGGTTTGCCTCGATGATATCAAGCAGGCGGGCCGTGTTATCAATCTCCGCCCGAGCAAGGTTCACGAGATCGAGGTGATCCCAAAAAGTGGTGGCCCCAAGCGGAGGGGGTGGCTTCGCCGCGTCCATACTCAACCCGGCTGAAAGGCATACCAGGCGGGATACGGATCACCGGGCGCATCGAACTGCCATTGCGCCACCGGCAGATCTTCCGTGACCACCAGGTGGGTGGCGCCGCATTCGGTCGACTGGCGGGCAACTTCCTCGAATTGCTCCAATGAATCATCACTGATTCCAAATATAGTTTTCATCGTTCGTTCAGTTCCAAAAAATGGGTTCACCCAATCAATTCATGAATGTCGTTCGCGCCATCTGGACTGAGGAGCTCAGGACCGACTCCGTCGGTTTCCGGCAGATCGGAAACGTTCAAGAGGAAAATGTGATTGCTTTCTGTCGCGTCATCTCCCGCGACAAAAAGCAGCCAATTCGGATCAGGCGTCAGTTGCGGATGATGATGGGACTTTTGTTTGGTACCGTAATTCATCCATTCGCTGGTCAGGTCCATGAATTCGGCTTTCCCGGAAGAATCAATCCGCCGCAGATAGACCAATTTATGCGGTGAGGCTGTTCCCCATGAGGGCGTAATCTCCCAGAACCATCGCAGACCTTCCGGGTCCCAGCCCATATGGGTGGTTTGAAAGTGGTCGGGTAAGGGAAACTCAAACCGAGCCCGGGTGATAGGGTCATAGAGTCCCGCGAAAAACCCGCCGGACACGCCCACCGCTTGCTGATACTCTTCGCCCTGCTCAACGCCGGTGGCAAAAGGGATGACTTCATAGGAGATACCGTGCCGAGTGGTCAAATAATGGCACGCATGACCGCCGATCTTGGGATCGTTCTCCTTCACCAAGAGCCCGGGATCTCCGGCTCGCAAAACCGTGTAGCCACCTTCCGTAAGGCTGGTTAGCAGTAATCCGCACCCATTCGGGGTGTGGCAAACGACAAAGTGCTCGTTGCCATAGGGAATGACATGATGGATGTGAAAGAAGACCTCGCACAGGGTCGTTTGCTCTCCGCTGGAAAACTCAAACGCCATCACCTTCGAGGGTTTGTCGGGCAGAGGCTCCAGATACTTACTGCCGACCGGGTTGGTGATATAAACTAGGTATTTCCCATCGGGGGAAATGCAGTTTTGCCCCCCCGCGTAGTATCTGTCTCTTATACACATCTGACGCTGCCG
>OJHK01001307.1_pt1 | contig 11935 bp, 11 predicted proteins | sample 1595161 | NCBI WGS metagenome assembly OJHK01 (sample SAMN05416842, study PRJEB24817) | seawater metagenome | isolation source: Sea water | place: Canada:Atlantic | collected 2013-07 | reverse complement strand
TCTACACCTCTCTATTCGTCGGCAGCGTCAGATGTGTATAAGAGACAGTAATATAGCAATGCCCTTTTTACCTTTAACCGCATCATCAGGAAGTAATCCAAGAGATTGCCACGCTTGGCTTTTATCTGTTGCTGGCAGATAAATATCCGTTTTTACTCCATGATAAATAATAGCATCGGGTTTTCGATGTAAATAACTTGCTGAAGCTTTGCACATTGCAAGCACCGCATCCATTCTATCCGTTAGCCATAATGTAAAACCGGAACGATAACGTTGAGCAGCACTGCTAAAAACAATTTTTAATTTCACGCGAAATACATATTTTAATAGTAGAGCTTGGATCATCTCATCGACGCGACGGGCATGAAAAATTCGAAATTTACCTGTCGAGAGTGGCTTTGTGCATAAACTCGCAACTTGCCAAAAACTAATCGATAATGACTCATCCGGTAAATGGTGTTTACCCATCACCCGTAAATTGATCAAACTTTGTTCGTGAGACAAAACTTGTAACATGGTTGATGTTACGCCAGAAAAATTAGAATTTGAATTACCAATGATCAATTCAATCTCCTGTTCATTGTCGACATTTTTTTCTCTTTGAACCATAACGACCAGCAATTAATAGTATGTAAAATAATATTCACCATTCTACTCGAAAGCCGATAATAAGTTAATTGCCTATTTAAAAGTAACTTGGGTATAATCATGAACCTACATATTCCTCAGAGAGAACACTGTGAGTAGCAATAAAGTTTTACAGCCTGATTTTAAATTATCTTTTTTATTACCTAAGTATTGGCTAACCTGGTTAGGCGTTTTTATTCTTTACACTATTTCATGGTTGCCTTTTAAACTGCAGCTGTTCATGGGACGAATGCTTGGCCGATTATTAATGAAAATCGGCTCTAAGCGTAAACACGTAGCGTTAACGAATCTGAGGTTATGCTTTCCAGAAAAAAGTGAAGATGAATTACAAGTATTGCTGAAGAAAAACTTTGAAAACACTGGCATTGCACTGTTTGAAACGGGTATGGGTTGGTGGTGGCCAGATTGGCGAGTAAAGCGAAAATTCAAAGTAAAAGGGTTAGAGCACCTTGAAAAAGCCCGCCGAGAAGGCAATGGTGTTTTGCTGCTCGCAATGCATTATTTAAGTGTCGAAATGAACGCGAGGGGCGTTGGTTACGGTCATCCTATGGTAGTTTTTTACCGACCACATAATAATCAGTTAATGGAATTTTTTCAGTTTAGAGGACGAGGTCGTTCCAATAAGTACATGTTAGGAAAACGTGATGTTAAAGGCTTGATGAAAGCACTAAGAGATGGCGAAGCGTGTATTTACTTACCCGATCAAGATTATGGCAGAAACCGTAGTGTTTTTGTGCCATTTTTTGGTGTTAAAGAAGCGGCGACCACAACAGGTACTCTAATCTTTGCTCGACAAAAAAATGTAGAAACCATGATGATTATCCCAGTACGAAATGATGACGGCAGTGGTTATACGTTAGAAATTATGCCGCCATTAGAAAATTTTCCTACTAAAGATGATATTGCCGATGTTACCCGTATCAATCAAGAGTTGGAAAAAGCAATTTCGCGTAAACCTGAGCAATATATGTGGTTGCACAGGCGCTTTAAGACAAGACCAAACCCTGATGATGTCTCATTATACAAATAATTTTCATCGTTATTGAAATGCCAAGTATTTAATTTTACAGTACTTTAGATATTTGATTTTTAACTTTAAAGGGATTAATTGAATAAATTTAATTCTTTGCGTACAGTAAGCTAACGTTCACTATAATAATATTAACAAAGGTGTTGATTAACCTATGAACTTTTGGCTGCGGAATATTGTCTTAGGGCTTTTTCTAACAATCTTAGCTTGGTTATTTTTTGCCAATCAAGACTTTTTACTTTCTCTCGACGGCTCTGTAGATAACGTTAAAGAAGATGCAATACAGACAATTGACACTGTTATTGATTCCCCTCCTCAATCGCTTGAGAGTAAAACAACACTTTATCAACAAGGTAGAACTTCGAGTAATCCCGCGGCAGTAGGCTTATCAAAATTTTATGCTAACTTGCATGGTGATATGGATGGCAAAGGCCCTAAAATTCGTAACAATATTGTCTACCTACCGGATCCTAAAGGTGATTTAGTTAAACTGTTACAAGCAAGAGAAATGGTAGTTCGTCCCTACATTAAAAACTGGCGAGGCAGCATTGAGTCCAGACCTTTTAGAAAAGGTGAAACCCTAAACCAAAAACTCGTAGAATATTCTGAAAAAGATGGTATTGATTTAATTTGGTGGTTGAATCGCGATTACGTAGTAAAAGACCCATTTAGAATTGAGAAGGACATTTTAAAAACCACTTTCATAGTAGCAAAGGCAATAGAAGGACATTTTGAATCAGGACTTTCTATTTTCTTTTGTAACCGACAACGCGCGATTGTCGTTATTGAAAGTGCTCCTCAGCCTTTTTTGGATGAGGAGTGTATTCAACTCGCTAGTGAAAATAAGTATTAGCTCAGCTCAGTAATTGTCCCTTGATAGTTAATCAAGCAGACGTTTTTGCCAAATATTTTCAATATCACTTTGCCCGGATAATTTTTGTAGCTCAATTAATTGCCCAGCGTTTTGCATAGTTGCTTGGTGTCCTAAAGCCCTTAATTTTTGATACATATTGCTTAGTTGTTGTTGTTCTGATTTCTCTAATAACCTTAACTTTAATAAAGTTTTAAAAATACCTAAATTATCACATACAAGCATCAACTCTCTATGCTGAGTAGCATAGGCAAGTACTAAAAACTGAGCAAGAAATTCAATATCAACCAAGCCTCCCTGTCCTTGTTTAATATCAAAAAATGATTCACTTGATTTATCTAAATGGCTACGCATCTTTTCACGCATAGTAATAATATCGTTTTTAAGTTCAATAAACTCTCTTGGTTTAGATAAAACATCCTGCCTTACACTGAGGTACTGCTGCTGAAGTTCTTCATTACCAAAAATCATTCTAGCCCTGACTAACGCTTGATGCTCCCAAGTCCAAGCATCTTCGTGTTGATACTGAGCAAAGGTATTTAAGTGCACAACCAATAAGCCCGAGTTTCCTGACGGTCTTAAGCGCATATCTAATTCATATAATATGCCACTATTCATGCGAGTGTTAAAAATATGCATGATCCGTTGAGCCAATTTCATGTAAAATTGGCTTGCTGGTATAACTTTACTGCCATCAGCTCTACCCGTAGTATCTTCATTTGCTTCACTGTGGTGGACAAATACAAGATCCAGGTCTGAGCTGTAACCTAACTCTACGCCGCCCGTTTTACCGTAAGCAATAACACCAAAACCTTTTTCTTTCTCGCCATCTAAGCAAGACGTTGGAACACCAAAACGCTCACTAACTTGCTGCCATGCTAAGTTTATGACCTCTTCTACAATAGCTTCAGCCAAAGACGTTAAATGTTCACTGATTTGTGCTACGGGTAAAACATCTGCAATTTCAGCAGCAGCAATGCGTAATTGCTGAGATTGTTTGAACTGACGCAGTGCCTCCATTTGTGCTTCAAGATCTTCCTCTGGAATTCTTAACATCCGTTCACGCAACTCAACCGCATAAGATGAAAGTTGCGGTGGGTTATGCAGTAGTTTGGGGTCAATAAGCTCATCAAGTAAAATGGGATATTTGGCAATATAATCGGTTACCCAACTACTTGCTTGGCATAAATGAATAAGCTGCTTTAACGCACCTTCATTTTCAAAAAGTAATTCTAAGTATGCTGTACGTGTCACTATTTTGCTAAAAACTTGCAAAACTCTTGCTATGACTTGTTCAGCCATTTCATTCGTCTGTAATCTACATAACAGTAACGGGATTAATTTATCTAAAACCTGACGACCTCTATTACCTAAACTACGTTTACTCGTGTCCTCTCGAAAATCATGTAGTATTTGCCAGACCTTATCACTTTGCCATGTTATTGCTTCTTGCTCTAACCATGCAATGGACTCTTCATCACTCCAACGACTATGCCATAGCGTTACCCAGTGTTCATCGGCTGCTTGATGGTTAGGACTATCCAATCCAATAAGCTGATCAAACTCTTGATGTACCCCATCCATATGCTTGGCTAATATGATCAAAAATTCTGACCAAGTATTAATTGCAAGTACCGCTAATAATCGTTGTTGATCAATTTCTCTATCAGGTAATGTTTGCGTTTGTTTATCTGCTATTGCTTGAATAATATTTTCAACGCGTCGCAAAAATAGATAAGCATTTTGTAACACGTCTTTATTAGCGGCATTAATTTCGCCAGACTCGACAAGTTTTGGCAATACAATTAATAAACTGCGTTGTTGAAGCTCTTTCACCCGTCCGCCGCGAATTAATTGAAATACTTGCACGATAAATTCGATTTCGCGAATACCACCGGCACCAAGTTTAATATTATTAATTAATTGCTTACGACGAACCTCTTGGGCGATCATCATTTTCATACGACGCAAACTATCAATAACACTAAAATCAATATAGCGACGGTAAACAAAAGGTCTGAGCATACTTGAAAGTTGCTCATGATATTTAGACTCACCAATAACTCTAGCTTTTAACATGGCGTAACGTTCCCAATCACGCCCTTGTTCTTGATAATAGTCTTCCATAGCATTGAAGGTTAGTACCAGCGGACCACTGTCACCAAAAGGACGTAATCGCATATCTACTCGATAAACAAAACCATCACAGGTAACTTGATGCAATGAAGCAATGAGCTTTTGTGCTAAACGTGTAAAGAATTGCTGGTTATCAATACTCCGCCGACAACCTATGGTCTCGCCACTTTCAGGATAAGTGAAAATCAAATCTATATCAGAAGAAAAATTTAGCTCCTTACCGCCAAGTTTACCCATGCCATAGACCAATAACACTTGGTTTTCCCCTTGTTCATTGGTCGGGGTCCCCCATTTCTTCTGACAAAAGTCGGTAAGCCATTGTAAACTGGCTAAAATCAGTTCATCAGCTAATGAAGACAATCTTGCTAATGAGATCTCTAAATTGATATTAAGCACTAAATCGTCAAGTGCTATCTTCACCATTTGTTGTAAACGAAAGCGCCTAAGAAGTCGATGAAGTTGAGCTTCATCTGTACAAGTGGATAATTGCACATCCAAAAGACTTTTATAATCTGGTAATACTTCTTCGTTAGGTACTTTAAAAAGCTCAATGACGAGTTCAGGCGCTTGCAAAGCACTTTTTAAAATAAAATCACTCAAAGCTAGCGCTTGCTTGAATGTAGTAAGCTGGTCTTGGGTTAACTCATTACAAGCGTCAGCATGTTGATCAATAAATTGCTGCCAGCTAGTTTGTTGTTGTTCATGCAAAAGGGGAGAAAACGATGACGTCACAAGAATTCCTTATATAAGCAAGCGTTGCTATAGACATAATATGTCGTTAATGGTATTAATTGACACTTGTCTATGATTTGTCGGTAATATTTATTAACTATTACGCTAACATAGCATTTTTATGGAGATGATGGCAGAAATGCACTTACTAAAAACACCTTTTTTATTGCTCTTGATCATAATTACCACGCTTAGTTTAGTTGGCTGTGGTGATCCTGTAAAAGAGCAAATCGAACAGCAATTGCCCATAACTGAACAAAGAGTCAGTCAGTTAGGTGATGCCTTAAATAATGGTCAAGTCCGAAACGCCAGTTTAATAAAAAAATATGCCGATACCGTAATGGCTAGCAAGTCAAACTTAGCGCCTTTAATCAATGAGTTTCGTAAAGATGCTTCCACTGATGGCCCTATGTACAAAGCGCTATTAGATAGGATCAATACTACAAAAAATCAACCACAAATGTTTGAGTCTTCTCAAGCGCTTTATAATGAATTACTTAATATTTACCAAGCGGCAGATCCGGTACTTTATTCTGATGCATTGAGCGATCCGCTCAATGTATTAGCTGATATGTCTGACGGCCAACTACCACGCATTAACTCATTATCAAAGTCGCAAAGTCAGCAAGCCAACAATGCTCAAGATTTTGGCACCGGTGAACAATTAATTGGTAATCCCAATTACGGTAACTGGCAAGCAGGTAGTAATGGTATGTCTTTTTGGGCTTGGTATGGCATGTACTCATTGATGGGCGACATGTTTGGTCGACGTACCTATTATAATGATTGGGGAAGACAACGTAATTATAGCTACTACAACGATTACGGCAGAACACGTTACAGCTCACCTAATCAATTAAAAAAACAAACATCGCTTGATACCCGTACTAAAAAATCTTTTAGCAGCCGCGGGCAAAAATTTACTAGTCCTTATAGCAAGAACCGAGCAGGATCATCAAGCTTATCAAGCCAAAGTAAGACAGCCCAAACCAGCGCTAACCGTTTTCGCACCAATAGTGTGAAGAAAAGCAGCTATGCCAGTAAATCTAAAAGTAAAAATTCTAGTTTTAGAAACTCAAACACCAATACATCACGCGGTTTTAGACGCGGGAAGTAATGAATAAATAAAGAATAGGAACAGTAAAATTATGAACTCATTCATCGAACTCGCTGGTGTTAATCAAGACTTACTCGTTTATTTGGCTATTGATGTTTCAATTGCCATATTGTTATTAGGGGCTATGCGTTTCCTTTCAGGCCTCAGCGCAAAGGTTAATAGTACCCAAGAATTAGCCAAAGAAGATAACTTCGCTTTTGGTATCAGTGTTGCTGGTAGTGTATTAGCGCTAGGCATTGTACTTACCGGTGCGATTACGGGCGAAGCAGCAAGTAGCTATGCGATGGAAGCTATCGGCATGCTGGCGTACGGCGGTTATGGTTTACTACTGATTAAAGTAGGTCGTATTATCCATGATAAAATTGCACTGCAACACTTAGATAAAAATGCACTGATAATAGAGAAAAATTTAACTATAGGGATTATTGACGCTGCAGGGGCTATTGCTACAGCGATAGTTATTCGTGCTGTATTGCTGTGGGTCGATGGCCTCGATTTAAGTACATTCATCGCTATCACCAGTGGCTTTATTGTTGCTCAAACTATGCTAGTTATAGTCACTCGACTGCGTGAAAAACAATATGCTAAAAATAATCAAGAAGATTGCTTACAAGAAGCGTTAAGTAATGGTCAACTTGCGTTAGCGATTCGTTACAGTGGCCAAGTAATCAGTACGGCTTTAGCGGTAACCGCGGCAAGTCACTTCCTCACTTATAGCCCTGAAACCTTGGTAGTTAATTTACTGGGCTGGTTAGTTTTTGGTATTGGAATGACGTTACTTGTTGCACTGCTTACCGCATTAGCTAAACGCATAGTACTTTGGGGAATCAATCTAGTTGAAGAAGTGGATCAACAACATAATATTGGTGTTGCCAGTATTGAAATGGCAACCAGTATTGCAATAGCCTTAATCTTAACGGCGTTAATGGCTTAATAAAGCATATAAATAAGTAAACTCGCCACCTAAGTGCTAACAAGCGCTGGTGGTGAGCATCATTATAAACTGCGTAAATTCCACCTAATCTCTCCTTTTAGCTTAATGACTAGTCACTAATACCTATGCCACAAAACACTTTACCTCAAAAGAAGTCACACCTGCCCGACGATATTTTACTTATTCTCACTATGGCTGTCTTAGCTGGTTGTGGTCTAATTTATGAGTACTTACTATCTCACTACGCCGGTCGGGTTCTAGGCGTGATGGAAAGTACTATCTACACTATGATTGGTTTAATGATAGTGTCGATGGGGTTAGGTGCTTTTGCTGCTAGAAAAGTACGTTGTGCTTTTAATGGTTTTGTTTGGCTCGAACTTATTATTGCCTTATTAGGTAGTTGTGCCATTTTGATCATTGGCGGTTTAATCGCTCTCACACAAATATTTCCGCAACTGATTGCTGATATGTTATCACTACCTCCTGATATGAAACCACAAGGTGGGCTTTTCAAAGAGTTGAGTTGGCTAGCGTTTAATAGCCCTTATTTCTTCGGTGTATTACTCGGCTTTTTTATTGGTATGGAGATCCCTTTAATTGCTCGAATTCGAGAACATATTCATCAACAGCACCTTGCCAATAATTTAGGTACTATTTATGGTGCGGATTATGTTGGTGCTGGTATAGGTGCAGCAATTTGGGTTGTTTTTTTACTCAGTATAGACATCAGTAAAGCCGCAGCACTCACTGCAAGTTTGAATCTAATCGCTGGCGCTTTTTTTATTCTACGTTATTGGCAGCATCTTAATTGGCGAAAAACCTTTGTCGGTTTGCATTGTGCCTTAGCCGTCATCATCATTTTAATGTTTACTTATGGTAATCAATGGCTTAATCAAATGAATAGTCTACTCTATCTTGATAAAGTGGTTCATACCGATAAAACTCGTTATCAACAGTTAACTTTTACCGAACGCCATATGGGTCTTGAACAAGACAATATAATCAATTTTTATCTAAATGGTCGTTTGCAGTTTTCATCTATTGATGAACATATTTATCATGATTACCTGGTTGCCCCAGTCATGGCAGGCTCTGCACGTCATGACAATATATTAATTATTGGTGGCGGTGACGGATTAGCCTTAAGAGATGTTTTAAAATACAACCCCAAACAGGTGACATTAATCGATCTAGACAGTGAATTAATCGATATTTTTAAACAGCCAGAAGCGCAAGTAAATCCTCGCTTAGCACGTCAAATTATTCAATTAAATGAAAATAGCTTACAGGATAAGCGCGTCACCATTCATCGCGCTGATGCATTTATTGCCATTAATGAATTACTAAAAAATAGACAAACATTCGATGCCATTATTGTAGATTTGCCAGACCCAAGCCATCCCGATCTCAATAAACTCTATTCAGTCAATTTTTATGCTCGGCTCAAATTATTACTTTCAGGGGATGGTTTAATCGCGATCCAGTCCACGAGTCCGTATCACGCTAAAGACTCTTTTATTGCTATTGGTAAGACTTTAGCCGCAGCTAAGTTCTCCCATGTTGAGCAATATCACGATAACGTGCCCAGCTTTGGCGAATGGGGCTGGACAATAGCCTCTAAAACTGGTGCTAGCCCGTTAACCAGATTAAACAAATTAACTGAACTGCCAGTTACGCATCAATGGTTAAATTTAGCTATATTAAAGGCTGCTTTCGTATTCCCTAATAATTTTTATAAAAACCAAGAGAATATCGGCATTAATATATTGGGCAGCCACACTATTTATCAATTACATCAAAAAGCTTGGCAAGACCAGCAAGGCTTGAATTGATCACTAATCCCTAAATGGTTAGCGTACACAATGGTGACAAAGTAACGACAAACAATAACAATTAGTTTATAAAAACACCTTGACATAATATGTCAGGGTGTTAAATTTAACTCAGACGACATATTATGTCATCTGGTTTTTCACTAAAGAAAGGAAGGATAGGAAATACATGAATATTCATACTATAGCCGATCACTTAAACAGCTTGGCAGATAATTCAGACACAGGAATGAGCTTTGATTGCCAACCAATATCTGGCGAAGTTGACGTGCTACAAATTAGCATTTCAGATCGTGAAGAGTTACCCATTTTTGTTTCGGTAACTGAAGATCAAATTATTTGCATCAGCTACTTATGGGGTACAGAAGAAGTTAAACCTGAATGTGTTCATGCAATGCATGAGAGCATGTTAGAAATGAATATCCCTATGCCCTTGTCATCATTTTCAAAAATTGGTGACAAATATGTTGTCTTTGGCGCCTTATCCGTCAACTCAAGTTTTTCTGATGTTGAACATGAGTTAGCCGTTTTAAGTAACAATGCCATCGAAGTAATTGATGATATGAGTGATTACCTGCTTTAGCACTAAGCTAGCAAAGTCACCTTTTATTATCCCCTAAATGGGAATGAGTGGAGTTAAAAATGAGTATATTTAAGAAAATAATGACCGCAATTCGTGGTGGAGCATCTGAAGCTGGTGAAGCTATCATTGATGCAAATGCGACCCGTATCTTTGAACAAGAAATTCGTGATGCTGAAAATCATCTTACCAAAGCTAAACGTGATTTAACGGGTGTTATGGCTGAACAAATGTCAGCAAAACGTGAAGTAGACCGTTTAACCCGTGAAGTAACAGAGCATGAAGGTTATGCAACACAGGCGCTTGAAAAAGGTGATGAGACATTAGCACTTGCCGTAGCAGAAAAAATTGCTACCTTAGAGAGCACTTTGGCCGATCAACAGCAAGCCCACGATAGCTTCAGTGGCAACGCTGAACGTTTGAAAGAGTTAGTTAAGAAAAGTGAGCGTCAAGTCGCCGAACATAAACGTCAACTTTCTATGGTTAAAACCACTGAAAGTGTGCAAAAAGCAACATCAGCTATTACCGACAATTTTTCATCAAGTAACTCTAAGTTATTAAGCGCAAAGGACTCTTTAGAGCGTATTAAAGCTAAGCAACAAAAATTCGATGATAAAATGAAAGCTGGAGAATTACTTGAGTCTGAAAACTCTGATTCATCGTTGCAAGCTCAGTTAAAAGCTGCGGGGATTGGCTCACAAGACAATAGTGCCAACTCAGTACTTGAGCGATTAAAAGCTAAGCAAAAATAAGTATATTTAAGCCAGTTAAATATTTTAACTGGCTTTTTCAAGTACTTATTATATGGAAATACGGTATCTAAGCCTAATTTACCTGCTTTGTAATTCTGTATTAAATCTGCATCCATCTTACTTCAGGTAACGCTATGAGTTTTTTTAAGAATATTTTTAATAAATCATCCAACGAGTCAAGAAAATTAATAGAAGTTAATCAATTACTGGTTGGTGATATTATTATTTTAACCGATAGCTTTGCTTTACCTGAGTCGTTACGTGGACAAGAATTTCAAGTAAAAGCCGTTAATAGCTATGAGTTTGAGGAAAAAGTACAAACTGAGTGGGCCTTAATAGGTACTAATGCACTAGAAATATTCTTATCACTGGAAGTAGATGATATTACTGAGCTTAAATTATCATTAAAAATTCAACATGAAGATGTCGAAACTTTATTTGATTTAGACAGTTTTTCTGAAGTATTCGATGAGCCAGGTAAAGCCTTTTTAGAAAAAAAAGCTGACTCACAAATCACTACCCTGTGGAGTTGTGAACAATATCAACAAAGCGTATTCGCTAAGGTTGGCTTTTTTCATCGTAAAGATCACCGTAGTGAGAAGCTTTCTGCTTATGAAGGAAAAGATAGCGGAGAGCAATTTGAATTATATTGCTTATATAATGAAGACCAGAGTAAGGGCATAGATGTTGAAGTATGGCAAGATGGCGATACCGAAGTGTGCTTAACTTTATTTAGGCCTTGTAGCGATATAATTGATATGTATCCAGCAAGTTAACCGGAAAATTAATCGGAAAGTACTATGGCGAGAAAAATCCCTGATAAATGGCAATCTTCCGTTAAAGCGATAAAAGCGGTACAGGTCGCTTTTGATATGGATGAAAAGATACAGTTATCTATCCGTAAGCAGGCACTTGATGCAGGCTTAAGTCCTTCTGATCAAATTCGAGATATCTTAGGCTTACCGATCAATAAACGGCCTAAGCGTCCTAGGTTGACGGTGAGTTTAGCGCCTAGTGACTATCAACTTCTCGCTGAGAAATATCAATTACAAGCCGAAGATCAGTTAGAGATCAAGAAGAAACTTATGGATGATTTAATTACCCATATTAATTCAACTGGCTGTGACGACTAGAAATAGCACCTCAGTACTAATTCTCAGCATCTACTTGTAAAACATAACGACTTTGTGAAAATTATTTTTTGTGTCATACTGGAACGAGCAGGAATAAATAACAACTTCACAAAGGATATCATCTGTCTCTTATACACATCTCCGAGCCCACGAGACCTCTCTACATCTCG
>OJHK01001302.1_pt1 | contig 11955 bp, 9 predicted proteins | sample 1595161 | NCBI WGS metagenome assembly OJHK01 (sample SAMN05416842, study PRJEB24817) | seawater metagenome | isolation source: Sea water | place: Canada:Atlantic | collected 2013-07 | reverse complement strand
GGCAGCGTCAGATGTGTATAAGAGACAGGTTGTTAACTTTGTAGAGAACAATTTTTTATGAAAAAATCAGTAGCTGTAGCGAGTCTTTTATTTGTAGGGTTTTTTACTACCCAAACTGTCTTTTCTCAGTCAGAAAAATCTGATACTATGCTAGTTGAAGAACTTATTTCAAAAAAAAGAAGTTTTAATAAAGAGTTTAGTTACGGCTTTAGAATTCAGTTATACAACGGGCTTGAGGTAGAAGCAAAAAGAACAAGTGCAAAATTTAAGCTAGATTTCCCTGAAACAAAAACACATCTTGTATACAGCCAACCAGAATGGAAAATACAAGTTGGGTTTTACAAAACAAAGCTTGAAGCTGACAGAGCTTTGTTAAACTTTAAAAGAAAATACCAGAGTGCAATTGTGATTCCTCTTGGCAAATAAAAACACATTTTACCAAACAAAAAAAGCGCCTTAATTATTTCAATTTTTTCTTCACTGCAATTTCTTGATACGCCTCAACGCTATCTCCTTCTGCAATGTCGTTATAGTTTTTAATTTGAAGACCACAGTCATAGCCTTTGGCTACTTCTTTTACGTCATCTTTAAATCGTTTTAGTGACGTTAATTCTCCGTCATGCACAACAATTCCATCTCGAATAATTCTAATTTTAGAATTTCTAAAGATTTTACCATTCATCACCATACAACCTGCAATATTACCCACTTTAGAAATTTTATACACTTCTCTAATTTCTACAGTACCTGTTACCTCTTCTTTCATTTCTGGAGATAACATTCCTTCCATGGCGTCTTTAAGGTCGTTAATTGCGTCATAAATAATAGAATAGGTTCTAATATCTACTTCTTCTCTATCTGCTATGACTCTAGCGTTAGATTGCGGACGAACATTAAACCCAACTATAATTGCGTCTGATGCCGTAGCTAACAATACATCTGATTCTGTAATTGCACCCACACCTTTATGCAAGATATTTACTTGTATTTCTTCGGTAGATAGTTTCTGGAAAGAATCTGTTAGCGCTTCTACAGAACCATCTACATCTCCTTTTAAGATAATATTTAATTCTTTGAAATCTCCTAAAGCAATTCGTCTTCCTATTTCTGCTAGTGTTAAAGTTTTCTGTGTTCTAACAGACTGTTCTCTTTGTAATTGTGATCTTTTTGATGCAATTTGTTTTGCCTCTCTTTCATCATCAAATACATTAAACTTATCTCCTGCTTGAGGGGCACCATCTAATCCTAAAATAGAAACTGGTGAAGAAGGGCCTGCCTCTTCTAAATTATTTCCTTTATCATCAAACATGGCTTTTACTTTACCACTATTTTTTCCTGCCAACATGTAGTCTCCAATTTTTAGGGTACCGGCCTGAACTAATATCGTAGTTACATAACCTCTTCCCTTATCTAATTGTGCTTCAACTACTGCTCCAACAGCATTTTTATTTGGATTTGATTTTAATTCTAAAATCTCTGCTTCTAACAATACTTTTTCCAATAATTCTGGAATTCCTTCTCCTGTTTTAGCAGAAATATCTTGAGATTGTATGCTTCCTCCCCATTCTTCAATTAATAAATTCATTGAAGATAATTGTGTTTTTACATTGTCTGGGTTGGCATTTGGCTTGTCAATTTTATTAATTGCAAATATAATTGGCACACCTGCTGCTTGCGCATGTGATATTGCTTCTTTTGTTTGAGGCATTACATCATCATCTGCGGCTGCTACAATAATTACTAAATCGGTTACTTGAGCACCACGAGCACGCATCGCTGTAAAAGCTTCGTGACCTGGCGTATCTAAAAATGCTATTTTTTGATCTCCTACATTTACTGAATAGGCTCCAATATGCTGTGTAATTCCTCCAGATTCTCCGTCAATTACATTTGCTTTTCTAATATAATCTAACAAAGACGTTTTTCCATGATCTACATGACCCATCACTGTAATAATAGGCGCACGGTTTACTAGATCTTCTGGTTTGTCTATAACTTCTTCTATAGATTCTTCTACTTCTGCTCCAACAAACTCTACGGTATGATCAAATTCTTCTGCTACAATTTTTAATGTTTCAGCATCTAAACGTTGATTCATTGTTACCATCATTCCTAACATCATACAAGCTGAAATAATTTCAGTTACGGGCACTTCCATCATGGTAGCTACCTCACTTGCTGTTACAAATTCTGTAACCTTCAAAATTTTAGACCCTAGTACTTGTGCTTCAGATTCTGCATCAGATAATTCTCTGTGTGCATCTCTTTTATTTCTTCTATATTTCGCTCCTTTTCCTTTGGAAGATTTTCCTTGGAGTTTTTCTAGTGTTTCTCTAACTTGTTTTTGAACTTCTGCTTCTGTAAGCTCTCTTTTAACAGCCACAGGTCTTCTTTGTGCTGCACCTCCTCTTGCTGGACTTGGTCTTCCAACTCCTCCTGGTCTTCCAACTCCTCCTGGCCTTCCTACTCCTGAAGTTCTATTTTGATTGGCTTGCCCGGGCGCTCCTGGCTTGCTAATTCTTTTTCTCTTTCTCTTAGAAGCGTCGTTTTTGTTGGGTGTTTTTGGCTTGTCTTCAGGTTTTTTCTTTACTTTCTCAAACTGCTTGAGATCAATTATTTTACCTGTTAACTTTGGCCCATTTAACTTTTTATATTGTGTCTTAATTGTTTCTGACACTTCTGTTGTGTCAGATGTTTCTGACGCTTCTGTTGTTTCTGTTGTTTCTGTAGAAGTTTCCTCATTGGCCTTAACCGCTGGTTTTTCTTCCTCAACTTTTACAGGAGCTTCTTTTTGCTGTTGTGCTACTTTAGGTTTTTCTTCCTCAACTTTTTTAGAAGTAACTTCAGATTCTTTCTTTTCGGGTTTTGGTGCTTCTTGTTGCTTTTCTACTTCTACTTTGGCAGCTGGTTTTACTTCTTGCACTTCAGCCTTTGGGGCATCAACAGCAACTGGCGCTGGTTTTACTGCGGCTTTTTTAGGCGCTATATCTATTTTACCAACTGTTTTTATTTGTAATTTTTCAGCTTTAGCTTTTAAAACTTCTTCCTTCTTTTCATCCTCTACTCTCTTTCTTTCAATTTTTTCTTCAAGCTCAAGCCTAATTGCTTCTTTCTCTTTTCTCTTTTCTTCGCCTACTTCTTTTGATGCAGCTTTTTTGTTAGCATCTGTTTCGAAACCATCTTGCAGTACTTGATATATCTGACTTGATATTTTTGTAGTTGGTCTTGCATCGATCTGATGACCGTTTTTTGCAAGAAACTCTACAGCCCTATCAAGAGATATATTTAATTCTCTTAGCACCTTATTTAGTCTCACTGTTCTACTTTCCGACATATACTCTTGTTAACCTTTTATTTGTAAAAGTATTATTTTTTATTGATAGTTATTCTTCGAATTCTTCTTTTAGGATTCTTTGAACGTCTAATATTGTTTCTTCTTCTAAATCTGTTCTCTTTAACAGTTCTTCAACAGAAGCATCTAATACACTTTTTGCAGTATCTAAACCAATGTTTTTGAATTCTTGAATTACCCAAGGCTCAATCTCATCTCTAAATTCTGTTAACTCAACATCTTCTTCCTCTAAACCTTCTCTTTGAACGTCTATATCATACTTAGTCAATTCACTTGCCAAACGAATATTTACGCCTCCTTTACCAATTGCTTTTGACACTTCTTCTGGTTTCAAGAAAACGTTAACACGTCCTTTCTTTCCATTTCTTTCTTCTTCGTATTCTTCAATTTCCATAGAAACAACTTTCGCAGGGCTTAAAGCTCTAGAAATAAATAGTTGTTCGTTTTTTGTGTAATTGATAACATCTATATTCTCATTTCCTAATTCGCGAACAATTCCGTGAATTCTAGAACCTTTCATTCCTACACATGCTCCAACTGGATCTATTCTATCATCATAAGAATCTACCGCTACTTTTGCTTTTTCTCCCGGAATTCTAGCCACTCTTTCAACAGTAATTAATCCATCAAATACTTCTGGAATTTCTTGTTCAAATAATTTGACTAGAAAATCTGGTGAAGTTCTAGATAAGATTATTGCAGGCTTGTTCCCTCGCAATTCAACTGTTTTAATAACACCTCTTACAGAATCTCCTTTTCTAAAAAAGTCTGATCGTATTTGTTCACTTTTAGGTAGTACAATTTCATTTCCATCATCATCTAATAAAATGATAGCGTTATGACGGATATGATGCACCTCTGCACTATAGATATCTCCTTCTAACTCCTTAAAGTGCTTAAAAATATTAGTACTATCGTGTTCTTGAATTTTTGAAATTAAGTTTTGACGCAATGCCAAAATAGCTCTTCTTCCTAAATCATATAGCTTTACTTCTTCTGAAACATCTTCACCAATTTCAAAATCTGGTTCAATTTTTCTTGCTGCCGATAGTTCAATTTCTTCATTGTCATCTTCTACTTCGTCATCTGCTACAACAATTCTATTTCTCCAAATTTCTAAATCTCCTTTATCTGGATTGATAATAATATCAAAATTATCATCTGAGCCGAACTTACGCTTTAGCGCAGCTCTAAAAACCTCTTCCAAAATAGACATGAGTGTAACTCTGTCTATACTTTTCATGTCTTTGAATTCTGAAAACGAATCTATTAATGCTATATTTTCCATTGCATGTTCTTCTTAATATGTAATCTTCACTTTTGCTTCTTTTATACTGTTAAATGCTATTGAAGCATTTTTCTCTACAGTTACTTTACCCTTTCCTATTGGTTTAGGTTCTCTTGTTTTCCATCTAAGAGAAATTTCTTTCTCATTAATACTTATCAAGGTTCCTTCTAATTCCTCTTCTTCTGTCTTTACCTTTAATATTCTATTGATATTCTTAAGGTATTGTCTTCTCACCGTTAAAGGATGAGAAATATCTGGTGATGTTACTTCTAACCCAAAATCTTCTTCTTCTCTATCAAAGCTATGTTCTACATGCCTACTAATACGCATGCACTCTTTAATAGAGATGCCTTGATCACCGTCAACAACAACCTTAATTCTGTTTCCTACTAAAAAAGATAGTTCAATTAAAAACAAGGATTCGTTATCTGATATCGCTTCGTTTACTAATTTTTTAACTAAATTTTGATCCATACCTCAAGATATAAAAAGAGGGGACTTATCGTCCCCTTCTTCTTCGTTTTTGGTTATTTTCGGTGCAAATATACTAACTTGTTACTTAATAACCAAATAGCTTTTTCTCAATTTTTTTCGTAGATTTAACAAGATTGACGTTATTTTAACAAAGCTCCCCCAGAAACTAATAAAACAATTTTACTATGTATAAAATTTTAGTTCCTGTAGATTTTTCTGAGAAATCTGAATACGCCGTAAAAATAGCCGCCCAAATTGGTAAAAAAATTGATGCTAAAATATATTTATTACACTTAGTTGAACTTCCTTCTGGAATAGTAGATATGGGAGCTGGAAGTAATTTTAGCATTCCGGAAAGCATGATGTACTTAAGAAAAGTAAAGGAAAAAATTCTTACCTTAAAAGCTACTTTTTTTAGTGATGATCAAATTGTTAAATATTCCATTAAATTTCAACATCCTTATGAAGGAATTAAAGACTATGTTAAAAAAATTAATGCAGATTTAATTGTTATGGGTTCTAAAGGAGTTTCTGATTTTGAAGAAATGATTATTGGCTCTAATACAGAAAAAGTTGTACGAACTTCAACAGTTCCCGTAATTGTAGTAAAAACTGATGCTAAAAAATTTAAATTTAAAAAAATAGTTTTTGCTTCTAATTATGAAAATGAAAACAAAGATGCCTTCAAAGATTTTTTAACTTTTGCAAAGCAATTTAACAGTCAGATTCATTTATTAAAAATAAACACTGTTAGTAGTTTTGAGAGCTCTACGGTAACCAAAGAAAAAATTAAAGATTTTATTAAAGATTTTGAGATAGATCGAAAGACCATACATATTCACAATGACGTTTCAGTTGTAAAAGGAATTACAAATTTTGCGCAAGAGATTGATGCAGATTTAATTGCTTTAACCACTCATGGGAGAAGTGGCTTGTCTAGCCTTTTTAATAGTAGTATTGCAAAAAGTGTATCAAAAAGTGTTTTACGTCCTGTAATTACTTTTAAAATATAGCTACTGGCATCGAGACTTATAGAGATAATTTTTTTATTTCTTGTTTTGTGTCAATAAAAAATCCCATTCTAAAAAGAACGGGATTTTAAACGTTGGCCTACAAGGACTCGAACCTTGAATGTCGGTACCAAAAACCGGTGTGTTACCAATTACACCATAGGCCAATAAATTTGATAACGGCTGCAAATTTAAATCAAAGTTTTTATCCTGCAAATCTTTTTAATACTTTTTTATTTTTAACAAAGTTTTACAATCTCAATATACTTTATACCGCCCTGTTAAACGTTTAATCTCTGATAAATCACTAAATTCGCCATTACATTTTATAAAATATGACATCAGAAAACTTTAAAAAATGGAATCTCATCCTAGGATGGACTACTTTTGCTATAGCACTAATAACATATTCTCTTACCCTAGAACCTACCGTGAGTGCATGGGATTGTGGGGAATACATATCTACATCTGTAAAATTAGAAGTTGGGCATCCTCCAGGAGCCCCACTATTTCAAATGCTGGGTGCTTTCTTTGCAATGTTTTCTAGTGAACTTACTGAAATTGCAAAAATGGTGAATTTTATGTCTGCTTTAGCCAGTGCGTTTACTATTCTTTTTATGTTCTGGACCATTACCAACTTGGGTAAAAAACTAATAACTATATCAAGTACAATAACTGAAGGTTCGTCTATTGCGATACTTGGAAGCGCTCTAGTAGGTTCACTAACCTACACCTTCTCAGATAGTTTTTGGTTTAGTGCTGTAGAGGGTGAAGTTTATGCAATGTCTTCATTTTTAATGGCAATATTATTCTGGCTTGGTTTAAAATGGGAAAGTGAAATTTATACTCCAAGGGGGCATAAATGGCTTGTGATTATAAGTTTTGTAGTAGGGCTGTCTTTTGGTGTTCATATTCTATCGCTACTTGTTATTCCTGCGATATTTTTGTTGTATTTTTTTAAAACTTACCCTACCATAAATTTAAAAACCACAACTTATGCCTCTATAATTTCAATATTTGTATTAGCATTTGTTTTTAAATTTTTATTTCCATTTACTTTAAAATTCTTCAGTGCCTCTGAATTGTTTTTTGTTAACTCAATAGGTTTACCCTATAATTCAGGTTCGGTAATCGCCGGATTTTTATTAATTGCTTTATTTTATTTTGGACTTAACTATACTAAAAAAAAGAAAAAAATTATTGCCAACACCTTGCTGCTTTCCATTCTATTTATAATGATTGGTTTTTCATCGTGGTTAATGCTTCCCATTAGAGCTAACACAAATACAACAATAAATGAAAATAACCCCTCCAGTGCCAGAGAGTTATTAGCATATTACAATCGTGAGCAATATGGTGATGCAAATGTATTTTATGACACTTACTATTCACATAGCTATAACAGGGACGTTGACAGAGACAAGCCCTTGAAGGATGACAAGCCTAAATATGAAAAAAGAAATGGTAAGTACGAAATTGTGAATAAATACAAAGATGTATTGCCAAATGCATCAGACAAACATAAAGGGTTTATTCCTAGAATGACAAATCCGGCTGCAGAAAAAATGTATAAAAATATTGCTGGCATTCCTCAGAACAGCTCTAGAAGACCCACATTCGCAGAGAATATAAAATTCATGATTAGCTATCAATTTGGTTACATGTATGGTCGTTATTTTATGTGGAATTTTTCTGGTAGACAAAATGATGTTCAAGGACAATTAGACAGATACAATGGAAATTGGTTAAGCGGGGTTAAGTTTATTGATGAGGCAAGATTGGGTCCACAAACTAATTTACCATCAGATGTGGAAGAAAACAAAGGAAGAAATATTTATTTTATGCTGCCTTTTTTATTAGGTTTAATTGGGCTATTATATCATATAAAGTGGGATAAGAAAAACTTTTTTGTGCTATTTATGTTTTTTGCATTTACAGGATTTGCTATTATCTTTTACACAAATCCAAAGCCTTTTGAGCCTAGGGAAAGAGATTATGCCATCGTAGGTTCATTTTATATATATGCTATATGGGTAGGTTTTGGTGTATTAGCACTTTATGAATATTTCAAAAATTTTGCGAATAAAAAAATGGTTGCAATTACTGTTTCAATTGCTTCTCTCCTAGCTGTCCCCGCACTCATGGGTTTTGAAAATTGGGATGATCACGATAGATCAAACAGATACACCACCCATTTAAATGCACAATCATATTTAGAATCTTGTGACTCTAATGCTATAATGTTTACCATTGGAGACAATGACACATTCCCTTTATGGTATATGCAGGAGGTTGAAGGGGTTAGAACAGATATTAAACTTGTTAATACTAGTCTTTTTGCTACCGATTGGTATATCGATCAAATGAAGCGAGCTACCTATGATGCACCTCCAATTCCATCACAATTAAAGCACGATGATTATAAAGTTGGAAGCCTAGACGCTGCTTACTATTTTGAGGAATTATTCCCCACACTGAAAGATTCTATTCTTCCAATAAAAGATTATATGCAATGGATAGAAAGTAAAAATAAAGTTACTTTTTTTGATATTGATGGAGATGGTAATGAAGAGAAAGTCTTGCCAACGAGAAAAATTAGAATTCCAGTAAACAAGCAAAATGTTCTAGAATATGGAATAGTTGCAACTAAAGATGCAGATAAAATTGTAGACTACATAGATATTGAAATTGGAAGGGGTATTGCTAAAAACAGAATTTTAATGCTTGATGTTCTTGCAAATTTTGATTGGAAAAGACCCATTTATTTTACTGGTGGCGCTTTTGCTGACGAAGAATACATTTGGTTGAAGGATTTTTTACAACTTGACGGAATGGCTTATAAATTAGTTCCCATAAAAACCCCAATGAATATTGTAAATTCAGACGGAACCATCACTAAGAAAAGCCCTTTTGATATGGGCCGTATTGATCCAGAAAAAATGTATGCCAATATTAAAAAATTAAATTGGAGAAATATTAATGACGGAAAAATATATTTAGACGAACAAACAAAAAAGAGTTCAATTTCATTACGCAATAATTTAATGCGTCTTTCTGATGCTTTTGCAGCAAAGGGTGATACTTTAAAAGCCATAGAAATATTAGATTTATCAATTGAAAAGATGCCAATACGAGACTTTGGCCATTTTAGTTTATCGGTTGGCTATCCAGAAATGTATTATTTGTTAGAACAAAACGAAAAAGCAAGAGCTGCTGCTGAAACTTTAATCAAAATCTTTAAAGAGCAACTTATTTGGTTAGCAGAATTTCCTGCTGAAAACTCAGATTTGATTTTTGAAGAAATAGATAACAATTTGCTGATGTATCGAAATATTATTGCTACACAGATAGACAGATTTGATTTAGATGAGCAATACAAAACTTCAAAACAAGACGAATTTATAGAAACTGTAAAATTATTTAGTCATCTTATGCCTGAAGAATAAAAGTTTTATGAAATTTTATACCATTAAAACGCCAATAATAATTCAGAAATTTTTTTCCAATTATTATTGGCGTTTTTCTTCTTCTGTAAAAGAAATCTATCTAACTTTTGATGACGGTCCAACTCCAGAAATAACCACTTATGTTTTAAATGAATTAAAAAAACATAAAGCAAAGGCAACTTTCTTTTGTATTGGAAAAAATGTAAAAAAATATCATACTATTTATGAGAAGATTAAAAAAGAAGGACACTCCGTTGGCAATCACACATACAATCATTTAAATGGCTTCAAAACTAATAAGACAGGTTACATAGAAAACATTCAAAAAGCTGCAAAACTTATCAAATCTAACTTATTTAGGCCTCCTTATGGAAGATTAAAACCATCGCAAGCAAGGTCAATTACTAATAAGGGATACAAAATAGTTATGTGGGATGTACTTAGTGCGGATTTTGACACTAGTATAACTCCAGAAAAATGTCTAAAAAATGTTCTCAATAAAGCTTCAAGTGGTAGTATTATTGTAATGCATGATAGCCATAAAGCAAAAGATAAAGTCTTTTATGCACTTCCAAAAATTCTAAGTTATTTTACTGAAAAAGGATATATATTTAAATCAATAGATTAAAAATATTGCTGAACTAAACCAATTAAAGTATTAGCATCTTGCTCTCCTGTTTGCCTCCATTTCATTTCCCCATCTTTATAAATCATAAAAGTTGGATTTCCTTTGACACGGAGTGCTTCAGCTAACGGCTCATTCTTTTTTATATCTATCTTAATTACTTTTGCTTTATCACCTAAAGCAGCAGCTACATCTCGAAGAGTATCAATACTATTGTCTGCATCTTCCCAATCAAAATAAAAATCTATTAAGACCGGTTCTTCAGCACTAATTAATTCACCAAACTTTGTCATTTTAAAACATTTTTCTTAGCGAAGAATTGCATTTGAATGCATTTTCTTTCCTACAAATATAACATTTCTATTGAATTGACCTGATTATCAACCTTTTTTCAGTTCAATCACTGTAATTTCTGGCCAAATACCTACCCTTCCAGGAAACGCATGATAGCCAAAACCTCTGTTTACATTAATGAACCTACCATATTCGTTGTATAGCCCTGCCCATTGCTTGTAAACATATTTGGATGGACTCCATTTAAACCAACCAGGAATCTCAATTCCCATCTGTAATCCATGGGTATGACCACTTAATGTTAGATGGTAATTAAAATCATCTTGTTTAACTTCAGCATCCCAATGAGATGGATCATGAGACATCAATATTTTAAAATCCTCTTTATTAATACCATCAGATGCTTTTGTAAGGTCTCCTGCTTGTTTAAAATTCTTACCCCAATTTTCAACTCCTATTAAGGAAATTTTTTGTCCATCTTTTTCTATGTAGCGATTTTCATTACACAATAAATCAAAGCCTATCTTAGGATGAATCTTTTTTATTTCTTGAAATTGTAGTATTTTTTCTTCTTTACTAATTCCTCTTATATATTCTGCATAATCATGATTTCCTAGCACAGAATATTTTCCAAACGGTGCACTCAAAGAGCTAAACATTTCAATCCAATTATCCATTTCACTTGCCATATTATTTACAATATCTCCTGTAAACAACAATAAATCAGAATTTTGATTATTGATCATATCAACACCGTACTGAATTTTCTTTTTATTGGTAAAACTTCCCGAATGAATATCAGAAATTTGAGTAATCGTAAATCCATCAAAAGCGTCTGGTAAATCTTTAAAAGACAATTGATACTTTAATACCTTATAATTATACCTTCCTTGAATAATCCCATATAAGAATGAAGTAAAAGGAATAGCTGCTAAGACAAGAGCTAATTGAGAGATAAATTTACGTCTCCCCGGAATTGGCTGTGTTGAGTTATTACTAAGCCAAGATATAAATTTATAAAAAACTCGAATAATATCCTCCCCAAAGAGCACTACAAGAATAAATATTTTGGGAATTAAAATAGTAATTATCATCCCTGTCGCCATTTGAAACTGACTCGTTTGACCTGAATTACTTGGTGTAGTGAAAATAACATACAATAAATTAAGATAAACCACTATACCTATAGTCATCCAAACCCACCTAACAATTCTATTTTTTGTGACAGTTTTAACTGCTTGAAAAGCATAATATTCAAGAATAAAAATAATTGCGGAAGCTATTAATAAAGGGACTACCCATCGTGGCATAATTGTATTTTTAAAAGACCATAAATATACTTCAAAATAAAAGTCATAATTTTAAGATGATGTTAAAGTTTTCTTTATAAGAATGAAATAAAAATAGGCCTCTGTAATTTCTGTCTCTTATACACATCTCCGAGCCCACGAGACCTCTCTACATCT